>ENA-UOTZ01000356-UOTZ01000356.1-compost-metagenome-genome-assembly--contig:-NODE-356-length-38901-cov-8.964017_pt1 | contig 38901 bp, 10 predicted proteins | sample MGYA00238144_ERZ746983 | MGnify/ENA primary metagenome ERZ746983 (study PRJEB28759, sample SAMN06268863) | compost metagenome | isolation source: single cell | place: USA: California, Emeryville, Joint...
CGGTCAGCTTCCATGCAAGCGATACACCAAGACACTCAGGAAGAAGAGTTGAATCGTCCGTCGATTACACTTTCCCCGCCAAAAGACGGTCTGAGGAAGGATTTACCTTCTGCTACTTCGATACGATTTGGCCCTGCTACCCAGCACCTGTATCCAACTGATTCAGTATTGAGCCTCTTAGATAAAAAGCCGAGACCGAAATCAGGAATGGCGAGGAGCGCGTCAGCCATTTCCTGCTCGCCATCGAAGAAAGTGTTAAATAAAGAGCCAAAGTTCACAACGAAGGAAATCTATCGCCATTTAGCTTATCTGACCGTCACGCCGAGGAAACTTAAGAAAGATCCCAATGTCAAGCAGATTGAGCAATATTACGTCGGGATCTTCCGTGATGCCAAGTCTCTTGAGAAATCTGTTGACTTACAAGGCCGGAAGAGCACAGGCTCTCATATTATCAGCACTCTGCCGAATCTTCTCACGGAGAGCAGAATCCCGCATCATATGCAAGGGACGCGGTCGTCGAAGCATATCCCCAGAATGGGCTCCGAGGTGAGCATTGCCAATAGTAAGGTGGCGCTTGAAACTGAGAATAATGACGGCGTTCAGCCAGCATTCTTTATAACTTCGAAGCAAGAAGATGTAAATCATACAAAGACGGTTAGGAGCAGTATCAATGAGAACATAAAGCACATTGATATGCTATTAAAGAAAGGAAAAATAATGGAAAGGCAAGCGAGTGCGATGTCTCGTTCGAGGTCGTCGAATTTAGAAAGGCCGACGATCAGAATTACTGAGACCGCTAGAAGAGTGCCGTTGCGGAAGGAGATCGAAAAGAAATATAAAATGAGCGGCATGCTGAAAATAAACCGAGATCTTGACCAAAGAATGAAGATAATGAAGCACACTCTTGATGAGAAAACGCAGAACAGCACGAACCAAGTCACTTATGAGAACTTCAAATACATTAGTTATTTTCATTAATATATCAAATTTGTGGCTACTAACATCTCAATGAGGTAATTAATCCCATCTGACTCAAATACTGGGAGTATTTTTTCCATTAACTTTTATTAAATTTTTGGAGTACTCGTGTCATTTCGTAAGAACAGAGAAAACTCTTCTATTGTGATATGCTGGTATATCTAAATGCTATATGTTCCTAGGTGATAGCAATTTTGAATTGCTGTTTTATCTAAAACTTTTTTTTTCCCAGATAAAGAGAGCTGATGTTCTCAATTCGCTGATTTAAAACGGCGTCAGTGTGTGAGTGCTTTTTCGAGTTCGAATTTGATTTATCGTGATTGCGATTTCAGAATAATCTGATTATTTAAGATTCTTTGCACGAATTAAATTTTTATTAAAGCATAAAAGCACTACTCTCAAAACAAAATGAACACAAGTAGTTCCTTTCGAGACAGAATCAAAACCAACTCAACAGACGACCCTAGCGATTTCTACTACCCTCAAACGAGAGAATTCGCCAAGAGAAGCTTCAGACAAAAGATTATATCCCAGCACCCTGATATGGAACGTTACACTGTGAGCAGAGCTGCAAGGACCAAGCAAGAGTTTATCCCGTTCGTTAATGAAAGAGATAAAATCGGCAGGCTCATCGTCGATAGGGAACTTGTAACAAAGATTTTTGACCCTATAGCAAGTTAACCCCTAATATTGTGAATCCCATAGACAAATGCCTCGCATGAGTATAGCAAAAGTTCAATATCGGGCCAAAAATCCTTGAGGCATGAGGCTAGGAATCTACGGGCAAGCGAACCGCCTATTTATCAGAGCGACGTGCTTTACACCGAGCCAATTCAAACTGAGCCCAATGCTTATGATGACCCAAATATCGTTAATACGCCAGGATCGCATAATCAATCGGCTAGCGCTAAGAGCGTCGTCAATTATGAGAAATTTAAAATCGTGTCTCCTATACAAATCAACGCTGAAAAATCAATTTCGCTCAAGAATCTGCTCCGTCAGCGCCATCCGTTGACCACGAGCGCGGCATTATCTCAATCCTCATGTTTTCTTGCTCAACCCAGGGATAAAGACGCATCATCCACTATTTCTTCTTCAGTAAATTAACTCCTCAAGTGCAAAGCTAATTTTTATCAAAGAAACGATATAAGACCCCTTCAATTGGTTATTACGCTCCAAATGACTCACCAATCCGCCCGAGAATGCGGGACGTGTCGTTTGGGAGGGTCCCAAAGTTTTTCCAAGCGCAGGCAGGGCAGGCGAAGCATAATTTAGAAATTGACATCGAAACCGCTTTTGAGAGGGTTTATAATCGGATCAGGTTGGTTCCTAATTTTAATAAGCAAAAGGACAGGTACATTCTATTAGGATAGCAATGGAATGCTCAATTTAGCTAATAGGGATACGATTTTTGCAAAGGTGGTTCCGAATAAAGAGAAAATTGAAGTAGACCCTGACGTGGAAAATTTTCAGAAGGAGTGGCAGAAGGCTGAAAGGTATAAGATCACAGCAAATGAAATGGCTCCGAGGGAGCTTACAGAACTTCAAAAACGTATTGGATTACTATTATAGAATTGTCATTACATGGATTATTATCATTATAGAGAGGAAAATGAATTTCCAAAGCGACCAAAAACTCCAGCCGCTGGATTTCAAGGCAATGGAAGAGAGATTATCAGGAATAAAGTAATATTATTTTGAAATTTGTCTTGCTTACATGAAATTTACTGAAAAGGAGTCGATATCACGTGAGGAATAACTTCCGTATCCGATAACATGGAATTAGCCTATTAAGATCTATTGAGATCGAGTCATTATCCCAAAATTGGATGTTATTAGCCGAGAATGAGAATTTTTCATTTCTTTTTAATTTTTTCTGGTGACTTACTTCATAATCCAAAGTATATTCACCATTTATGAGATAGTTCTTTCTCTATTCAAGACAAGATAGATGTTTATTCGTGTTAAAGTGGACTATGAGAATAGTGAGCCACATCGCTGAATTTAACTCGAGAATCTAAGGCTCGGAATGCACGTTTTCTTGTAGTTTACGATGATTAAGACTAACATATTCTTGTTTCATATAAGATGTTGAGATGAAAGTTATAGCAACACTAATTTAGTGCTGTCTTCCTAGAATCAGTCTAACACTTACAATAGATGGATGAAGCATCAAGCAGCAACTGTAAAGTTTCAAGGAAATTATACTAGAAACAAATTATACTTATATCAATTTTCTTATTCTGTTTTATTTTCCTCTCAAATTGCTAATGATGATGGCCTTTTTCTTTTTTCGCTCTCTTGTGACGCACTATCTCCTTCCCTCTGAAATCAAGGGTATCTTCGTTCGGAATCCAGCTAATCGAATCATCTGCCTCCAATTTTGAATAGATATATGACTCGATTCCATTAAAATCTGTTTGGTCTTTATTCTTCAGCATGAATAGGTAATACAAATAATTCCAAGGGTTATGAACCGTCTTCACATGCTTATCCCAGCCTCCATCGCCATGCTTATCAACGTAGGACTGTTCCAGGTTGCAGATGAAGCAATAGTCCGCCATATCCTCTTCTATCTTTTCAGTTTCCTTTCTCGTTTCAGCAAAACCTTCAACAATGATTGCAAACACAGCTTCCGTAGTCAAACAGTTAATAACCACAAAATAAATGAATTCCCAGATGATTTTCACGTACCATCTAACTCGCGAGTGCGGGTCATACGACGGGACATCAAGATGCTCTCCAATACCCGCGTCAATTCTCGTTCCATAGTCGATAGTCATAATAAAGCACTGAAGCATGTTCGAGCAGGCCCTCTCACCATGAGGTCCTATGACCGCGATTCTGTAGATGTCATCAAGGAACCAAATACCAAACAGAGAAAACATGTATATTAAGATAAGCCATAAGAAGGCTGTGCTTACGAAGGCGCCCACGTTATGCCGGATGGTAGTGACTATCGGATGCAGGTCTGTCGACCGATTGACGACATCCAAGAGTAACAGGCAGTAAACGATCTCATGGGTGAACAGACCAACGAGGGAGATGAAGAGATAGAACACAACAAAGAGAATCTGCGAGTCTGCCATTAACACATTGACGTTGGTTGAGTAATAAACGAACTTCGTCCAAAAGTTCCCGAAGTCACGCTTGCCATCGCGGTTGAATATCGGCGCGTCTGGGCCGTAACGATGAAGTAGCTGGAGCGTTTTTTCGGTTGGAAGGGCCTCAAGGTCGATGTCTTGGTCGTCTTCAGCGAGTTGCTGGTCATCCAACTGATCTTTGTTTAAAGCGATTTTGTTTCGCTTGCTGAGGTCTCTCCAATACTTTCGGATAAGCGTTGGAGCGCGGAGGATTATGAAGAAAAAGAAGACCAAAAACGCGAGAATTATCTGGCATATGGATAGACCTTTGATGATCTCTTTGGTTTGGAGCGCCGGGATCTCATCTCCGCCGAAATACTCATGGTAATGAGTCATTAACCAGCCATCTCTCTCGTCAGGGTCGAATTCCCTCACGTAAGTGAACAAAATAAGCAGATTTATGAGGAAAGCGAAAATTGTGGAGGTATCCTTAAGTATATGGTAAGTCTTTGCGCTGATCTTGACTTTCCAACGCGATAGCCTCCCCAAGTGCTGCATCTCGTCGATCAAATCATCGGCACCTCCGAGCAAAGCGCTGACTTTCTCGGTATGTGCGTGGGATTCTCTAGGCACGCTCCACATGAACTTCTCCTTTGTTGCCTCGGTAAGAAACTCGGCGATAGGCGGGACTGGGAAATACACCCTGATCAGGGTGCCATTGAAGACTACTTCGATGCTTTCCTTGTTTTCTTCGAAGAAAAGATATGCATTCCGCTGCTCCCACGTGAATTCCCCTTCTAAGCCCTTTGTGATCGTTTCTCTTACGTGTTCGTTGTTGTCAGCGAGCGTTTGGATAAGAATAAATATATTAAAGCACTCGACGATTTCATCATCAAAAGTGTCGCCCTGGTGCCTGATTCGAGCGATGATAGTGCTCCTGTGCTTTGATTTGAGGTCCAATCTGAGTGTTTCCTTGCAGTAGCTTCGGAGCATTCGAGTCAATTTTTCCACGAGATAATGAATGTCCAATAGCGAGCTTAACTCATTGAGGATCTTCTGATCATTGTTTCCTTCCAGAAGTGAGTAAAGCAGTTTGATCGACTTGATGATCGCGCTATCGAGCTCTTTTTCATCTGACTCTTGGAAACCTCTGCGGAATTTTTCAGCTTCATTGTTCAGCATTAACCCGAACTCAATGCAAAAATAAATTATTTTCGCTTGGACAAGAGCGTGCTGATTCTCTATACAAGGACCTTGAACAGCCTCGATTAAGAAGTCAAGTAGCTGACTGCAATATGGAATTGTGTGCGAGTTTAAATACCTGATCAATGATCCAAACCATTGACCCGACTGCGACAAGAAATCGAAACTTCGGTAATTTTTCTCGCCATCTAGATACGTCTGTACCCGTAAATGATTCTGGAAATCAAGATTATGCCCCTCGCAGTACAGCTGAAGGAGCCTGAAATATTTCACTATCGTACTTAGAGACTCTTTCGCCTCTTTCATGAAGTAGTTTTTATGAGCATTTGCCCCTACTCCTGCTTGAATCGGAGAATCAACAACTGCTTTTGCTCGCAGTGAGACCGCGAGTTCCCCTTTATTCATGGTCATGTTATCTCGTTTGACAGCGAAGCTGAGACCTGCCAACTCTTTCGCGTCGAGTGATGAAATATCGATTTTTAGTGTTTCCATAAATTTCTTCACTTCGTAGATCTCTTTGGACAAGTTGGTCTTGACAGTTAGCAAAAACTCATTTTGTGAATCATTCCTCAGGTAGGATAGGAAAGCTGTCTGAGCTCGCTTATTTCCGCCTGCCAACAGCGCAATCGATAGCAGTAAGCACTCTTGAGTGATCTTTCTGCTGTTAGTTCTGCTCATGAGCCTGCAGATCAAATCCACGACGCCATAATCGGCCAACTGGTTCTGCCTTTCAATTACTCCCTTCTCGTACTTGACCCAATCCGCTGTTACCCACTCCGACGCCGGTTTCTGAGTATGCGCTTCTCTTTCGATAACTTTCCTGAAAATTTTTAGTCCCGCTGCTTTTAGATTGCTATGAAGGTGTTGGTGGTCGCTTTTAATCAGTGCAATAAGCGCTTTAATGACTTTCTCGAAAGTCAGTTTCATGTCTTTATCCTGATCCCTCTCGATATCTACGATCTTATCCAACAGCAACTCGAATTCCTGTTCAGCTCGATCGCTATATTCATTAGAGTCCAAAAATTTCAGCTCTTCGCTTAATTTTGACAGGATAGAAACTGACTCTGCGTCAAGTTTCAATAGGTGCCGGTCAGTTTCTTGCCGCATAACCGAATATCTTTTCGGCGATACAGTCTCCTTTAAGTCCCAATCTCTTTCTTTAGTCGGTATAACTATTTGGTCAAGTTCAATAGCGTCGACAACATGTTTCTGATGCTTTTGTATCAACGCCAGCAGTTTTTGAACTTCTTCCTGTTGTTCAGGGCTCTTAATCTCTCGAGAAATGAACCTAAAGCAGTAATAGAAAGTCGAAACCGACTGTGGGAAGTCTTTTAACTCATTTATAATCCTCTTGCTGACGAGTCCGGTCATCACGGGCAAGAAGCCCTCCATTATTAACCTCATTTGGAGATTTTTCGCTAGAAAAGTGCCCTGATTGTTCCGAATTTCTTCGTATCTCCAGCCGTCAGATGTGATCGCAGAGAGGTCATCCGCCATGTATTTAATCAACTCGTTAAGCGAAGAGTCGCTTTCGGTGAGGTCGTATTCAGTGTCAATATAAGAGTGATAGAAGAAGCTAACGATCGAAAATTTCAGCATGTAGCACTCTTTAGCCTGCGCATATAACTCCTTCAGCGTCTCGAGAGGAAAGAGCGCTTGACACTTGCTCTCAGTTATCGAATTCTTGCCCTCAGTTGCTACGGATAGCGTGTCCAAAAGAGTGCAAAGATAATCAAGCTCGCCGGATAGAACAATGATATTTTTCTTCTGAATTAATTGGTTCTCATACCCAGCGAGCTCTTTCATGAGCGTATCCATGGCTTTCGGCTTTGAGAAGTCATAGAACAGTGTTTTGAATTCTTTCTTAAAGAGCGCATTGAGGACGTGCGTTTGGTTCGACTTGATCGCGGATCCACAGTACTTCATCAGCGAAGTGAACGTAAAAAGCATTTTCCCTCGGTTATAATCGCTATTCGGCAAATCTTCTATCAATTTAATCCCGGCGTTGAGGTAATTTTCTATCGCGTGGAGGTCATGCAGCAGAACCTTATTATCGTGGAAGAGTTCAGACATGACCGATTCGACCCCGAGCTCAGGATCTAGCTTAAGATGCTTCATGAGAATACTCATTTTGCCTGCAATTATCCGCTGGTTCGTCTTTTCTCCAGCCACAAAACGCGCGAGGAACTTAATACAGGCTTTAAGGACCTTTTTGACAGCAGGAGACCTCTCTGGTTCACCAAATTGGCACTTGAGGTCGTGGTCTAATAGATGTATTATATATTTGTAAGTGTGCAGGTGACGCATAATCCGCTGATTTTCATGATCAGGCATGAGGTTTCTCTCTAACATATCATTGGCTTGAGGATCGCTTGAGGTGAATGCCTCTTCCTCCGGCTCGTTGCTGTTGAGCATATCAACTGTATCAGCGCATGTGAGTAGATCTGTGAGTTTCATTATCGTTATCACTGCCATATCGCTCTGCTTGCGAGCAGACCCTGTGTTCACTGCGTGCCAGCTCTCAACGGATTCGGAAAGCTCGCGGATTTTCCTGCCGAGCGTTTTGATAGTTTCAATGTTCCTAATCGCGGTTCTATCATACACAAGGTGGAGACCTTGCAGTATCTCCTTCAACGACTCATGCAAATGGTGTTTTTTATAAAGGACTTGGAAAGCCAGCACCTGAAGCTCCGGGTTCTGATACAATAAAAGGTCAATTAAAATGCCTTTAAAGGCGCCCTCGGAATAATTTCCTAGCATCAGTTTCTGGTCTGCGTAGAGCTCTTCAATGACTGTTGCGAGGCTTACGGCTGCGTCTTGTTGGTCGGAAAAAGCGCTCTTCTTGCCTGGCGCTTCCATTGACTTTTTAAACTTGAGTAGGACCTTCCTGACTCTATAATCGTTGAAATAATTCAAAACAAGATCGACGATTTGAAGGATTCTGATTTTAATTCTCATGACGATAGTCGTTTCAGGTGTCGCTACATACCTGCTCTCGACGCTGCTAGTCGGCCGCCGATGATTGTCAAAAGCTTTACTTGCGGTAAATTTAGCGACGATCATCATAAATCTCTTCTTTTCCTCCGATTGGAAAGTCACGTCCTTTGAACTGTTCAGTATTTTAATCAATGGCAGTAAAATACGTTCGAGCTCCTTCATTGACGAGTAGAATCCCATCTGAATCAAGGATTTCAGGTTTCCGAGCAGCGCCAGCGTCAGCAGGTTTTTCTCCTTCTCGTACGCTTTCAAATAGTCGTTGGCAGCGACGAAATTAAAATGCTGTTGCAAAAACTCCTTATACGCGTCAAAATCGTTACTGACCTCGTTGTACCTGAACAAATCCTGGCAATTCTGCGGATTGATCTCATCCCAAGTGAACAGATAGTTCGGCAGATCGATATTCTCGTGGAATCTGTCAATCCAAATGGTAGTAAACAACTTTGAAAACACTCTACGCATCTCGCTGTCATACTTCCCTTGAGTTGACGAAATAATATCATAGAAAATTTCCTTAGTGTAGATCTCTTGCAATCTCTCAATCGCAATGACGTTCCTCGACAAGCAAAGGTCCGCAAATAATTCAATTGAACTTAAGAAATACTCATAGATCTGCTTATCGTCTTCTTGCTGGAACTGCTCAAGCAACACCCACTTTTTGTAAGGAGTCACCATGATGTAGAGTTTCTTATCCACTCGCTTTTCTACACGATAGCAGATATGTTCAAAGGTATTTTCATCCAAAAATATGAGCCTCGAGATCGTTTCTTGGTTCCCAATCAAAGGCTCGCCGTCACAAACGGCCAGCGACCTTAGTAAGATAATGAACCTTTTATGAGGCTTCGGCGCTTTGAGATTTTCGATAAATTTCGTGGTTGTTTCGAGGCTGATTCGGTTCTCGAGGATGTTCCTATTGTTGTCTATCAATTCTTTGAGAGTGAACCCGGCATAAATATTTGAATGCTCACTTGTGGAGAGCGTTTGGTGGATAAACAGCTCAAGCCATTGTGCTGCATAGACCTCGTTTTGGGGGCAGTTACGAATTGCAAACTTGATCAAGCGATAAGAAAGCTGGAAAATCTGAAGCATGTGCTCATTGTTGATATCACTCAGGTCACAGAGACCCAACTCAAAGGGGTAGTAGAGGATATCGGTGAGCATATCGATAACAAACATGTCTTTCATAAGTTTCTGGCGAGTCGGGATCGGAACGCCTTCGTATGTGAATGGATCGATATTCACGTCCTTTGGAGTTTCAACGAGAAATAGGAGCAACCGCGAAAGGGTTTTTATCATTTTTCTGAGGTAGTCAGAGGGAAGAGAAGAGAGAGTTCGCGCTTTGACGCACTCTCGGAAATGCTGCAGCCGGGTTATCGCTGAGGCAACGAATAAGATGTCTTTTTGCTCGCTATGACTGATCCTCTCGACATAAAACGCGTGCTGAGCAGACTTTTGTACTTCAAGGGAAATCGCCTTGCGGTCAATTTCAAATTCATTCTCTTTGAGCGAGGTAAAAAAATTTGGAATGCTCGTCTGCTTTACCCGGTCAATATCCGTCGCTGAGTCGCGCGGGGTCACTAGAGCCATTGTACTGCCGGCTTTTTTGGCACCTAGTCCTCTGAGTATGTAGACAACGTCCTCGGCTGAGGTAAGGAATAGCTCGTTTTTTTGAAATGCAATGCCGTAAGAACTGCCATTGTTAACGCAGTCATGGTTTTGAAATACGGTCGGCACGAAGAAAACCGAATTGCTTGAGCTACGAGCAGATTTTTCATCGTATTCCGGCGCAAGGATAGGGATCAATTTTCTTTGGTTTTGAAGGTTGATATCCGTCAAGACCATCAACCTGCCGGTTAGGAAATGCCGAAGCTTAAATTCGCTCACAGTCGGCGCGTCTTTTTCGAAATCCCAGCTTTGTCCTCTCGTTGTTATGTCTCCGCCTCTCTCTTTCAGCGAGATCTTTTCAATCTCCCAAATCTCGTTGACCGCGCTCTCTTCTCCTTGATAAGAGCCTTTGTAATTCCTCAAATAAACTTCATTATGCTGACCGAGGTAAGAGAAATCAGCGGCAATGCAACTCCGGGTCTCAGGCTGGCGTAGCCTAATGAGATCACCTCCTTGGATTCTGCGATGCATTTTATTGAAATGAACTCCGAGTTTTTCCTGCGGCCGGTTATGCAAGTAGAGTTTCCAGGAAGTTTCCTGGTATTGGGAAAGATGAGCCTCGTATCTCATTGAGTTAATATCGATTTTTCGAGGATCGACCGTCTTGTAAGGCGAGACTGGTATTTTTGACTTATGCTTGATAGGGAGGTCGAGGTCGATTGGCGTCTCAATTGAAAAATTCACATAGCAGTCTCTTTTTACGTTTTGAAGGTAGACTTCATCGTCGTATTGGACTGGAGACCCCTCTTTAAAGGCCTTGAATTTCGGTTGGATTTTAAAAAGCATTGCTGAGTCGTAATTCTCTGATAGCTCGATTTTATAGGCTGAGAGCTCAGAGTCAGATGTCGCAGATTTCCCGCTCAAGAAAGACTCTGAATCAGCATGCATCAGCACTATTTCAACCCCATATTGGACTGGATTGCCCTGCCATTCTCCCAAAGCCGCATGGTTTAACTTATGTTCCGAAACAGCACGATCGTGTAGTTTTTTCAGAGTTGCCTCGTATTCCTGAGCGTGCTTTTGATCGGATTCTTTCTCTGAAAATTTGAGGCTCTCGAATTTGGGTTTGTCTTTCAAGTGTCTCTGATGTTCCTTATGCGCCTCGTAGTTAAGCTTTGGCCAAATTTGGAATATGAATTCGCGATAGTTTCTTATAAGAGCCACAGTATCTGGGTTCTCCATCATTTGAGGATCCGTAAGGTTGAACGGCAAGGTCTGCAAGAAGACTCGAGTGTCCGTGAAGCCAATGCTTGAAAGGACACCATGGATTTCATCGTTTTTGTGCCTTCGATAGCACCCAAAAGCAAGGATATAATCTCCATAGCGTAGATATAGTCCGTCGCTTGTGTTCATCGGTTCTTCTCAGCTTTATTAGTCGGGTTTATGCTGAAGAAGTTAATTTTTAATTTATCCGTCTTAATTATTTTGATACGGATAACTCTCAGGGACGCGTTTAGACCTGCTAATTTATTTTACGACAAATGATAAGAAGCTTAATACCTCATCTATTTTTTTTTTTCTCTTTCGAGAAATACTTGGAGAAGCAAGGCTAGACAAGAGATTAGCAAGTATTGCAAAGAGAGCAAATGATTGGACTTGGTCGCCATGATTGTTGATAGTCCAGCAGTATATAAATTCTTCTGCAACAACCTTCAAAGTGGGTCTCACAATAGCTTTGCTATCCGTGTCTACAGGATTTGACCTGATAAAGGGAACCTAAGAGCTATTGTCCGTGTTTGAAAACATTAAATCATTAATGGAGGATGCTGCTATCAAATTTGATTCAATCGGAGTTAACAGATGTAGTTTTTGAGCATTAGAAGGCAAAGATCTTGGATGTGCTGTTGAAATAATTTTTTCAAAAGCAAGGTTTTTGTTAATTAATAGAACTGAGACCAATTATTTAGAATCAAATAAGCACAGAGATTCTTCGTAATGGAGATTGAAATTTGACTTTAGAACTAATAATTAGTCACCCTGCTTCAGAAAAGGGATGGTGGAATAAAGAGAATCTCCTGAAAAATACTCGTGTACCTTTTAAGATACAGTGTATTTTGTGGTTGCTTTTAAAAAGGTTGCGATTAATTTGGCAGATTCTTTATCTGAAAAATATCCTCTATTGTTTGTTTCATCTTAAAGTTAAAATCGATTTTGTGTAATAGTAGTCTGCTTCGCAATGAATTATGATATCGCAAGTAAAGAGGGCTGATATAAAATTGAAAAATGATTGGATCTCTTCGTTGTCATAAACAAAAGTTTTCCTTCACCGAAAACGATTTTTCTCGGTGTTTCGGAGTCGAAACTCTAACCAATTTAATGAAATGAACTCAAATGATTTTTTGTGAGTTTGAGCTTCTGGAGTTGAAATTTGTGTAGATATTGAAAAATCTCTTGAGTTTTCGTCCGAATTAATTTAATCAGAGACTGAACAAAAAAGAGAAGTATTTAATTTCTGATGGGCGGATGAGTTGGATGCCATTCTATGTAAGCAATAACTCCAAACTGTTCTTTGGAACCACGAAACATCAAATAGAGAGAAATCTCAAGGAAAAATGAAGGAAATGAAAATCAGCAAAAATTTTGGGAAAATAAGATAATAAATGGAAGAGCTACTACGAATTTACAATCATTCACGATTCAGGAGCCATGTTCCAACTTGAGAAACGCGAAATTCAACGAAAATAATGAGGAAGTCTAACGAGAATTTTGCTACAATGAATATAGTACACAATTACGCAGGTGTCGATTGATATTACAGCCATGCTATCAAAAGCCTTCTCAATAGGGGCAATCAGTTTTCCTACAATCTGAGGTTGAAGAAAATAGACAATGAAGGGTTCTGTTGAAGCAGATTGCTGGACCTGGCTGGATCAAAGTGAATTTGAAGGCGATAATGTGCGGAAAATTATTGCTGCGAGTTTTTATGTGTCAGGGCCCTGTTGTCAAAGGCTTTTCGGTGGGAATGTGAATATTCCAATTTGTCATTGGTCACGTCACGTATCTCCCTCAAGAGCCTTGCTTTTCCATACAGGATGAGATTGAGATAATGATTCCAACTCAAACTAAAGAGCCTTCTAATATCTTTTCGAAACCCCATTATTACTTTGAACTGAAAAAACTGAGGAAATCGCTTGCAAAGAAAATTTTTCATTTGAATCATTGGAGGTGAAGTTAAAATATATTGAGATAGAAAACTGAATCTCCATTGCAATTAGCCTATTCCCAGCACAACCACGAAAAAGAAATTGCGAGCAATTTCACATAAATCGAGGCAATTGGTTTGCCTTGCTTGCTTGATTGCTTGATTGCTTGCTTTAATTTCTTTAACAATATTGCGATATTTGCAGAAAAAAGGAAGTTTGAGGATGGAAAACTTAAAGAATTTTGTATCTTTCTGAATGCAAAAATCAAGCATGTTTATACATTAAAATTCTTCATATATGTAAAAATTTCAAAATGCAATAAAAAAAAAATTGATATTGGAAATTTTGTATGAATTTGCGAAATGAGCTTCCTAGTTCTTTGGTTGCGCTCTTTCACAATTATGATTTAGTTTTCCTTGTTTGGACAGCCTTCGTTACTTTTTCTTATGAATTACGAATCTACAAAACAATTAATAGGCACTCATATTAGGATTTTTTTCAACTAATTGCAGTTCATAACTGATATGATTCACAGAAGGCTAGGAGATTACCTCACACTAACTTTTATTACTTTAATACATCATCAGATTTTTCTCTATCTTTACTCATAACATCGCTATTCGATGAGGATGAGGGTGTCAGACGGTATTATCTCTTTGAATACTGAAAATATAAACTTGCTCCCTCAATATCACAGAAAAATTAAATTAGATTTCGCTCCAGAGATGCAAGCACCTAAAAATTAACTCAAGAATATTGTCATTTAAAACCTGTTGAAGAACTCCTTGCTACGCAATAGCCGCTTCATAGCCACTCACACTCACAGAATTGGCAAGAGCAGACTCATCCAGAAGAGGTCGCTAGAATGAAAACGAGCTCTGTTACTTTGTCTGATATCCCTTTCTCCAATCTACAAATATTATTAACTTTTACTACATGACTCCATATATACGAAATTTTCTTCGTGAGCTTATCTCACTTATCGAAATCGTCTTCAAAGACCAAATGATATCCTGGATTCCTCACAGGTTCGGTGAGATCGATTATTCTCACTAGAAATAGTTCATATAGCATCACTTTCTAATCTTCCCTCATCTAGTTACTACCAAGGAACAAACTCTGTTACACAAAATTTTTTCACATCCTTCAACCAAGCTATATCCTGGGAAGAGAAACAATGCGTTGTAGACCTCCTCATAGAATTCGCCATTTCCAAGGCCATTCCTACAGAATTATCTTTTTCGCGACTTTAATTCAAGCATTCAATGCCACTTTTCTCCATTCTCTGAAGATAATCGCAGTCATGCTTCCACTATTAGATCTTGATTCCAAAATAACCGTTTTCAAGCGATACCAAACCAAAAAACAGCTCTTTTCGAACAGATCCAAAGAATCGAGCGAATTGGTTTTAAGAATCTAAGAATCATTCAAAAAAAGAATAAAAATAGATGCAATAGGAAGTTTTAGCTACGAACGTTTAACCAAAATTAAATAATGACCCCCATATTTTGTGAGGTTATTTCAAGTAATTTTGCTGTTTTGAAGGGTAAGGGAATAAAATTTCAAATCTAAAAATATGTTATATACATATACCTCACAGGTAAGAAACCAGGAAATTATATCTACTAAAAATCAGCCATAGAGGCTGTAATAAGCGCAATATTTACGAGTAAGCTAGGAATATTTAAAGATATATAAATGAGCTTGGTCAGATCCTTAGTAGATCCTGACATCAAGAAATGAGTATGATTTATTGTTTTATTAATGGGTTTCTTCTCGCTTGATCAGTGCTGGGCCCATTGCGGGGTTTGTCACACAAGAACTCAAGTGCAGAAGCAGTTCTTGGAGAGATTGGGCATAAAGTAGTTCCAATTTTGGAAGGTTAGATCGCAAACTATCGATCCTCTTTTTGCATTCCTCAACAGGAATAGATGGTCCAGGCTTCGTAAAAGGAAGTGAAATGCCCTTACAGACTTCCTGGCTTGGAGTTATCAAGCCACTTCCTTGAAAAAATGTCGGTTGACATTGTAAATCTTCTTCAATTTTTAGATTTCTGACTGAAGAGTCACATATCTTCTCATCAGGTTCCTCCAAATCCATTCGGTTCCTACTTTGAACAGGCTCCTCAGTCGGCTCTTCTTTAATATATAGCGGCAGGTTTTGGGAAGTTTTAATTCGAGCAGCTTGCTTTTCTGCTCTTAAAGCTCGATTTTTTTGTTTTGGAGCTAACTCTTGCCGGCCTGAAGGTCCTAGGACCGGTGATTGGTTATTAAACCGCGAGGATCTCTGCGAATTTTCCGAAGGAAAACGATTGGGCATTTTCTGGAATTTCTGTTTGCTCAAATCACTGGACTCGTCCGAATTATTACACAGATCAGAAACTTCATTTAATTTTTTATTAGGATTGAGTGAGGTGTCTCGAGCCTCGCCAGTCTTCTGAAGTCGATATGTATTCATAATCTGCATAATTTGATTCACTCTTTGACTCACAACTCTCCGCTTAAATTGCCAGTTTTTTAGCTCGGTATTGTTTTGTACCTGAGGGTCTTTTTTCCTCCAGGTCACCATATGCTTGTACTTATGATAAAAACGATTCTTCACCATAACTTCCGATCTTCCGGGCATTAATTTGGCAATTCTGCTCCATTTGCGACCGAATTCATTGAAAAGACTCAGCAACTGCTTATCTTCCTCCTCAGTCCAAGGCTCAGAGGCGACATTCGGATCCAATTTATTCAAATATCTCTCCCTGATTTGCTTTCCAGAGCGAGTCCCGCCGATCAGATTTGAGATCTTCTTCCAGCTATATCCGTGCTCTTGAACCAGTTTTGCTATGATCTTGTCTTCTTTCTCATCCCATGGTCCATAACTCCTGCATTTGACTTGAAAACCCTGCAAATTTTTCGCGATTTTCTTCGAGTTAGACAAGAGATTGACAATAGAACTCTGCTTTTCAATCGAAAAGCCTCCTTTCCCAGTCTCTTCGCTCTCGAAGCATGGTATATCTGGATGGTGGTCTGAGTCTCTTGGTGTTTGGAGAAGATCATCTGAGGCTTTGGTGCTACTGGTAACACAGTGGCTTCCAAGAAGCGTACTAAGGCAAAAAAAATGTGAGAATTCGGGTCAATCAAGAGTTCATTTTTACCTCTGTGGTAGTCTCCTTGTATTTGAATTGAGAGCAGTTTCGACATGATCACACCTTGAAGGTGTTTTAAACGCTTGAAGAAAGTCGGGAAGACCCTGGTTTTTCAAAAATGCTTCAACGATCGTACTGTTCATTAATTTCTTCGAAATTATAATATAAAAATCTCAAAAAACTCTGATTTAAAGGCTTAATAATTCGTTATGAGAGGCGTTGGACTCAGAGCTGTTCGAAATTTGTTAAAATTATTTACGTAAAAATTATGGGATCGAGTGTCTTTCGATTGAATTAAGGTTGAATGCTAGTCAATACAACATTTTTGAAGCAGCTTTCAATTCGTCGAGGAGGAAAAATCCAAAATTAGTTGCTTTTCCTGAGTCGAGAGATAATATTTTAATAAGTGATTCGTTAGCCAGAGAAAATTTTGATTAGTTCGATCCAGAAAAAAATAATTTTGCTGACGTGTTGTTTAAACTCCAACAGTGTGCATAGATGTTGTCTGCTCTCTCTGGCCCCCCGCTTGGGTGTATATCTGAGAGTGCCATCGCTCAACAAGTCAGAATGTTTCGATTACTGAAACTTCAGGTAGTAACGCAGCTGCACGAAAACAAAATTCAAAAATTGTATCAGTTGACTGAAAATCAGTTAGTGATGAGCTAGGTTCAAATTTCAAACGATTGGCCTCGATCAAGAGAATACTTCTGGGGAAGTCAGTAGATTGTAGTTACATATATGATGAGAATCAGTTTACTAACCTAATTGGTTTGATCTAGCTTAGTTAGGTAATCATGAAATAGCTTTTTCCGTCTTATTCGTTATGATGTAACAATAACTCACTCTATGCTAAATAGATATGCATTCTTTTGTTTTCAATCAACAATAAGAGAAATATAGTGTATTTAAGCAGTTTCAAATTGAAGCGTGGCTAAACGAGTGATCTTATGGACTTCATATCGTTTCAAGAGGAGGTAGATCAGAGAGTGTTACGTCAGTTGGCCCATAGAGAGAAATTCAAATGTGTTCGTAGATAAATTCAAACGTGTTCGTGAAGAAATTTTGTAAAAATTAATTTATTTTTAAGTCTGTTTCAAATTCAAAAAAAGAAGTTTTTTAAAAATTAGATTTGAAATCAATATCATTACAGTCAGAAACGAACAGCTGGAGATATTTTTATTCAGATTAAAAAAGGTCAACAGATTTGGGTGGGAAATTTGAATTTGAAGTTTGCAAAGACTTAATCAGTTTAAATAATTCTGGTATTTCCACAATGAGTTAGGTTGTGCTCTTGGTGCTTCTCTATCTCTCTGAATCAATAGTAGCGTTCCCATTTCATTCTTGCAATGTCCGGTCAAGTCGATCGGACTGGAAGATTTAATTTTAGGAACTCCGAGAGTCGTTGAGATTCGATTGTATGTAAGTTTGTCCGTCCTCACATCAAAAATCGTCTACATCTTGTGATATAATCGAGTCTGTTCAGTCGATTGATTTCATGAAAAATAATTTCGTAAGGGTAAACTAATTTCACATTGGAGAGGCAATTATTCAGCGGTTTTCAATCGCGTTGAGGTCTATGCATCAATAAGCGTATTGGTTTCATTAAGTTGGGTGATTGCGGAGCAGAAAATGGGTTGTATCATCGATTATGGGAGTAGCCCTGATTAATCTTGATTGAAGGCTTCAACTAAAGATAAGAAAAAAGGATAATAGTATCAGGTGTGACACTGCTGAAGAATGAACTAATTGATAACCAAAATCCCTTTTGATGAATGCTTCATCCACTACCACTTGACTTTGGACTTGGCTTTGACCAATTCTTCATCGAAAGTGGCTGCTAGCTGAGAGAAACCAAATTTCGATGCCCATTCGATAGTGTTTCAGATGCATTTCATTTTCATCGACTCAGTGATAATTTGGAGTATAATGATAAAATTCATTATCGTATCTTAGTGAAGGTCCTACGAAAACCCACGAACGGCATTTCTCTGTCGCGAAAAATCCGAAGCTATTGGACATTTTTGGAAATGAGAACAACGAGTCTTCAGCAATTCAAATTGAGATAAGTCAGTACATCCAAAGAGAAAAAAATTAAACGATATAGAGCATTTGATTAAATTTATTCACTCTCAAATGATCGAAGAGACCAAAACCGTAAAGGGCGCCAACCAAGGTCTTGGGATGCTATATGCCATCAATATCAATCTGTACAAAAAGAGCCTCTTGAGAGCGTAAACTCATGGAAAAACCGAAAAGAGAGCGCTGCAAGGAATATCAAATCATCTGCACGATTTATTGTCGTCGAAGAATCTCAACTCGGCAAACAAAGCGCCTCATTTCCACGGTGGAGCCAAAATAAGGCTTTCAATCAAACAGCTTCGTGGAAGTCCTTTCTAGATGGGATGTTTGGGCTCTCTGACACACCAGAAGTAGAAGCTATCACAATACGGCTCTCAGGAGCTATATATTGAGGATAATTGAGCATCTGGCGAGCAAAAGGAAGATTGCTGTGTGTGATACAGACTTGGATCATAGGATCTTTGAAGGAGATACCAAAATTGAGTTTCAGATCCAAGTAGATTTGAAAGAGCAGTATGGAATCTCAGAGAATATTCTACTGAGAGGTGATAAGAATGAAAAGCCGAGATTGAAGGACACAGAGCTGCTGAAGATTAGCAATGAAATTCTGCTGGAAGATACCTTTAACAAAGGAAATTCTCCAAAATGATAGAAGTTGTTTAGAACAATGAAAAAATGAGAATTGACTCTATGTTGTTATGAGGGAAGTCATAAAAGTTACGTAGTTTACGAAAAGAAAGAACCTCTTTCATCAAGACACTTTCAGATATGCAATTTCATTCAGTAAATTCGTAGAAAAGAATCGGAAATCTATGAGAATTATTACCAATGTTTGTTAATTTCTTCATATGAGTAAGTATGCTAACTTCTTTTTATCTTGATAAAGCAGAGACGAATCTACAAGTAGCCCATAACCAATCAGCAATCTCCTCTTATAAACAAATTACATCGTCTGACAAAATGTCGAGTTAAGAGAGAGAAACTCTCGAATACCGAAAAATATTATTTAGAATCTTTTTTCAAGAAGGCTTAGCTCTGAATATTATTGATATAGGTGAAATACTTTTCTTAGAGCTTTCACTTCGAGTTAAGTCTGGAGGTCCCAGCAATTTAACTATCATGGAAGTTGCGACAAGAATTTAAAGGAATTTGAAGGCAATGTAAATAAAAATTTCTTTGGGATTTGATCATATTCGAGCCATCGGGTCGAAAAATTATTTCTGATTCACTCGGTTTATCTAACTTTAGAAACTAAAATTTTCTGAAAAAGAAACTATACATAGTTTCTTCAAATAATCTAAGATTGGTTCTTTGTTGGCATTTTGATTTTGGTCGTGAAGCTTGTGTTTCTAAAGAATTAGGATAAGAAACGATTCTAGAAATTGTTTCCTCTAACTAAATTCGAATGCCCTCAAGACTTTAACTTAATTACATATAATTTCGCTTGTAAATCTGTCTTTATTATAAAGTTGCTTCAAATGATGAAGTTTCTTTATGATACATGTGGAAACAAAGTAATAATTCAGAAATTTGGAGATGCTGAGTAGGATTTGAAATCATTAAATGCCCAAGCCAGCAGATAATTCTCAAATTCAGGTAATCGTTTCATAAGGCTACTTTTGCTTATCAAAAGGCTTACCAGGGCATATATTTGGATATTAGTGCGCTCGAATTAGCTTTTAATTTTGTCTGCCTTAGAACAGAATTTGTTCAATCAGCTATTCGATATGAAACTTATATAAATTTTTTGGTATTTTATTTCAATAGTTCGAATTCGATACTACCCTCCTCCTCTTACCAAATTTATAGTATTTACATTATTATCTGTTCTCTTTCATGCAACAATCATTCACAGGTTGATGGTCACTTCGAAACTATTCCAGATAAAAAGAAATAATATAACTAACTAATCTGAAAAAATCATTTATAATGGAGGAACTGTCTTGAATATTTATAAAACTTATGACCTTTTCTAAAATGCTCTCTAAAAATCTCACAAGCCCTATGTTGATGCTGAAGCACGGCTTCGTACGCTCTCTTTTTCAAACAAACAATACTGAGATTTGCGAGTATAATACAGTCAGGGAATGACTTGCTCCATATTCATCTTCTACTATGAGCAGTGCTTGAGCCAGAAGTGTCCTCTGATCCTCATAGTTTTTCATACTCTTCGAGGAAAGATCTTTGCTTCTCAGAATTTATGCGGCGATAGGATGATTCTTTTCATATTTCTTAAGACAAAGCTGATGTGCTTGCTCCAAATATTCAAGCAGTCTATCATAATTTTTTGAGAAAGAATAGCTTTTGGCAACTAAAACTTGGCGAATACTGGCTGCCTTGCTTAGTAGATAGGATTTTTTCAGCGTATCTGGCCCAAGATAGTTGTTTGCAAAACTCTTCCAAGAAAATATTTTTCTGTGTTTATTTCCTTCAAATCAATGTAACCTTTGGCAAACTCAATAAAATTTCTAATTCTTATAAGCAAGCTTACTTTGGCAATCCGGATAACACGGGAGAAAAATATTCCGTGCTTGAGTTAAGAATTCTGTTTTTCTTATAATCATCTAAATCTTCCATGCTATTCCAAGAGCACCCTGTACGAAAGCAGCTTGAGGATGATCTTTGCCATAATGTTTTGCATAGATTGCAAGTGCTCGAGTTAAGAATTCTGTTCGATTATCACCTAAAGCTCCCCATGCATTCCCGAGATTCGCGAGTGCTCGACGGTATCACTTCCTCAACAAGGGCCCAGCTTACAAAAAGTCCTCGAATGCTAATCAATCACAGGACGTCTTCTTGCTAAAGTTACAATTTATTGAGTCAAAATAATTTAACCGCTGCTTCTACAAAATTTACGGGCCATTCCGGTAAGTTGCAGCAATGACATCCCTGAAACCATATTAAGATGAGATAAACGGTGGGAAAGATCTAAAATAGAGTAAACTCTCTCTATTGACATGGGAAGAAAAAAGTTTGATAGTATTCTGGTATAATATCTAGAGCAGCTTTCGATGTAATTAAAGATGGTTACTATATATAAAGCAGCAAAAACAATTTGCATATTAAATCCCAGTGAATAACAGGGTAGAGAAATATTTATAAAAACTCGTTCCAAATCATGCGGATATAGATGAAGACTCACTTAATCTTCTTTATAAAGGCTAATGAATTTTGCCGTTTTTCTTTTTTTCATCCTACTACGCGAGTACAGAAAAGAAAGCCTAAAGACCGAGCAATTTCTAACAATTTTACAAATAATTGGAGAAGTAAATCTCAAAATAAATTACGCTCACTTGGTGTGATCTTCTTTTGAAAAGTTTTACCCGTTTTTCAACCTAACGATTTGGAACTAAATATGAAGGATATAGTTGCTGCCCTCATCGTCCTTAATTAAGATTAATACCAATCTGGCGATTACAAAGTTGGGTTCTTAACAGAATATTGAGACTCTCTGGTTTTAACATTTTGCTGTTTACGAAGAGATTGATCATTCTCAATTTTATGTTTTATCTTGAATAACTCAAATTTTTTTCTACGTATAATGGAAATATTACTAAGACAGGCTTTACAAATAAGGATAATCATTGAATTTTATCAAAATAGCTTTTAGTTTTCAATTTTCAAAGCTTTTTTGACCAATGCCGACATTTGGTCAAATTCAGTCTTGAAGCTTGCTTGGAACTTCGTCTGAAGTTTATTCTCCATCACTTCCAAGCTTGATTCCAGGCTTAATTGGAATTCTTTCTTCATGTCACTCTTCAACGTCTTGAGCCCGGAATCAAGCTGCTCTTTCAAACTTTGTATCTCGGCAGACTGCTTCTCGATTAATTTTTCAACAGTCTCACTTCCTTCATTCGCCTCGTATGGCTCGACTATCAGCATGAAGTATTGCTGCTGAGTGTCTGCTGCGCCTCTTCTAGTTACAAATGACCATAATTTACTGAGCTGAATAACCGTCGACGATATTTCGGATATCATCGCAATCTTCTCTTTGGCATTGATCGCAACAGCGTCTTCATTGGCCTTCCCATAAATGTCTCCCATCAACGCGATCAGCATGTTCAAAAGAATCAAAGGCATCAATATTGTCGCGATGATGAAGAAAGGCATTGTTACTCCAGAATAATTCGTGTCATCGTAGCTTCCAATGCCGAAAGTGTACATCTCAAGCGCTACTCCCCAAAGGGTCAAGTCGTCAGTTCCACTAGCGTTTCTGCTTTGGTACATGGCGGTCGTAAAAGCGATAATGTAGGTGAAGATAACAGTCATGAAACTGAGTGAGCCGGTCACAATCTCGATGATCATGCGAATAAGCTGTCGGAGTTGGTCAATCACTCTTAAGAGAATAAGAATCTTGGTGTACCACAGCAGTAAAGACAGTGAAACGAAGAAACTCACGACGTCTGTATTAGCATTCCCCCAGTAGAGCCCAGCCGTGACGAAGTGAACGAGGATAATCACCAATTCAATGAAATTGAATGGATCTTCAGAATAGTAATCAAAGTTCGATTTTATTTGAAGAAACTCGAAAATCAAGAAGATCGCATTGAAGGCTATGGTACCTCCAAGCAGCTCGCTTGCGATGTCATCGTTATCGGTTCTGAGAAGGGCAAATGCAGTGAATAGTACCACTGGAATGAGGTTAAAAAGCAGCCACCACCAGAAATATTTCTTTGCTTTGCCCCAGAAGATGTCAATCAAATGCTGAACGATTGGGAACTCGTAAAAGAAAACGTTCGGACTTTCATTGAGAATTTGAACAAACCTTAACGAGTCCTCTGAATGCAGGTCGTAGGTTAGTGGAATACCGATAATCGAGTAGTTCAGAGTCATTTTGCCTTGTCTTGAGACTACATCGGCTGTATCTTCCTCATTGATTTCAAGCGTTTTTATTGGAATGTACGCTTTGGATGTTCCACTGGTAAGCTCGCCTTGAACAGGTAATTTTTGCGAGTTTTTAAGAGTTTCTTCAGGTTTTAAGAAGAATCCGTTTATGAGATAGCTCACAAAAGAGGATTCTGTTTGAGTTTCAAATGTCTGTTCTAGTAGCAAGGAAAGAGAGTAAAGCAGTTTCTTATTGTCAAGCACATTCAGATTTATGAATGACTTGATATTCTTGAAGAAATAAGAAAAGAACTGCTGCAATTGCATTGTCCTATCCCCAGCATACTCCATCATGTAATGGAGTGGGGTTTTGTCGGACGTATCTAGATAGAGAGCGACATTCTGCTTCTTCGCAATATCTACCATGAAGAGATCAACATTTGGTAGCAAGGACGCGACAAAATGGAGGAAATTCCATCCTTTTGGCAGGTAATAGTACTTGGCTAAAATTTTCAAGGAATCTTCAAGGTCTTGCGAAGGATAATTAGTAGGGTTTAAATAGCAATCTATGGCCCGAAGAGTAAGGACTCGAGATTCTTGAATTTGAGGGTCGCTTGGCAAAAATGATGCATTTACAGCCAGAATTCCGGATTGTAGTTCCAGATCCTTGCCAAGAATGTGTCTTTGATCAGGACTGAATGCAATGAGTTGCATGGTCCAAAATGGAGCCTCCACGTTGCAGACGCAGGTTTTGCTGCTTAAGTCCCAGATATAGAGCCTACCATTGTGAGTTGCTGCTAAATATCTTGTATTCTCACTCAAGAACAGACTTGAAAGGTAATCATCTTTCTTCGTTAGTTCGAGTGGAGGTTCATTCTCGTCTTGATCAAGTTTCCAGATTTGAATCGATTGACGATCACTAGCAATTATATGTGTGCTATCTCGTGTAACACCTATAAAGCCACAGCTCGAAGAGAACATCGGATATTTAAATCGCCGAAGCAGCTGGAAACCATTCCCTTGACGCTGCCACACTGCTATAGTCCCTTCATCGCCGAAAGATACCAAGTGGACTCCATCTCGTGCAGCTGTGAGACTTCCAATTCTTTCTTTATGAGCCTCATCTATTTGGTAGATTACCTGTTTCTTGACGATATCAAATATTTTGATGGATTTGTTATCTGTAAGTGACCACGCGACAGTTTTGCAGTCTGGAAATGCTGCTAATTTAATGCATAAATTGCCCTTTTCAGTTACGCTGACTCGATGATAGAGATTTCTCTCTTCAAGGTTCCAAAAAGATATTACCGGCGAACTTTCACCTTCAGAGACAGTTACAAAGAATTTTGAATCGTCAGTCAAACAGAATTCTTTGATCGTGCCTGCATCCTCAAAGCTATGGAGTTTCTTCTTTTGATAAAAGTCGTAAAGAACTATGCGCTTCTCAGATGAAACGATCAGGAGGCTATTATCTTTGCTCATGGTAAAATTGGAATTCCACCACTCAGCATCTATTGGAATTCTTGTAGTGATGAAGTCTTCCTTTATCTTACGTAGTCCCATAGGAGAATTATGCCCCAAAGTGACCAAATATTTTCCGTCTGGTGTTAGAGATGAACATTCAATTGCTGATTTATGGTATTTCTCTTCGCAATATATCATCTTAAAGCTTTGCAAGTCAAAAACACTGAGACTTCCATTATTTGATGAAACGAAAAGAGACTTGCCTTCTGGGTCCACGACGACCGACGTTGGATGATCCTGATTTGGTAGATTGAATCGATGTAACAAACTCTTGGTTTTGAAATTCCAGACTGCTACTGAACGATCAGAGTAAAAACTAGACCCAGAAATGATGTATTTCTCGTCCATTGTTAACGCTACACAGGAAATCCTGAACTCGTGAGCCTTAATTGCAAAAACTTCTTTGTTCTCATCGATATTAAATACTTTCAGATTTCCAAACATTGTGCCAATTACGATAGTTGGAGAACGCACACTCAAAGCTATGCTCAAAAATGAATCCCTGTCGCCTTCATTGATTTTCAAAGAATAAACCAGCTCGCGAGTGGAAAGTTTCCAGACAGAAATCTCCTTCCTTGTTAGCGACACTATTTTAGTAGTATCACAACTAATACCAAGTCCAAGGACCTGACTCTTATGAGCATCCTTTATGATGTGATCTAATTTCTTGGTTTCGAAGTCCCAAATTGCGATAGTGCCTTCAGTGCATCCAGAGACAATGTATCGCGAATCTTCAGAAACCGCGAGAGCGCGAATGGAGCCAGGCTGTGCATTCTCGAATTTATGGATGGATTTGTTGTCTTTTAGACCCCAAAGCTCCATTCCACCATCCATCGTAGCACAAACGACCTGATCCTCTCCAATTAAGGCTAAGCTCCACCTAAAGAGATTCGAAGAGGAGACGTTGCCAGAATGTTCAAGTGCAAGAGTAGAAGTGTTCCAGACTTCAATCCCATTATAAGTGGGCGAAACAAGGTATTTCTCATCTGACGAGGCTCGTATGAAATTCATGTGATTTAAACTCGTTGCAAACACTACTTTGTCTTGATCGTTTGGTTGAACCTCAGAACTTTTGCTCAAATTCTTGTAATTAATCACGTTCAATTCCCCTTCGTCTCCGCGGTAAAAGAATCTATCCCCGATTACAGCAACACAAAACTGATATGCATCAATTTTGAATGTCTGCAATGGTTCTTCTTGTTCTTTATTAATATCCCAGAAGCTAATTGTACCGCCATATTCGGATATCATTAGTATATTATTCGACAGGAACTCACAATTTCCGTCTGTTAGTTCATACTGTCTGACCAATTTCATCTCCACCAAATCCCAAACTAAGACTGCTTGATTCGTGGCGACAAGATATCGAGAGTCTTTAGAGAGAGAGATCTTACATACACCGGGCATTTTAATGGTCGTGATAACTTTCTTCTCTCTGAAACTCAAAATGAAAATTTCAGTTTCTTTCTCCGAGCTGAAAATTATTCTTTCTCCATCCCCTGTCAAGACAATTTTGGCATAGGTTGAGAATCCGTAATTAGTGGGAAGTTTGATGCTTTCAACGAATTCGAATGTGTCGAGACTCCAGACCGCGATTGAACCTGTATTTGAGCAGGCCAGGATGTACTTGCTATCTGGAGTAGAGGCAACTGACGTCAAGGTCCCTTTTTCTTCGAGATTGCGAAAGACATGAACAATTTTTTTCTCCTCCAAACTCCAAACAAATATTCTAGAATTGAAATCAAGGAGACAGCAATACTTGAAGTTTGGTGTTACACAGCAATCGCTAAGATTATATTCCTCCCAAAAATGACAGAATTCCTTATACTTATGTCTTGCTCCACCATCCAGTTCCCATGTGATGACTTTGCCCTCCACCGTCGAGGTAATTATTTCGTTTTTATTGTATGGTGAAGCTATCAAAGAACAAATTTGAGCTTTATTGTCCTCAAAACTTCTGATATTTGCTTTAGGGCTAAATAATTTCCAAACTGAAACGCCTCCGTCTTCACATCCGTAGTATAAGGTGCTTGAGTCTTCTGAAACTGCGACTGCTTTAACGGCAGATAAACTTGTATTCTCTACACTGTCAACGAAGGCGTTCGATTTGAGATCCCATATTCCGACTGTTCCGTCTGCTGAGCCAGAAACGATGTATTTGCAGTCAGGAGTAACTGCCACCGAACAGATAGTGTTTGTATGGGCATACAAGAATCGATAATGGAGTTTCTGTTTCGAAATGCTCCAGACAGAAATATGGTGATCTTCTCCAGCTGAAACAATGAACTCGTTATCTGCAGAAACAGCTATCGTCCAAATATCATCAGCGTGAGCTGAATCAAACCTGTGGACTAATTTCTTGCTGGTAAGATCCCAGATAGCGATGCTTCTGTCCAATGAAGCAGAAACAGCAAATTTACTATTTTTCGTCACTACTAAGGCGATTATGGGACCCTCGTGAGCTTCCTCGAATTTGTGGACTAAGCATGGGTCTTCCAAACTCCAAACTGCTATCGTATTGTCTTCCGAACCAGAAAGAAGAAATTTGGCATCTGGCGTCGCTGCCACGGCGCTAATTCTTTTGGTGTGAGTGTCCTTGAAACAGTAGACAAGTTTGGAGTTATTCAAATCCCATAAATCAAGCTGATTTAAGGCGTTGGGCTTGGCATAGACCGCTCGATCCTCAAAGGAGGTAATAGCGATTTGTTTGGTCGATTGATGAAGGAGAGATCCCAATCTTCGATTTTTCTTGAAAGCTTTCAGCTCTTTCTTGAAGGCCTCTTGGGCTTGAAGGTATTCTGAGGGAAAAGCTTGCATTTGCGATTTTCTTTTTAATTATGAAAATGTGGGTCCTTTAGCTATTTAAATAACTCCTAATCATTCGTTTTAAACTCGTTATTTACTAGTAGTTAGAGTTATCAATTTTGAGCGATTCATCGAAGCAGAGAATGGAAAGGTGCATAGAAACTGCCTCTTTTGGAGTAATCAGCGAGTGAGAGACTCACTTGAAGTCAGCAACGCTCAGTATTAGGAGTATTGGATTGATTAAACCTGATTTGTCAAAAAGTTCGAGATAGACCGTTTCGATCAAAAAGTCCCAAAAACGTATTGGGATCCAAAAATCATGGAAGAGTTTCGAAATCTACTCTGCTCAAAAACCTTGAGCTTATAATCGGGTCATGAAGAAAGTTTAGCAGGAGACTGAATGCGACAAGCTTACAAGATTACTTTGTAGTTCGGTAAAGTTATCCTCTTTTTTTTTTTGTTGGTTTTGTTGTTTTTCAACAAAAAAAAACTCAATTCCAAAATGTTCAAAATTCCATTTCTCTTGCTCTTTCTGCGATTCATTACCTCTTTGGGCTCTGCGCTAGATTTTACTTCAGATTTTTGATGACGAGCTGACTCATTACTTGTTCTACCAAATTAATCTTAAAGGAGAGCTTCTCAACTGAAAAAAAAGATTGTAGCATCAGTTAAAACAATGCAGAATAAAGTTTTTCTTAGCACAGGATGTTCAATAGTGAGTGGTTAAATTTGACCTGTCCTCTACAGAGTACTACTAATTATGGTTAGTTAGGCGGAATTAAGTCTCTCTTTTTTTTTTGTAAGTGAATAGAGGTTTAGAGCGACAAACTCTAGCCAAATTTGTATTTTCCTCTTGCAATTGTTTGCAAGGAACCCATGATTTTGAAATTATTCTTTGGGAATTTTGATTCTGATTTTCTCATGAAATCCGAAATTGCATTTTTGTAAATTTATCATGTATTGGATAAAATCGAAATCCGGCTTTTTCTTAAATGAACCTCAATTCTCACTATGCCATCTCTTCATGCAAGCGCCGTTCTAGAGAGGCTTGGAACAGCCTAGGAATAGGAGACTTTAGTTTGGCTAAAAAGATAATCACAAAGCCTATGAAGATATACACTCTTCAAAGCCCCAGACGAGCCGGAGCATCGTTGACCTCTCGCTGCTTAGTGGCATAGAGATCACTCCATTAGTCATTTTGACTCGTAATGAGCTGAGAAATTTTGAGTTTATCGATATGCAATTGAGGATGAATGTGCTTACTAATTGATGATTCAAAGACAAAAGTTGGAAATATTTTTATAGATAAAATTAAACCAAAATCCTGTCTGTAAATTTGAGATACTGCATTTTTCTGAGTTTTGCAAAATTCTGATTGCAGGGCATCTCTCTTAACTTATCAAACACATAAAATCATGATAAGGGCAAACTCATTGCAATAGAATTCGAAACAGTTAATAATTTGATATCCATTCTTTGATATTTGAAGGATTAGCTTGAAATTTGGTAGTACACAAGGAGAGTTGCTAGATGACAGAAACATAACTTATTCAATGGATAATCTCTGTAAATTGTCCATACTTCATCTGTCGAAACTTTTTGACGACAAAGATAATCAAAACGAAAAGATGACAAATCAGGAAAATGAAGATTAATTCAACCTATTTAAACTATCCTCAATTACTTTATTCATTAAAATAAAGAGCCTTGTTACTTTGATAAGCCTGATAATAGCTAGAGAGAGTGTAATTTAATTTCCACCAGAAAGAAATAGAGTCCAAATATCCTCATAAGAAGAAATAGAATCTAACTGAAATTAATACAGTAGATAAACTAACTGAGCGAAAAGAGTCAGCGAGGCGGATTTTATGAGTGAACTAATTTTCTTTCTCATCAAAATTGTTTAAGTTTCTGGAAGTTGTCATTTCTATCTGTTGCTTCTAACTAGCTTTCTGAATGCTCAAGGGTAGGAAATAAGTTATAAGAAATATCAAAAGTACCTCTGGCTCTCATGCTGTAGAACACTATGAAAAGAGCTTCATGCTCCAGGAAATAACTATAAAATCAACAAGAATTGCGTAGACTCAAAATTACTGGAGAACCTTCCATTTTTCTGGTTACTTAGTGCCAGACATCAGAAAGAATATACCAATAGTCTCAAAAACAATGCGAGTAGAAAATCTTTGATTTGAAGGATTTAGGTCCCAAATTTCCCGGTGTTGCCATTATGAACTTAATCAAAGATCTGATTTAACGCCTTCTTCATTATTGCAAGCAGCTTTAGTGAATCATTCTCTCTAGATCAGAAATCGTGACTCTTGCAATTATCGGCGTGAATGCATCCATACATCATCGATTTCTAAGGTAAATTGACTATTATGGATCGAAGTCCATTTATAGGCAGTGTTGATTATGAAATAAATACTTAATCCAGTAACTAGAAAATCAACAAAGAAAAATTCCAAAAGCGATGAAAAGTAAGCCGCCAACTCGAAGTCCGGTCAGAATTGAAGAAAAGAAAGCCCAAGTTCCAGTAAACTCAGATTTTGAAGAATTGAAGCACTCGCAGGAAACCTCCAAGAACAACCGATGTCGAGTAGTCACGATTAAGAGAAATCAGGGGACTGGTATCAGAGATTGCCTATATCTGAGGCACAGAGCTTTTGGGAACAGCAATAAACATTGGATTGTATTGGCTACGATGCTTAATTTTCAGCTCTACGCCACCAAATTCGGCATGCATTTCTTGAGTTTTGAGGTTAACAATTCTGATCTTGTTTGAACTCGAACACCATGCTAGCAGCTTTGAAGGTAGCTTTTCGACTGTGAAATTAAGCAATTAGTTAATATTAAGCCACCTTGAATACTTAGAATAATTCGACTACCTGTCGCAGTTGTCATTGCATTCAAAGAGCTACTGTTTCTACAAATATTTGACATTTCAAAGCAACGGAAAGCTAAGATGATATTCTCATTGGAAGAAATTCCAGGCGGTAACAATAAATTATTGGTTAGTTCCTTTTCATTTATAATTTATTTAGTGACAGGAGTCGGAAACTTGGCTTATCATGCTAAAAGAAAGTTGTTAGGAGCGATCCCTATTTGCAGAAATTACTTCGTATCACCTCCTGTTTGTTGAACGTACTGCATCTAAGAGTGCTGATATAGTCAAGCTTATTAGAAAGACAAAATGGCATGCTGAGTACGACCATAATAATAAAGGTCTGAAAAATTAACCGCTTTGTTTGAGGTGTTTTTCTCTCTTTAATTTATCCATTTCGACCAATTCACTAATAATTTTTTTTTCCAAAGAGATAACTTTACCACAGATCTTGACTTTAATTTGGAAGGAACTCGTGTAGTGACGATAGACAATTATGGTATGTGCTTGATTTCTGAGATAGACAGCGGCAATTGCAGTTTCTCTGTGGATTTAGAATATAAGGGTAAAATTCTACATCTATATTTGCTAATTCATTTTGGGTGTCCAAACTTAGGTGTGAATAGTCTTTGCAGATGGAGTACAAACGTTTCGGATCCTTCTATCTTTGTGAAGTATCGTGACAGATTTCTCGATATTATCGACACTGAAAAAGAACTCCTCATGCTCACAAAGCCAATTCAGCTTGAAAAGGATGTAGTTTCTTCCGTACTTTATGCGTAATCATCATATCGATATAGTATGCACCTTCTGGATCGATGTATGTAAAAATAACGGGAAATTATTAGCATCTGGTGGTACGGATGCGGACATCAAGATCTATGATCGTCGTGAAAACAAGATTGTCAGAACATTTGATAACATACATACAAGTAAAACGAACCTCATGTCGTCATGGTTGTTCGCCCCAACGCTATGAAACTTATTTTAAAGACAAAATATGAATGCGTTTTATTATTATTATCTGGATTCATTGTTGCATTGTTTGGATCATTTAATTTCTCATAATTATGTATCATTTTCTAGATAGCATCTCGCAGGTTAGATGGAGTCCCAGCGGGAATGAACTAGAAAGCGCGCAGCGTATGATATGACAGCAAAATTGATCGATTTTGGCTCAGGAAAAATACTCTACAGTCGAACAGAACCTAATAAAGGAAAAATCATAAAATAAACCCTTTAAAGTTTATATCTCATTTAGAACCAATTTATTCGGCGTGCGTAATATAAAGATTCACTAACGGAAAGGAAGTAAAAGGAGTATTTTGAAATAAGACAGAAAGCAATAGTTGAGAAACAAAGTATATGTTCTTTACATAAGCTCTTTGAACTATAAAACCATAAGATAAATTGTACTTGAATGAGCAAAAGATTAGATGAAGAGAAATATCGTCTTTCAAGAAGTAGCCAAGATCAGAGTCAGAGAAGGCTACTTGCTTATAAACAATAATATTGCAAATCATGAAAAATTAAAAGAATTGCTCCTTTGGATAAAATTGAAATGAATTAAATCTTCTTGCTGGAGATTTTAAAGCTTCTCAGAAGATTTTTAATATGGAACAGCTTCACATTATCCCCCTGACATCAAATCGGACTTTAGATAGATGCGGAAATTATAAAAACCGCTAATAGGATTCTACATCTATGTCACTTGAGAAGCTTTCGTTAGAATGACCGAGATCCGAAAAATCGATAATGAGTAAATGTTTAAACTCTGAAGAGATGAAAATATTCTTGAGATACTGTATTCGCTCTGATTTAGCGGACAAAATTTTACAAAGATTATTAATGATGAAGAGCAGCTGATACTGTAGTCATTGGCTCATTCAAAAGTCCAATATAACTTCTTGTTTGATGTTATTAAGAAAAGACTTCTTTGACCTAAGTCAAAAAATTTTATTACAATCGAATAATTAAAAATTCCAGCAAAGATATCCTCAAAACAAAGAAAGTAATGGAAAATGAGAAGATAACTGTGAGTTCTGCTCAAAATGTCGGACAACAGAGCACTCAAGTCACAATTCATCCAGATCTTGAGGAATTGAAGCAACCTCAAGATAGTCCAAGCAATAGTTCGTCAAATTTAAAATCAGCCAAAACAAGTAACAGAATCGTTCGCTAATGAACGACACTTTCCTTAAAAAAGCCAATTAATGATCTGTTTGGTCTAGGAAATGCACCTCCAAAACTGTTTGCATGGTGCTCAAGTCTCAACAAGATCAGGACTGTTGATCTCGAAACGAAAGAATTGTATCTCGAATTTGATGGGACTCAGCTGAGCTGCCAAAAATATAGTAAACTATTCAGTTATGCTTCAGTTAAGCAATTCGGTCCATCTAAAGACACTTGGCCGCATGTAAAGGCGATACCAGACACCAACCTTCTTGTTTCTCTTAACCATGAGTGCATGCAATCAGCTGCTCTACAAATCTTTGACATTTCAAAACCACGGAAAGCTGAGCTGGTCTTTTCATTAGATGAAGTGACAGGAAGTATGAATAATATATTGGGTTAGTTCCTCCTCAACTATTTAATTACTTAGAGACAGGATACGGAAACGTGGCTTATAATTCCCGGAGAAAGCTGCTGGGAGCTATCCCCGTCACGGAAATTACATCTTATCATCTCCTGTCTATTAGAAATACTGCATCGAGAAGTGATGATATCGTCAAGCTTGTTAGAAAGACGAAATGGGATGCTCACTTCGGCCTTCCTGATCTAGGTTTGATAAATTAATGATTGGATTGTGCTGAATTTCCCTCTTTTCTTTATCTATTTCGACCAGTTCGCTAATAATTTTTCCTCAACAAGTGAGCTATGTCACGGATTTTGACTTTAATTTGGAAGGAACTCGCTCAGTGGCAATTGATAATTCTAGCATGTGCTTGATCTCTGAGATAGACTGTGGAAGCAATTGCTTCCACCTGAATCTTGGAAACTCGCATTCAGGAGACATTAAGAGTACTATTTTCGAATTAGCTGTCATGTCATTTTTCTTAATACATTTTGATCTCACGTTCAATTGCAAGTATTCGTTTCTAACTCCTGAAATAGAGTCAGCTCCGAATAATCGCTGCAGATGGTCTACTACCATATCAGATCCTTCGATATTCTTGAAGTATCGGCACAAATTCCTCAACATCTTAGACTCTGAAAAAACATCATTGATCCTCAAAGATCCAATTCAGTTAGAAAGAGACGGACGTAATTAATATAATTCAAAATTAATATTTAGTAAATATCATCTCCTCCAGCCTTTACATACACCTATTGGATTGAGGTATGTCCGAACGATGAGAATTTATTAGCGGCCGGTGGTACAGATAATAATATCAAGATTTACGATCGTCGTGCTGGCGAGATAGTCAAAAAATTTAATGGCATACATTCAGGTAATAACAACGAATATCCTATTGCCCCTAGTCATTCAATCAATGATGATCTGAAATCTGTTAATGTAATAGAATAAGAGTGTTTTTCTTTATCCTGTTATTGTTTGCTGAATGTAAATTTTCTCAGATACTGTTTTGACTGTTCGATGGGGTCCGAATGGAAACGAATTGGGAAGCGCATCTCATGATGAGACAGCAAAATTGATAGATTTCAGTACAGGAAAAGTTCTCTACTGCGGAAACGCCCAAAGTGAAGGTAATATTGCTTAATAAAATACAGCAATTTAATGTAACCTTTAGATGAGTCTGTCTATTCCGTATGCTTGATTTAGAGACTTCGTCCTCAGAAGAAGATAAGATAAGAGAGAAGTTATCTTTTGAGAAGATAAACTTAAAAAAAAAAATAATTGTTCCTTTAAAACCCCTTTGTCTTTTTGTGTGAAATGAGACCTCATACCTCGAAACTCTGAGAAATATATAATCAACAAACTTTAATGGAGAAATAATTGAATGAATCTAGCTTTTTATTGCTAAATAGCTTACTTAGCTCGTTAAAAGCAACACGCAGACTGCTCGTATGATCCTTAATGGCAGTCATAAAATACTCATGCATTGCTTGGTCATCAAAATTAGTGCGATTTATACTTCTCTGAGTTAATTGAATATTTCGAATGTGTATACAGCAACAAATATGCAATGAATTTAGAAAAATAATGCAAACCGAAAGGTTGTGGAAGAATAGGACCAAACTTGTTGAATTTTTCACTCGAATTTAGAGGGTTTTAAGGAAGATAATGAGAAGGAAACATTTTTTGATTTCACAATGAGTCATTTTGAGCAGGAAATCTTGTTTCACTCCAGTGATTGTAACAATCAAACCACTGCAGAAGATGATACGATGTTATTAAATCGAATTTTCTCAAGTGAAGGAATCAATAATCATCACAACTGGACTTTATTTCGTTCCAGATCCCTTACTCCGAATGATCTAGACCGAAAACTCGTTATTCGGGTAAAGCTTAACACTTATAGAGTCAATAAATAGTACGGTTTAAACTTTCTAGCCATTCCTTGAATGGGCGATCAGGCAATGCGAAAAATAACGGAAGTAATACAATCTATATTTATTTAGCTTATGAGTTTTGCATTGCGAGCATTTGAATTCTTCTCAGAAGTGTCTTTTTATTTTTGGGTCTAATTCCAAATCCTCACTCTTTCTCATCGGAATCTTCAATGAGTTTTCTCTTTAAGGGTCAGAATGCTTCTGTATGAATCTGGAACACTGTTGTGTTAGCACTGGCAAGGATAGTGGTTATGACGATGATAGTGACTCGAGTTTAGCAGTATTTGTAAGAATCTTTCGTATTTGGATTAGTTAATTGCTTGATATTTTCCCAACTGTTTTCTCGAACATATTTATTTCCAAGAAGATATGCTTCATAACGATTGCGAAAATTTTCATAAGACAATGCTTATTCCAGAACCTTTCCCATCAATGTTTAGGGCATTCTAGGCATTCCTGTTATTTGACACAAAAAATTTGCAGTCAAATTAGAGTTACGTCGATGTATCAATTTTTCATACTCAAAAGTTCGCACCGATTAGATAGAGAAGACGACGAAACTAAGCCAACTTCACATTGAGCTATTTTGATATAGTTCTGCAATTTCAGCTAAATTAGGAGCGATATTTGTCACTCCAAATGTTTATTCAAATGAAAACCCATTCAGTATATAATAAAGTCAAATTTCATTTCATTTTATTTCTTCAGCACAGTTCACGTAATTAATATATTAACAAGGTTAAAATAAAATTACTTCATTCTCAAATCTCAAAACAAAATCAACAGAAAACAAAAAAATGATTCCAAAAAATCAGAAAAAAGAGGATTCATCCATTCTCTTCAACGAGGAATCAAAGCAACTTCAAAGTGAAACGCAGAGCGGTTCCCAAAATAAACCATTTACATGAATTGATTTTTGTTTAATAGGCAACATGTCTTCAAAACCAACGAAGCTACTCGCCTGGTCCTCATACATGAGTAATAAGATTAGCATTATTGAACTCGAAACGAAGCAGGAGTTTGCTAATTTTGATGGAGTGAAACTCAACAAGACTGATGGTATTTTTCAGCTTTTTCATTTCTGATTCTAATTCCATCACAATACATTAAGGCTACAGTTCGCACCACGTGAAAGAGATTGAAAACACAGGGTTTCTCGTTTCTATTCGCCATGACTCTGTCAAGTCTGCTAATCTAGAAGTATTCGATGTCTCACGAAAAGGGCAACCTAAGAAAATTTATTCAGCTGCCGAAGTTTCTGGAAGTAGAGTCATTATTAATTAAAATCTATTTCATATTTCACCGTTTCTAGTAACTGGCTTTGGAGATGTTACATATAACCCACGAAGGGGCTTTCTTGGAGCAATGTGTGTTGGAAAGGAGATAGCTTACCATCTGTACAATTTTGGCACATCGAAGTCCGATGGTATTGTAAAACTCATCAGAAAGTCGAGATGGCACTCCCAATACGGTACCAAAGAAAGTAATTAACAAATTTATTTCCCAATGTCGACCTATTTTTAATATATTTGTATCTAGGAAATTTCATAACTAGCCTTGATTTCAACCCTAATGGGGAGACTGTAGCAACCTTTGACAATTATGGGGTGTGCTTAATCTCAGATGTGAACACCGACAGTTATCGCTTCCACCTGGACATGGAGATGAAAACTTATGCGAAGGGTAAGGAAAATTGTTAAATGCCTTATCTTTTCTCAATAATTATAATTTTCCCACATTCCTATTTCATCTATCTAGGCATTTGTACTTCTTTAATAATTTCTTAACAGCATTAAAATTCTCTGATTCTTATTATGAACTTTTAGATGCTTTTGGTCGTTGCAGGTGGAGCACCTACATTGATGAACCATTACTATTCATCAAGTATGATAGGAAACACCTCAATATCCTAGATGCTGAGACGAAAGCTCTCATTTTGAAGGGACCAATTCAAATCGAATCAACAGGTAAGCACATCAGAGATTTATTTCTTCTTCATCGACTTCTTTACTTAATATACGATTCAAATCCCAATATAACAAAGAGAGGCCAATGCTGTCTCTTCAATCAGAAAAAGAGGATTTGATATCTTAATTTTAGGTTTTGAACTGTTGTATTTCTCTTCTACGTATTCTTGACTAATTCAGCATTCACAAATATTAGAGGAGACTTTCTGGATTGATGTATGTCCGAGCGATGGAAACATATTGGCTGCAGGCGGTAATGATGGGAATGTGAAGCTATTTGACAAAAGAGAATCAAAGGTTGTCCGAACTATTGGTGGCATTCACAAACACACAGGTAAAATTTTTTGATTTGTTAATAGATTTTTCAACTTCTAATTGTATTTCCTAGCATGGATCAACTGTGTGAGATGGAACCCAAGTGGCGATATGATTGCGAGCGCTTCAGGGGACAGAACAGTAGCGTTATTGGACTTCAAGACTGGAAAAAAGCTATATAACGGTTACATGTCAGAAGGAAGTAAATTTATACTGTTTACTTAATAAAGACTCTTCTGATTTTTTATTAGATGATGCTCAGTCAGTCTGTTTCATTTGAAAAAGAAACAAAAAAACAATGATCATCATGAAAAGAAAGCTGCTCCAAGAAACAATTTGGGAGAATAATCATTGGTTACATATGTTTTAGAACTACACAATTGAGAGCGATTATATTCTGCATTCCTTGTGTCGTATGTTATTTCATGCAGTCTTCCAATCCTAAAACAAACTGATTCATGAAGAAAAACCAAAAATTCAACAGCAAGAACATAAAATTTCCCTATTAGAAATATTTGTAAGGTTACATAATCGAAAATACTAGCTCAGTCTTTTAATTAGAAGGTATTCTTCACTACATAGTAGACTATCAATTAACTTGATTGTTAACGATTACGAAAGCATCTACATGTCTGTGGGACATTATAGAAATTAGCATCACAGTTAACTTTAGGACTTGAAAGAACTCAATCCATATCTACTTTTTTACAGACATGTGCATTCATCTCTCCACAAGGTTAAAATCAAAATCAAAGTAGAGTTTCGTAAAAATTTCTTTCATTATCGATGCAACTTATCACGAATGGATTCCATTGAAAGCACTAGTGTTAAGGAAGAGGCATTTATTTTCCTAACATTAAGGAAATTCGTTTCCTCAACACTCTTGCCTCTAATGGTAGTCTAATTTGAGCGGGTTTTCAAATATTGAAAACACTTTGCTCTCATTAAAAGTAGATAGGGAAGAAGCAAAAAAGGGCAAACTACTCTTTAATGAGTTACGAACCTTGGGGTGTGGTTGCCATCCATCAAATTTTTCAATATTGGGTTTAAAATTCAATTATGAAATAAGGAAAGGCTTTAGAGTGAACATTAACAGTCCTTAAGCATAAGATGCTTAATTCGTACTCAAAAATGAAGTAAATACTGCTATCAAGGCTTTAATTATATGAACTGAATATCATTTCAAGAAGAATCTATGCTTAAATGGGAAACAATACCCGTAAAGAAATTATTATTCAGTCAACTCTTAATCCATCATTGTGAGAAATTAACGAATTCATTATGCTTGAGTGCTATTTTATAGTCTGTTTTGTATTTTCATTCAAAACAGATTGAAACAAAATAACATTCAGGAAAGGTCATCAAATAGGACAAAAGACTTGGAGTTAAAACCATAATTCTTTCCCAAAATTAAATCGAAGAGTTCTATCATAGTCAGTAATTGTTAAAATTCCTTATAATTTTCTAATTATGAAGCTTTTAGCTAAATAATAAATTTGGGGTTTGAATAATTATAAAGTTTGAAGCTTTTGTCACAATACATTAAAATGAGAAGCTGTTTGAGGTGATTTTATCTCTAGAATGTATTATCACATATTTCATTTTTCAAAAAATTAGCGTGCCGTCTCTTTGAAGTCAATAAATGTACCTGAAATGCTGACAATAGCCTAAAGGTGAAATGGTCTCAATTTCCTCTTATTCAAAGGGGTTTTTTTTTGTGGCTCGGCCAAAATTAATGTTTCTTATGTAGTAAGTGTTCACTAATAATTGAAAAGTTGGGTTCGCA
>ENA-UOTZ01000357-UOTZ01000357.1-compost-metagenome-genome-assembly--contig:-NODE-357-length-38834-cov-7.228784_pt1 | contig 38834 bp, 33 predicted proteins | sample MGYA00238144_ERZ746983 | MGnify/ENA primary metagenome ERZ746983 (study PRJEB28759, sample SAMN06268863) | compost metagenome | isolation source: single cell | place: USA: California, Emeryville, Joint...
TCTAATATGAATTGTTCAATGTTGATTGATTTCTGTTCCTTCCGGAGATCAGCAAGTTTCTTTACATAATAAGGTCTTACGTAACCTCTCTTTTCGAAGTTGTCTTCAGTATAATTGTAAATTTTAACTGAATCTCTTGGAGAAACAGTTTGCAATGCTTGGAGCAAGCAGAGCTCTTGAATAAAGATAGATTCTGCACTTCCTGGAAACTTTTTTGAAAAGTCCATATCCGGGGAAAAAGCTTTGATGAGGAATTTGGTTGCTGGTTCTCCAAGGTTCGAAGCAAGATAGCTTCTTGAGATGCAAGTAGATTCCAAGAATTGAAAGTTGGAATATTCTTGTTTGAACGCACTTGGAATGTGATAAGATATGAATTCTTTCTGTTGCACAGGCACTTCAGGCCTTCTCTCCATTATTTCAGAAGTGAGTTGCAGTTCCTTAAGAAAATAGCAGAATTATTTTTAGTTCAATAAATCTGAACTTCTAGTTGAAATGAGTGTAAACTTAGCATCTATGAGCTACCTAAAGCGAAGTGAAAAATTTATGAATCTCATTCTAAAATGTCCCTTCCTTTAAAGAATAACATTGTCAGCGTAAATATTATGTGTTCGTGTCCCTGTTTGCTTCTTAGCAATACCTTATTTAATTAATTTTTTTGTAGATTATTCGAAAATTCAAAATTAATTCCAATAATTCTATTCGAATGCCTCTTCACTTCCATATCCTTGGGTTGGTTAAGGTCCACGAATGTGCCTTTCGATACTACTTATTACCAGAGTAAGTAAAGATTGTATGAAAAAAAAAATGACTTGTTTTGCACTATCTCCATGCCAGCATACTTATCACTTCATCACGGATATATTTGTATTCACAGGTTTTTTTCTTATCGTAATTGTTTTTGAAATAACTCCACAATTTTTATTTGAACTCATTGCTAAATAACACTTTTCATGCGAACTTTTCGTAGATGACATGGATTACTTTTGTATGAATAATAAAATGCAACGTGCAACGAATTCAGAAAATGTAAGCGCAACCATGAAACCATAGCAACAAATTGAAAAATAATAAATGATCCTTGCTACTAAACAGCAATTTATTTTGTAAATTATTTATTTGCTCACGTTTGTTTTTCCTACAATCGAGCCTCGGCTTGCAAGTCCATCTCCACTCACACTCTGTAATTCGAATTTTCTGGTCTGCCCCTGTAAAATAAATAAGATAAATCTAAATTCAAATAGATTCATTACGTTTTCAATACTGGCTCTAGCAGGCGAAGCAATGTTATGAGGTGTCGAGCTCTGCAACAACTCAAGCTAAGGGAAATGTGACACAATCAGCTAATTAAGCACCAAGCAAAAATACCTTCTTTTTCTGATCTTTTTTGTCCTCCAGCAGCTTCCCACGTATCAAATTCTTCTTTTTCTTGCTTATCTCCTCGAGGTACTTCAAAATGAGATAGATATCTTCAGGGTCAAGCACTAATTTACTCTCAGACAACAAGCTGAAAAAACATTTTACCTTTCTCAATGAGCTCTTTCGTGAGAATAAATACTATAGACTCTTCAGAGGCAACGACTTTCTCTTTTCGAAGCATATTCGTAAATGTCTCTTTATACCCAAAGAAATCTCCCACCTTGAGCGGGACCTTCACTTGAACGGACTTTTTCACTCGGCGCTGCCTCCATTGATTCGCTGCAATCGGCCATTGGTTTGCCTGAGCAATCTTAATCTCGGTTTCTCGATGGACCGCGCCTGAGTACAAGATATAGAACTGACCACTAGCATCGTTTTTATGGTAAATCACCTCGTTTTTAAAGAATTTTTTATATTTGACCTCCAGAGCAACTCGGTAAATCTTCTCGTCTCGTAATAGGCGGAACACTGGCAGACCCTCGAGGAACGCTTTCTTCATATTAAGCGGGAGTTCCATGTTATGCTTTGAAGAGAGGAAGGTCTTGAAATCTTCAGCGGAAATTGACGCAACAAACGCCTCGACTGAAGCGACGATTAGAGAAGCTGACCGCAATGTTTGCTTGTCGAGCGCTTGTCTTCCGAGTAAGTCCCCGCTACCTGCGAACCCTAAAAAGCCCTCTTGGTTATGAATTTCGACTTTTCCTTCGATTATGATCCAAATCTCTTTAGCAACATCGTATTGGTGGCAGATATACGCTCCTTTTTTATAGTACTGCAGCTTCATTTTCTCTGTCAGCTCCATCAAATTCTGCGGATTAAATCCTGAAAAAATAACAACCCCTTGAAGAAACTTCGTCAAGAGCGCAATTTCCGCGTATTTACGGAGGCTTGCCTCTTTCTTCAAGATGTTGACAACCTTATGCTTTTGCTCTTCACGGCAAATCTTCAAATTTTCGAAATAATCGCTCTTTGCTAGCATCCAATCCGGTATATGACTAAACGGCTGCTCCTTTATTTTTTGGATCTTTTGTGCGATATCCTCTGGGAGATCCCCAGCTTCTTCCGAATCACGAGAGTTCCTCCTCGAGTTAGCTGGAGCTTCCTCAAAAGAGTGATCATCCTCCTCTTTCAAATCATCTTTCTTCAATATTTTCTCAAGGTGGAGTTTGGGTACTTGCACGAGAGCTTGAGGTTTTTGGGTTACATCGCTATCTGAGATTTCTGATTGAACCGTGAGAATGTTCATTGATGAGTTTATGGGTTCAGATTTCAGCTGTGCTTGGGTATTCACAGAAGTGAAAGTAAGTGTATTTTCCATCGCTCGAGTCGACGAGATTGATTGATTTGATTTCTTTTCACGAAGGGTTGGAGAACTGCCGTCCATTTGGTCGAGTACTTGTCTTTTAAACTCTTGATTATAAAGTGTGAGTTCGACATTGAGATCTCTTTGCAAGCTCTTCCTTCTCTCATGAACAACCTGTGCGGGCCTTTCAATCCCCACTTTGAATGAAGTTGGAGCCTTTTCCATTGTATACTGAGTCAGATGAACTGATTTGCGATGAGGTTCGAGCCGATACGTCGATACAAGTGTCTTAGAATGATGTGGTATCAAAGCTATCTCAGATTCAGACATTTTGGGGGAAGTGGGAAGTTTTATAGGGTCTTTCGCGATTGATTTTCTCTTGTTTTGGAAGGATGTAGGACTCTGCAAAGAAAATTGAACGCTGTTTATTCTTCTGCCTGGCCGATAGGATGTATTTGCGAACGGATTTGGAGACTGAGCTCTGGATTGGCTCATAATCTCAGTGCTGGTAGGGTTTAGTTTCCAGCCAGTAGTGTCAAGGCGAGTGTTTGTAGATGAGATGCTACCGATGTGATCTCGGGTTGATGGCAGCGTGATTGAAATGCTGTTAGAGACGCGAAAGGACCGTTTTGCTTTCTGTTTCTCATTCTGAAGTTTGCTTTCGTTAAGGTAGGCTTCTTGTTGTTGGAGTTCGAACTCAGTGAGCTGGGTCTGTGGAGGTTGGGTGTAAATCTTATGGATAATGTGTTTGTAGTCCTAGGAATGATGAGTTATGAAAGGAGTTGGAGGATAATGGTTACTTTGATCGTTTTAGATTGTTTCATGTTTTAGTGATTGAAATAATTCAAACGTAGTGGTAATTAAAATTAGGCCGATAGATTCACATGATGAATAACCTCCCGAGGTGAGGAGTATCTAGCCGGAAGAGCTGACTATAAATGAGTTAAGGTATTAGGCGATGAAGAAATAATTATGTAGGAGTAACATACTATGAATAATAATAAAATATCGAGGAGAGAATAAGTTACATCAAAGCGTTAGGATTTTGTTGGGTGCAAATCGATTCTTTTCATGAGAGCTACACGAATACAGAGGAATATTTGTGAATTTAACGCTGACTCTTCTTATTCCATAGTTATTCAAATTCAATGAAAAATTATCATTAATGGGAGAGGAAGAGTGGAAAATGAGAGAGAACTCAAATGAATCAATAGATTGCATGCTCTCTTTACCATTATCTCATTTCGAAAAAGGTTTTACAAAACTAAACTGATCTGAGATTGCAGAAAAGACGCAATCATTAGTCTACCTTCAACAGTGAGTTTTTCCATTGAACAAGCCACGGGAAATTACCGCTTTGATTAGCTCCCTTAAATTGTCACTAAGTGATTGATAAACTCCAAGACCTCCTAACGAAATTTTTTTGCATTAATTGCGAAGCTTTTACTCATACGTGTTTTTTATTTAAGATTTAAATTAGAGGGTTTGGACTTATGATTATTTATCCTATCAATCAATTTCAGAGAGGAAGACCTGACCCCAACTCTTTTTGATATTATTCCATCCTCTATTATCTACAGTTAAAACCAATTCCGTGTCACGATGAAATACAGACTCAAATTCATTCTGGGCGAAGTCAACAGCTTATTCGTTAACTCCTATGAGCACTATATCCAAAAAGACATTAAGAAAGACAAGCTATTCCATCCAAACTTCCTGAAGCATAAATTAGCCATCGCAAACGGCTACAAGCAAGATTTTCTAAACTTTTACCTCTCACAGAATAAGCTCAAGATCGCGCTCACCTTCTTCAATAGACAATTCGATAATATCGAGCGATTTCCTTACCGTAACAACCCTTACGTCAAAGGAGGAGCAAAAACGCTCATCTGGGCGACTTTGATCGCTATTATCAGCAGTATTGCAGTAAAAACTCTCTTTCAAGCGCTTCTTTAAACTCGTTTTTACATTGCGAATAGTACAAGGAGTACTCTAAGAGAGAGTACACTGGACGAATTAAATCGGGAGCTACTGCTGGGCTGGCTAAGATAACATCCAAGCAGGTGCTTTATTCAGACCAGGTGGTCAATGAGACTGCAAAACTAATCGTGAGGCTGTGTGAAACACCTCGAATACAATATCATACTGCTAACTCCCTGAATCGTGTTATTCAGATGAGAACAGTGAAAGAAAGTAAGTGATTTAAATGCAGCTTGTGATTGATCGGTGTGTATAGATGCAGAGAAATTGGCATTGAGGTTTATTCATCAAAATCTGGTTTATGAGGAACATATTTATAAGAAACTGAAGGGAGTTGTTATTGGGCAACTGCGCAGCACGGACCGAAGGACTGAGTTAATGCATCTGCTTATGAGATGGTTGAAGACGGAAGGAGGAAAAGAAACAGCAATTAATGGCTGGGTTGGAGGCCTTGGAGGACCAGCAACCAAAAAAATAATGAATTACAGTAATTCCTTGATTTGCGAAAAAGCGAGATTCTTACACATTAACAATTTAGCTGCGAAGACTGGGCTGGTGAATGCGCTTAGCGATGAGAATACAAGATTGGCTTTGAAAGAAAAAGTTGACTCGATATTAGGAAAGAGATAATATAGAGATACATGTATTGTTAGTAACATACTAGATGAGAGAGAGAGATTCCTCACGCGAGTGAGGGAGAGATGCATATCGCTTTCTGTTGTCACAAAAGATCATTAGTTGATCTTGTGCACCATTGTAATTATAATCATGAAGCTGTTTTTATTTGAACTCATGACATTTAATTTTGTGATTCGTCCAACGCTATTACTTTCTTTTCTACGCTACGAGAAACTCAGTTCGGAGGGGAGAAGCCTTTATCTAGAATAAAAGTATGACAAATAAATTGCCATTCTGACTAGGTGGTAAGCTCTCATAATTAAAGCATGATCGTCATTCCACATCAATATCTACGCTGTATGCTACTGACTCCAGTTGCAGCTTTCCATTGAAGAGCTACGCACATCAGTAGTAATAAATTCTTCGAGAATCATCAGTAAGGAGTATTAAAATAATGCAGTTTATTAATTTAATTAAAGATTTTCAGCAAAACTGATAATTCCAATTCGTTGTCTCACAAAATCAGATGGACCTGAAGAAAAAAACTCTTGAGGATATACTTACAAGTTCGGATAACGCAGGTTATACTGACGAACAGCTCCATACAGCCTACTCTTTATTGGACAAATTAATTCTCAAGTGAATTTTTCAATTTTAATGGTTTAACCATTATCGACCTAGTCTCATCGAACATCCGACTGAGGAAAAATATAGAGTGCTGAGAACGGACAATATTACGTTGAGCACTCAATTATTTTGCATTAAAGAAGTTCACGATATTTTAGAAAAAATCGGATTCCATTCGGTACAGTTGCTTATAATTTTTGGGAGTGAGGCAAATTGTTAGGAAGGAGGCGTGTATCGTTTTACTAATGATCCAAAGGCGGTGGCTGAGTTAGAGACTCACTATGATGAGATCCACCAACATGCCAAGATGATTGAGTACAGGCATATGAGCCCAGTGGAACTGGAAAAAGAGCTGCTATTAGAGGTTTGAAATTTTTTCTTGGCTGCTCGTGTGTTACTAATGCTCTTTAAAATAGCAAATACACAAGGAAATCGACGCGGAGGTCAAACATAGGAGAGAAGAAGAAAGAGCCAGAATGAAAGCGCAGATGAGCTCAACCGAAAAAGACACGAAAGATGCCCATGATAATGTTGCTTACTTAGGTGAATTTACTGAGCGGGTGCAAAAAGGATAATGCTAATAGCGCAAAATACACGTACAGCCACAAACTATTGATTGCTGTAATATATATATTATTGTTAATTGCATTTCTTAATTGAGAATGTATATACAAATGCAAATCGTAGGGTATTTTCATTTAATATTAACGCAAAGCGACTGATTATCACTTAAACTCTATTAATTCGCGTCTATAAGACGCCCACCCTTAATATAATATTTAATCCACTCTACGGAAAATACAATGGCGAAAATGTTCAGATTATATATGTCGAATGCTTAGGTAATATATCTCGGATAAGATGAGAATATAGAGGAAAGAGATTGAAATTAATCCAGAGATAGAGATCAATCTGTGAAAAATAAGATAAATTGTTTGAATACAATCAAAAGGGACAATTTCTTCTGTTTAGTTCACATTAGTAATATTTACTCGGCTTTATGCCCGACTCCAATAAAGATTTTGCTTGACTCTCATATTATTTATTCAGTTCCTATTCAGTAAAAAATTAAATTATCGGAATGATGGGATACTTCTTCCGGGAATCATTAATTTTGAAGCGTTAAGCTGTTTTGATATATAAACTGATTTAGATTTTCCGGAATCTTTATAATTCCTATCCGAAATTTAACAAACAGATGGTTTCAACGAAAACACTTGAAGAAATACTCGCAAGCACAGAAGGTGCCGGCTACACCGATGAGCAACTCTTTACAGCCTACACGTTATTAGACAAAATAATCCTCAAGTAAACATGCAACTCTGTACGATCATAACCTTACTAACATAGCATTCTCAATCACCCACTTGAGGAAAAATACAGAAATCTGAAAACTGATAACGCTATGCTGAAAGCCAAACTTTTTTGCATAAAACAAGTCAATGAGATTTTAGACTTAATGGGATTTCAACTGGTAGAACTCTAAAAGTGAGATATTTCAGTGCTGACGGATGGTTATTAGAATGAAGGCGTGTATCATTTCAGCGGTGATCTCAAGTTGATGAGTGCTTTGAGTAAATATTATGAAGAGATTCATGAGCATGCGAAGAAGATCGAGCGTAGACATATGAGCCAAGAGGAGTTGCAAAAGGAGCTTCTACTCGAGGTTGTTTAAAAATTAATGGGAATGGTGATTATAATTTGAAATAGCGTATTCACAAGGAGATTGAAGAGGAAATGAGACACAAGAGAGAAGAAGAGGACAGGCTCAATGAGAGGGTGAAATTAGATCGAAGAGACAGCGGAGATCGCATTGTGCTTAAGTAAGAGCCGGTGCAGGACTGGGAGCTGCATTTTGAATAGATAATGATTGTAAACAGAAACTACTTGCCCTAAATAAACGGTGGTTGGTTCGTAGAACTTTCAATGATGTTCATTTATAGATCTTTATTGTTTGTGTTAGGTATATTTATTATTCAGAGCAAGAGATTGAGAATTAATATTTAACTGTAATCAGATACATGAGGTTACTCTGCAAAACATGAATGAGAAATAAAAATTTTACTTTTGTATTGGAAGTATCCCAAATTCTTTCTCCATGAAAATAGAGCGCTCATCTTCGTTATATTGTTATTTGTTACAACTCCTCGAATCCTCGATAGAGTATTTTACTACCTAATGGGAGAATCCTGTCTCACCGGTGTTTTGAGGGAATTTCCCAGACTATTAAATATTTTAAGAGCAATAAAATCAAGAGAGCGAGTCGAATTAATAATAAACTATCAATGTGACCGAGCAGAATGAGGCAATTTTTTGTGAAAGTTAAGATTCTCAGTTTGTGTTTCATCTCTATCAAAGTTTCTTTATTGAACAAGACTTCAAAATTTTATTTGAAATACTGGATAGTTTTTTGATTTACCGAAAAATTCAAAAAATAATAGTTCTTCGAAACGCGATCATTCTGCTCGAAAATAGATAATCCTCAGCAAATTATTCAAGAGATGTAATGTTAATTGCTTCAACCCCTTTCGTTAAGGATTATTATACTCGAATTATAAAACGCCAAAGCAATAGCCTCTGTAACTGACAACACTCTTTTTACACAAATTCTGCAACAATAACAAGATATTTCCTACCTGTTCCTTCTCTAGTGACAAATATGCATGCCTCCTAGTCTCACCTCCCAGTCATTTCCGCCACTAACCCTGATTAGCACCCACTTGGCCTTATATATTTGATTTAATTGTTGTAAGTTTAAAAAATATTTAATCAAAGTTAGGAAACAGATTTGAACTGATCTTGACTTAATTCAATAACATTTCGAAAGCGCCATGACAACCACGCAGATAGATCAAATAAACCGGCTTAAGAAAGACCTTAAGCTCACTAAAGAAAGATGTGAGGACCTCGCCAACGAACTCCAACAAAAAGACAATCAACTCATTCAGATGGAAGCAGTATGTTCTACCCAATTTTTGAAATTTGCTCATCCAAGTAGGAAAGAAACGCTCTCCGAGCGAGGCAAACAGAAGGGGATCGCAAAATTTCTCAGTTGGATACCGTAATTGAAATGCGAGTCGCCGCCTCATTAGAAACCGAGCGTAAAAAAATCCAAGAACAAGAGGAAACGATAGCCAAACTTCAAACCGAGCTCAAAGGAAAGGAGGTTTTCATCAAAACACTTAGCGACCAACTCGAAACTCGTGAATCTGAGGTCTCTTTCCTCTCTCAGAAGCTGAGAGAGGTCTCTGCTGATTACAAATTGGGCGATCCGGCGAAAGACATCAAAACCTTCAGAGAAGAGAAGGTGCGAGGCAATCGGCAAATTCAAAAACTCGTAAAGCTTTTCATTGCTTTTGGAACTCTAATTCTCGCTTTTTGTTTTGCAACTGTAACAGACAACAGAGCTGAATCAGCTATCAGAACACTGCGAAAAGCTGTTGGCTGAGAACAGATATCTTCGGGAGCTAGCGAAAGTGCCTTCAGACCAATTCGGACTTGATTTGGAATCGGTAATAGCTATAAAGTGCGATAAATAGTGATTTCTCTTGGGGTTATAGATCAAGTTGGCTGACCGAAAGAAAGTCGAGGATTACAAGGGCCTCGTGAAAATTTTAGACAAGCAGCTCGAAGACGCTGAGGAAGAGGTCGCGCGATTAAAGCACCAAATGAGACAAATGACGCTATTGTATAATGATGCTGCCGGCGGAGACAGGTACCGGGGCTTGACGCTAGAGCAGATGCAATATGTCGATCAATTCGTCATAAATCTCAAGGAAGGAAGGACCGAAGTAAGCAATTCATGCTTTTTTCTGCATTTATTGACTATGATGTGTATAGTTGCCGCTGAACGATAGGTCCAGAGAGCTGCTCAAAGAGAACGAAAGATTGAAAGCACAGATCGAGATACTCGAGAACCGCAATTTCGAGGGCATGGAGAACTTCCTCCAGCGAGCCAAGCCAGCGTCAACAACTTTCCCTGAGGGAGAAACCGACACGAAGGTGATGCAAGCGTTGAAAGAGCAACAAGCAGAATTATTGAAGCAGATGCAAGAAATGCTCGCCAATTTCAGCGCCGGAGGCGGAGGTACCCAAAAGCCTGCTGGAGCCGGAGAGTCACACCCTCTGCAATGGCCTCCTGTACCTATCCCTGGACAGTTCGGAAACTTTAGCGATGTGAGAGAAGGATATTCTTACCGCTTTAAATCCAAGCTTAATGTCGACATGCAAGAGCTATACACAGACCAAGGCTGGGATCAAGTCACCGCGAAGTATCAGATTGCTTGCCTGCAGTTACAAGGAATGGAAACGCTCGAGCTGTTAGCGAGAAGAGAGCGCGAAATCGAATCGAATAACGCTGAGATCGAGGAGCTGAGGAATGATATGAGAACTTGCTTGCTGTTGCAAGACGAGCTCTTTAGACAGTATCACGATGAGAAGCAAAGTTACGAGAAGAAAATAAAGGAAGTTGAGAAGGAAAAGAATGAGCTGATTGACCGAAACGCTGAGCTAGAAAACCAGAATAACTTGTTCGAGGACATCGTTAAGACGCTTCAAAGAAATGATGTTGACAATCTCAAGTCAAAACTAGCTGATTACGCGAAGAAAATCTCTGTGCAAGAAATCAACCTGATTCGCCTTGCAAGAAAGTACGAATGTCTCAAGGACGAGGAGCAAACGCTTCGAGAAGCATATCACTCGTAAATTCATCCTATTTGGCAATTTGAAACGCTTTTTCTCTTAGAGCTGAGGTGAGTTACGCTGAGAAAGAAGAAGATCTCGTGAGTAAACTAAACCAGCTTGCTGCATGGAAAGAACGAGCTACCACACAAGTTAGTCTTTGCTATTGTTAGAAAATCTAATTATCAATATAGTTGAAAGTGCTGTTCAATATGCAGAAGAACTCTGTGCCCGAAGACGATTACAAGCTCGTCAGAAGCAAGCTTGAGGTTATGCAGGAGCAATACGCTGATATGAGGGTGAAAGAAGCTAATCAGCTGAAGAAAATCGCTGCGTTGGAAATCAATGAGAGAGAGCTCTTTATAAAAACTGAGGAGAACAAAGACTTGAAGGAAGAGCTGCTGGAAATCGAGGTTGAAACTGAGATTTTAAAGAAGAGGCTTGAAGAGTTAGACCCAACCTTCAAGCGGTTCCAGATGATCTTCAGACAGATCGTCGAGGTCCTTAAGTCGAAGAACGTGTCGCCGCTTAAAGTCTTTGAACTGTTCGACACCAACAGAAACGGAAAAATATCAAGGATCGAGTTCGAGCAGGCAATGAATAACATGCAAATTTTCCTGAATAAAGGCGAAATGGACACCGTTTACATCTATATCGACGTGGATGGGTTTGAAATAACCTTCTTATGCATTGTCTGAGCCTCATTTTGATTAGATCTGGTGAAATTGAATACAGAGAATTCATCAGAAGGTTACGCAGAGAAGGTGTTGCAATGAGAAATGCAGAGGAAGATCTCGTGTTCCAGATCTACGAGGCGATCACTAACGCTAACTTGACGCTGAAGCAAGCGTTCGAGGTAAGATGACTGAGAGCAGCGAGCGGATTTTCAATGCGGAATTAGATATTTGATAGGAATGGAGATAATTTGATCAGTAAGAATGACATCAAGGAGACGTTCTCTGGCATGAGATTTGGAGTGCAACCTGAGGTGGTTGATAAATTCTTCGCAGTGGCTGATATCAGCGGAGACGGTCAAATCAATTTCGAGGAGTTCTATCATCTCTTTGAGAGAGTATTGAAAGATGCTATGAGGTACGTGGTGCTTAGCAAATCGCTCTGAAATTATTTCCTTTTTTTCTAGAGATGAGAAGGTGAAGAAGCTTGATGATTTGGATTGGAAGGTAGCATTGATGGTAAAGATGGACGAGGCCATCAAAGCGAATAACATGACGCTGATGGAAGCTTTCAATGTGAGATTAGCTCCAAATGCGAGTGTTTTAATCAAACTTAAATGAAAACATAGATCATCGATGCCAATAAATCCGGAACGATCTCATTCGACGAGCTGAAAGCTCTCTTCGAGAAACTTGGTGTGAAATTACTGCCAACAGAATTCAGAAACCTCTTCCAAGCGATTGACAAATCTAAGAGCGAGGGCATCAGCTACGCTGAGTTCACTAATTATATGAACGTAACCAACAATCCAGAGAGCAAAGCCTTTACCATACTACCTTAGGAATGCAAGCGTGAGTATGAGAGAGTGAGAAGACTCCAAAACCTCGTGAAACAGCAAGAGCAGCTGAAAAATGGTAATAAACGCAAGATTTGACTCTATCTGACCTTTAATCGATAGCTCCTCAAGTCCTCAATACAAGCTTTGATGAAGGCGACAGCATATTGAGAGACCGTTCAGTCAACGACCTGGCCTCTCGATTACAATACAAGATCACGCTCCTTGAACAGAGAGAAAAGAAAGCTAACGATCGCGCCAAACTTTTGCAAGGACAAGTGAAAAGCTATCAGGACATGCTCAGAGAAGCAGAAGCAACAATCCGACAATTAGAAGATGACAATACAAAGCTCAGCACTGAGTACTATAAGAGCAGAGAGCGAGAGTTGAAGTTTGAAACTAAACTGAGTGGCACCATATCGAAGGAGGAATCTGACAGGCTGAAAGGACTCTGCGATAAGCTTTTGCTGGAGAGAGCGCATCTAAAGTCCGGATTGAACACCTTTAAGGGTCTATATGAATCTTCGATCTCACAGGTAATTGGATAATGGAAGCAAAACAGGTTATAATGAAGCATTTTGCTAAATAAAAGGTGAAAATCTTGAAACTTTCGCTTGAGAAGAGAAAGAGCGAGGTCAATACGTATCAGGAAACGATCAAATCGCTGCAAATGAGCAGTGAGGAGCACGCTTTGATCGGAAAGCTTCAGCATCAAGTCATGGTGTCGAGATGGAATGAAGGACAAACGAATAAGAAATTTGAAGAGCTTATCGATGAAATCAGAGCGCTGAAACTAGAGAAAGGAAATATTGAGGCGAAGGTGAGGATAAATCATGGATAATTAATCTAATTTAAATTTACATGGCGTGGTAGTTGGGTGAAAAAGAGGAAGATTTAGTGTCGACTCATAATGCGTATAGAGAAAAGCTCAATGTCGCTGAAAGAAGCCTTACGGACTTGAAATTGAAGATTGTTCCAACGTTATCGGTGGCGAAAATCGATGAAATGGGTCAAAAGGTCCGTGAAATCGCTGCGATGAAAACCGACCTCGAGGCCTATAACCGCCGATTGAGAGAGACTATTCATGAGATGGGCATTAAACTCGACTACTTAGAAACGAACAAGCAGGCTATCGAGGAATTGGAACGAAAGCTGAAGAATGCGAGCCAAGATGAGCTCTCAGATCAATTGATTGAGCTGAGCAAGAAAATGTCTGAGTACAAGCTCGGTGAACTTAAGTAACAAAACAATAGCACCTTCATCAAGTTAATTTTTTTCTTATTAGAGCAAAGAGAGATGTAGAAATGTACGCCCAAAAGGAAGACTACTTACAAAGACTCATCCGCCAACAAACAGAGTCCATGAAGAAACTAGAGGAAGAGCTCTCTGCCTGGGACCGCAAGATGGTGCAAAGAGTACTACTTCGCGTTTCCCATCAATCCCTAATCTCTGAAAATGCTTTTATAGGAAGATTTCTGGCGTAAGAGATACAATGATCAAATGCAGTTGGTGTTCACGAATAAGAAAGATGGCCAGGTCGGTGGAGCCCTAGGAACCCAAACAAAAGAAGGAACGAAATATTTGGCTGATATGAACAAGAAGGCCGAGGATTCTGCTGACATGAGACAGCAAATTCGTATTCTTGAAGAGAAGATTCAAGAGAAAGACAAACGCATAGAAATGCTGGAAAAGATGGTTGGGCAGGCTCCTTCAGACAGACCCAAGACGACTGGCTCGGTTTCCGGCGGTCAGGCACAAGGAGGAGACCAGCCACCGTATGAGCAGATGTATAAGGACCTGGTCAAGCAGGAAGAAAACAAAAAGTTCACTGAGGCAGCTCAAAAAACCGTGAAGATGCTTCAGGACATCATCGATGATAAAACCGAGCAACTCAACCGCAAAGACGAGATCATCAAGAAGATGAGAGAGGAGTATATCGCTCATAAGGAGGAAGACGCCAGAGAGATCGCTAGACTCAACGAACAACTCATCAGAGGAGGCGGAGCAGGAAGCAAGGCTGGATTGGATCAGTCAATGCTCAGGCACAGCCAAAGCTACGATGCTCGTCAGATCGGAAGGATGAATCCTTCTGAAATAGAGAATATCTTCGCAGAGAAGGATAAACAGTTTGATGCGCTGACTCAGCAGCTCAAGGAAGAGACCGACAGGAGAACTCAGGTCCAAGGCAAGTTAAGAGAGGCTTTGGCCAGACTCAATGACCTTGAGCGCGACTATAGAGATGATAAAGAGAAAAAGGAGCCAAATCGTCTGCAGAAAGAGATAGATTTCCTCAAAAGAGATAACAAAGACAAGGAGAAGGAGATCAAAGCTCTGAAAAAATCAATTGAAGTCGTTAAGGCTGAATACTTGAAAATCAGCGGCCAAGCCGCCGATAAAGAGATAGAGATGCAGAAGAAGCTTCAAAAGACTACTACAGATCAAGATCTGCAGGTGAATATGGCGCTGAAACGTATTCAAGAGCTCGATAAGAAAACCAAGGAGCTCACCAAAGAACTCGAAGAGGTCAGACTGAGTGAATTGCAGCTGAAAGGAGAAAACACGACGCTGAAAGAAGAAATCGAGAAACAGAAACAAGCCAACGAAAGCCATAGGTTGATGCTGAAGGATGCGCAATCGGCCTTGGGCAAGAGCCAAAGAGACCTTAAAGATATGAAATCATCAGGAGTGAATAAGAAAGTTGAAGATTTCTTCCAAGAGGCAAAGAGTGAAGAAGCGAAAGCTTTGGAAGAGAAAATCAAAAACCTTGAGGCAGAAAACGCGTTGCTAAAAACCGAAAAACCTCATGCAGACCTGTTTGATAAAGCCGGCACTCTCACGAAGCCACATGCCTTCGGTTTCGAGAACTCTGCTGACATTGCCACTCATATGGGAATGTGGATTTCTGTGAACCCTTCGATAAGACTCTTCCCAGCGTTAAAGGTACGCTCTGACCAATTAGAATGTATTGTTAATTAAATTTCGTTATTAGAGATATGATAAGACAAACAGCGGATTCATTACGCAAGACGACCTTATGAACGTGCTGGAGTCTGTTGGTTTGAAGCTGAAACCAGAGGACAGAAAGAAATTCCTCGAAGGACTCAAGAAAAACACTGAAGGCAGAGTCGATTACGTTGCCGTCTACAACCTTATCAAGGGAATTCAGGACGAAGAAATCACAGCAAAATCAGGTGAGACCCCAATTACCTTCAATCAATCCGTTCGAGGAGAGAGCGCAGTCACCAGAAAAGAGCTGATGATGCCCTCAGAAAGAGAGAAGACTCTGCAGAAGAACATTGATCTGCTTAAAGCACAAGTCGCCGAGCTGAAGAAGGAAAATGACACTCTGCAAAAGCAGCTAACTGATTGGAAGCTGAACTACGATAAACTCAAGCAAGAGCATAATATTCTAGTTAACAAGCCGATCTCGAAATTGGCAGGAGGGTCAATTGACACGAGGTCCTATGGCACTGGGCAAAAGGTAAATGAAAGTTTCCAGGCTGGGGTTGTAATACTAATTAATAGGAGTCCATTCAAGACCTCAAAGATAAGGTTTTCCAACTCGAGACTAAGAACCAGGCGCTAGAAAGAAGCCTGTTTGTTGAAAAGGACGCTGTGATTAAGAAGTTAGGAGAGGATAAGAGGAAATTAGAGGAAGAAATCAAAAATTTGAAGGTGCTTTATTAACAAAACGATTGATATGCTAACAGTGTGATTATGATTATAGAACGAGAACGCAAAAACGAGAACTCAATTGGACTATTTCTTTACCAAGAAGATGAGCACAGAGCAGCTGAAAGAAGAGATTGAAACTGATAAAGACGTGATAATAAGTAACTTAAAGGAGAAGTTGAATGCGTTACGAGACCGAGAGAAAGCTCAAACGGAGAAAATATTTGAATTAGAGCAGCAGCTATTGGTAGCATCATATATTACTTAGGACTTTTTCTAATAGCGAATGATAATAGGATTTGAAGTTTATTAAAGAGCATCATGATGTGGAAGTCGATCGATTGAATCGCAGGATACAAGAACTGGATGAATTCAAAGAAACGATTAAGAAAGCTCCAATGCATCGAGAGCCCGAACCGCGCCCCTCAAGTGCACAAAAGAAGCCTGTTTTTAAGAAGTAATGAGTTGGTTAGTAAAATATGAATTTACAGCGTTCTTTGAATATACATATATATTAATTCTAAATGCTTATGTTATACTGACCTTCGTTCATAGACTTAAACAATATTATTAAAAACTCAATTCATCAAATCCTCAATCATCTGTTTTTGCTTGGTCTTCAATTGAAACTTCAATAATACTTCTAAAGTTATCCTGGAAATGAAAAATTTTCCAGTTGTTTATGGGAAAAAAAGAGAGAGAATGAATAGTTAAGAGAAGAAGGCTTTGAAGATTTGCTATTGTAATTATAAAATGATTCAGAATTTGGAATTAAAACAGTAAACAAGCACTTAATTATGGGTAAAAATGGCTCCTGACTGACTGTTCGAGAAGAGAACTAAAGTTGCAATAATCAGGACTACAATAACTTGGAATATTGAGGCATGATGAAATTACATCATAGCTTAAATTATTAAATTTGAACTTGCCCTGATAAAACAGGCGGAACCTGTAATTCGCGCTTACAATTTGGACAGACGCTCTTTAATCTCACCCAAGCCTCAATGCAAGCTGGATGAAACAGATGCGAGCAAGGTGAGATTCTAATATCTTGTCCTTGTTGAAAATCATCGAGACAAATAGTGCAGCAGTTGTTGCTCGACCCCACCTCTTCTTCAATATCTGACTCATTTCCTCTATTCTTTCTACACGATTGATACTTTTGCAGCGGCAAGATGACATTGATCTGCGATTTTGACAGTCCCGCTTGGTTATGAGCGAGGTTGCTTTGAAGCGGGAATTGCTCAATGAAATTCAAGTCAGATAGCTCTGATTCTAGCTCATCTGAAAGCTCTTGTATGAATGGCAATGGGAGATGATTTAACTCATTAGCGTGCAGATTAACTTCAATGGTCCCTCTGTTTAGGCCCTCCTCTCGATTGTTTTCTACGATACTCGGTAGCTCTCTGCGTCGCTGCCTTTGAATGTTGCGAATAAACTGCTCTAGCTCATATCTTTCCCTTGCGGCTTGAGCGCATTCGAGGAATATCGCAAAAGTCGAAGCAAGAAACAAACCGATACTCAATCGATACAGCGCGCCTCCTGTCAGGAGACTCATTACATAGAGTATTATCAGGAAGAACTCAAGGATGAGTATAGTCAGGCATTTTTTGTTGTATAAGTAGCGGTATTTTCTTCGAAGGAAATAATGCGCTCGTTCGCAACACCGAATGAATTTTGAAAATATATTGTTTCGATTGGATGCTTCGTAAATAGCGTCAAAGTAAGATGAGCGCATTGCACTGTTGAGATGATTGCTCTGTTGCTGAGGAAACTGCTGAGGAAACGCATTAATGGCTCCTAAATGCTCAATTTCGTTCTGATCGACAGCTCTAGGATGATTTAAGTGGTTTTCTGAGGCTACTGTGCTGGCTTGCTGAGATGCTGCTTGAGAAGCTTGATATAACTCGGGAAACTCCTGTAAGATGCTAACGGAGTTGGGATCTTCTGAAGGAACCGCAATCCTTTCGGTATTCGGAGCTGACATAGATTGTTAAAGTAGATTAATTGAGCCAGCAGTGTAAACTTTTAAAAATAATTTTTGTTCTCCAGAAATCTCACTTCTATCGGTGTGTTAATAAATCACCTTGCTAGACTCTAAAGTATAGACATGATAAATTCAAAATTTCTTTGCGTGCTTTTTCGTTCAGAAAGTAGCTTTATTATTATATCTCATGTTCAATAGCGCTCTGATGAAGTATTGCCTCCATAGTCCAGAAAAGGGTTCAACAGGCTTCAAGCAGAAAATTTCTTCCTTTCGGTTACTAGTAATTTGGCTTCAAGGAGGAAAAACTCAGAGGCTCCACCATATAACTCAAAAGGAATGAAGAGCTGTATTTTATTTCACCCACCATCTAAATCCTCTATCTACTAACTTTCTCTAGCTTTACTCGCAGACTACGAAATGAACTTAATTCGCTATAATCTGACAGCTTGACAGTCACCTAAATCCACTTGATTTCACTGAGATAATGATAATTGTAAAGAATTGCAATCTTGATAACAATCTAACTTGAAACAACTTTTTGAATAGTAGTTAGTTTGATAAGGTGTTATACGAAATATATTTTAGTTAAAAGATAATTCATACTTCAAGAAACGTCTTGACTCGGGCTATCCGCAGCCCTTGACGTACATTGATAAACAGTTTGAAATAATAAAGAGCATTATCATACTATAGTACCCTTAGAAAGACCTAGCCAATCAAGGAAAAGCCATTCACCCACACGCACCATTCGCTTTCATTTTCCCTTCTCTATCTTCTAATAAAACTCAATTCCTCCATCCAATCGCTTTTCCCCCATTATAATCTAGCATTTATTATAGTTATAACTTTCCCTTGAGCCGTCCAATCCAAAGACACTCAGCATGATTTTGCTTTAAATATGCGGTTTAATTTTCTTACAATGCAACCTCTATATTAGCACCTAATCCCTGTAGTTAGAGACTCTTTCTCTCGAGCTTAATCGTCAGCGTACGAAGCGTCGTGTAGATCTGATCGAACTTCTCAACGATAATATTTATTTGCTTGATCAACTCCTCAGCCGTCGGGCAACTCTTCAACTTCACTGTCTTCACGATTGCTTGTTTGAACTTCTTGGATAGCGTTCCCGCTGCTTCAATCTCCAGCTCACTGTCCCCAAGACAGATGATATTTGTAGCTATCTGCGAGTCAAGGGTATCTCCTATGTCTAAAAACGCTTCAGCTTTCCACCGCTTCGGACTGTCTGGGTACACATCCTCGTACTCAGCTCTCGCCGAAACAACGAGGATATTCTTCTGCTGAATGGTCTGATACGTCAGCGGTAAGTACTTCTTACTGCTCGTTTCGACCCAATTATCCATGCCATTAGTCACGATGCAAGTTTTTCCGATCCGAGTTGCTTTCGAGAGCAGTTTTGCCACGCTTCGGTCAAGAACCTGAAGCTTCGCTTCAATTTCCGGATTGATCTTTTCTAGCCCAATGTAGTATAGGTAGGACGTTGGAAGAATCGTGTCGTCCCAATCGAAGATAGTAAGAGTCTGATGAGGCTTCGGATGGTCGTTTTTGATAACTTTGAGATAGCGGAGACGATCAATGTACTCACTTCGCACCTGGTCATCGGTTTTTTGGTAGAGGAAATCCAACGAGAAGCCCGTCTCTGAAGACTGCGAGCGAAACTTCCTCACGCCTTCATTGCTGTCTTCTAAGAGCGAGGAGCCTGATTCCAAGTTCAATGCCATTGAAGCCATCTTTGCAAATTCTGATTCTCCAAGACTGATGTTGTTGGGTGTCTTCGAGTGTGCGCGATCATCTTGGACTGCTTCAGGTTGTGAGTAGGTTGGTATGGTGGCGAGACTGGAAGAATGAGGTTTATTGCGAGGAGTTCGCTTTGAAGAAGTCGGCAGAATCTGACTGAAACCAAACAATCGCGGGACAATACTCAAAGTCTGCATTTTGAAAAAAACACTTGATTGAAAATTAAATGCATTATGAAAAATTTCGTTCAATTGAAAGGTGTACTTAACAGCTCTAACCCCCTTTTCAATGACGTCAACGGTTCGATTTAATCAGTTTGATCGCTTCTGAAAAATTAAAATCAGCGAACTTAATCAGCATATCACGGGTATCTAACGAGTATTCCGATTTTTCTTTCGGATTTAAATTTTTCGGAGTAAATTCAAATATTCAATTAGTGTCATGACAAACAAATCTGAAATGATCTGAGAGTTTCTTATTTACTGGCCTTGACAGATTCATTGAGGACTCAGCGTGGACTATCAGATGCTTCAACATAGACCTGATTGATCGGTCTTCTGAATGAACGCAAATCAACCTAAAGTCCTAGGCTAATAGTACTAAAGTATTTTTCAGTGGTAAAGTAGTTAATTGCAATTAGGTAGTTGGAATGAGCAGTTAAGATATGAATGGCTGAGTTGAGTTTCAAAATTTTATTACTGGTTGACGGTCGGTTATAACTGGAAATAACTAGTTGATTCAATTTGTTGACTTGAGTTTCCGCTTAACGTATCTCTACCAATAAGAACTGTCAACTCAACTGAATAAGGAGAAAAAAGGACCCCAACTACTTTGTGAATGTAGTTTTTTTCACGCTATTTAATAGCACAAAAATCGTCTTATAATCTAAGCAATTGGCTGACTCTGGGTCCATAATCCCTTCTCCTCACTCGGCGAGATATTATAATCATTTATCTAAGCAAAAAAGCTAGATATAATAGTATCAACTGGTTATTTTATCAGATCTTCGTTGATGATAGGCAGATATGCTGCCCAAAGTCAGCTTCTATAATGAAAGTATAGCATTCATCATCGCTTTAAATCAAAACAATCACTTTCAATGGCTAATTAGTTTTCTTAAAGCTGATTTGTACGATTTTTGCTTGAAGTGTCAAATGATTGGCTCTTTTTTAGTTATCAGCCAGGATACCAATCCAAGTCTCTTATCAAATCTGCAAAATAAAAGAGCAGAAATAAATTCTCTTAAAAGTATGAGTCTCAAAGAAATCCGTCCGAAATTCATTACCGCAGCCGCTAACACCGTGTACAACGCCCTTGACTGGCATATTTCAGGGAGATACGTCGCTTACGCTGCAGGAAACCAAGCTTTTATCCTCGATCATAATAACTCAAATGTCATTGCGACACTTAAAGGCCACGGCGATAGAGCCAACACCGTTCGATTCCTTCGCAAACCCAAAGAATTAACAGTGCTAAGCGCTGGGTCTGAAGGCTCCATCGTTCTTTGGAATTCGCCGTCTCCTTCCGATTGGAATTCCTGGAAAAAGAAACTCACAATGAAACTCGACGAATCCGTTCTCCAGATTTCTTTCTATGAGCTCAGCGAAACCGAGTTCTACCTCATCGCGCTTACCACCGCCTGCTCATTCGCGCTTATTCACGTAAAAGACGATAAAGAAGTCGCTCGCGACGTTCTTCCGTTCGGAACAACCTTCCAGACGGCTTCTGACATAGTCCGCATTGACGAAACCAACTTCTGCGTGTTCGTTGGCGGAATCGATTGCAAGGTGCACGTTTACACATTCCAACACGGCACAGAACCACCAAAGTTGACGTATTCGAATTCACTGACGGGACACGAAAACGCTATTCTCGATATTAAGGCAATAACGTTGCTCGACCCTGCGACCCAGCACCAATACACCCTTGTAGCGTCTGCTTCCAAGGATACTTTTATCAGAGTTTGGAAAATCCGGTCACTTCCAAAGGACGCTGACCCAGGCAAGCTATTACACGAGAAAAACACTTATAAAGTCAAGTTCCCAGGTGGTGGTCTTGCCATCGTGACCGTAGATACCATCCTCAGTGTCCACTCAGACGTCGTCTCGAGCGTTTACTGGGGAGCGCTTGACCCACTCAAATCTGAAGGGATTTTGACCGAGAACGATATCTGTCTTTTGTCCTCTTCCTTTGATTTTACATTGCTGATATGGAGCAAGGACCCTAAAGAAGATATTTGGTATAACCGCTCGAGACTGGGACAGATCGGGGGAAACAAGAACGCTTTCTTCGGCGCGATATTCAACAATGTTTCGGATAAGATCTTGGCCTATACTTACAACGGAGCGATGTATCTGTGGGAGAAGCAAAAGAACGGCGATTGGAAGCCAAGATGGACCAACTCAGGGCATTTTTCTGAGGTCTCTGACATCGATTGGAGCTCTGAGGGAGACTATCTCCTGTCCACTTCGCAGGACCAAACGTCTCGAATCTTCACGGAATGGAAGCAGGCAGGAACCTGGCACGAAGTCTCTCGAGTCCAGATCCACGGGTACAACATAAACACGATCTGCAACTTGAGAATCCCAAGTGAGGGAGATAGAAAATACGTAGATTACGTCGTCAGCGGGGCTGATGAAAAGATCATAAGACTGTTCGAGCCGTCGCTCGCGTTCATAAATACGTTGAACAGCTTGCATGATGTGAACTTGAGATTGTTCTTTGAGGAAAGAGAGAAAGAGAAGGATTATTTGGTCAATACAAGTGATGGAAAAGTCAAGTATAAAGTGAGCTCAGAAGGAACGACTCAGGTCCTCGGACTGATGATCAAGGCGATAAAAGTCGATAAATTTGAATTTAATTACGGACCTGAAGCCGGTGGAGAGGAAGAGGAGGGCGGAGTGCCTGTAGGAGGAGATGAAGAATCGAAAGATAACCTTGAGTATGACTTCAAAACCCCTCCCGTTGAAGACTACCTCGTCAGCCATACTCTATGGCCTGAGTTCAATAAACTCTACGGTCATGGCTACGAACTGAGCGCCGTCGCTGCTAATCACGCTGGAACATTGCTCGCGAGCTCCTGCAAGAGTCAGGATCCAGACCACTCGAAGATCCTGCTCTGGGACCCGAAGAAATTCCAAGTCATCGACCGACTTCCTCTCCACAACTATACTCCATTGCAACTCGAGTTTTCTCCTAATGACGAGTATCTGTTGTCAGCTTCGAAAGACAGACAGTTTGGATTGTGGAGAAAAACCTCCTCGCCAGAGCATCCTTACGAGCTCGCTTTTAAGAATCAATCGCATACAAGAGTTATCTGGTCCGTAAGTTTTTCACATGATTCGAAGTTCTTTGCCACTGGCTCCCGTGATAAAACGATTAAAATCTGGGAAATCTCAGGCGACAAGGAGACCTCGGTTAAGAAAGTCGGCGACTGCTCGTTCCCAAGCCCCGTTACTGCGGTAGCCTTCGCAAAGACGCCGCTCGTAGAAGGTAAATACTTGTTGGCTATAGGACTCGAAAATGGAGCGCTTCATCTTGCCGAATTTGTGAAAGAGGCTGAAGGCGGTAAAGTTAAAGTTCTGCAAAGCATTCATGAGGTCTTGACTCCAGCGAAAACCGTGACAAGAATCAGATTTTCGCGAGTTAGCAAAGAACCAAAAACATTCACATTCGCTAGTGCGAGTCAGGATCATTCCGTGAGAGTCTTCGATGTCGTGTTTGAGTAAATAGGTTGAAGCGAATTTTGATTATTGTAATAAAAAGAGACCGAGCCATTTCATCATCATCATTTCATAAAGATTAGTTCCAAATAAAAAACTCCTTCAGAGAGATTAAAAATTACTATTATCTCACAATTTAGAAAGTAGAATGCAGCAAAAGAGCGTTTCGTCGCTTAGATATTGAAAAGGAGACTTATTTTTATGAAGCGAGAGACATGAACGATGCGTATTGATATCCAAAACAAGGTTACTATCAAATATATGAAAATAATCAGATTTTAGTATAAAAATTTCAAAAACATTTTAAAAAGATATAGTGGAAGATGCGTGGACTGTAAATGTACATAAACATCTTCAGAAGATTCAAACGAAATTCAATTAATTTTCTATGTTCACTAGGGGAGTCTCTGACCGGTTTGGTGAGGTCTTTATTTCATCTTCTGGACTAATCAAATTTGTTTTATGTGTAATTCCTGACATCGCTGAGTCACTCGACTCGGTGACGTTGTTGAGCTCCTTTCGCATCGCTTCCTCCCACTTCGCTCGCTCCGCCTTTTGATCCGGTGAATTGAGTTCAGTTTTCTGTTCTTCTGGTATCGTCGCTTTCGAGAGATTTTTTATCTGAGAGGCTTGAAGTTCAGCGCTTTCGTCAACGATTTTGCACGGCTGAGATTTAAAACAGACCTCCTCAGTGCCTTTTTCGATAAGTTTCTCTTCTCCCTCATCAGCAGGGTCGGCTTTGTTCCTCAGGGCAAGCCCTGTCTCAGCGCTTCTTCGTATGTCTAAACTTACGAGTCCTTTGGAGCATGGGAAATCGTAAGTTTGTCTTCTGATAGGTGTATGCGGAGAAGTCTCGTTTAGTCCCTTAGAAAGGTTGATTACAAACGTTTTTGTTTTCGTTCCTCGATTTGACGCTTGGCCGTCGAAATTTGATTGGGATTGCTCGCTGCGAAGGGTCTTCAACGCATGAAATTCTTTGCTTTCTGAATGAGAGTCGGTCTGGAACGTTTGTACTTTGGTGATATTCAGATCTATAGCGAGTTAGAATCAAGTATGAAAATGTGGCAGGAACCTTTGAGATAAGGGTGCTCGAGCAGCTCTTGGGCTGACGGTCGCTCGTTAGGATCAAAAGTCAAGGCCTTGAGCAAAAAGTCCTTGCAATTTTCAGAAATTCCAGGAGGCAGTGTCGGTAACGCTGAAGATAAAATGAAAAAGTCAATAAGTCAGCCTGCTTGAACTGATATTAGGCTACCTTTGCTGGTAATGAGGTTATAGACATGTTTCACATTCTTTGTCTTGTCGGACCACGGCGGTCGTCCAGTTAGCATCTCGATGACAACGCAGCCGACGCTCCACACATCCGATTTTTGTGACAAGCCCTTCCTCAAAATAACCTTAAAAAAATCTATATAAGCCACTATTCACTCCCAATGTTATCTACTTCAGGCGCCATCCAATAAGGAGATCCTCTTATTGACTCTGGCTGGCTGTCTTCGGCTTTCTGGATTTTATCGAGTTTTTTGCAGCAGCCAAAATCGCTCAGTTTTATCGTTCCACTCGCATCAATGAGTATATTTGCGCATTTCAAATCGCGATGTAATATGCTTTTTTCATGGAGGAAAGCCAGCGCCTCGAGAATTTGCCTCGTGTATAAGCTCGCTACCCTTTCTTCAAACACACTAAACTTATCTAAGCAGTCTCGTAATGATCCTCCTGATACAAACTCCAATAGTATATCCACTATCCATAACCAAACCACCAAATATAAATTAACAATCCATTTCATTTACAAGAGTATAATTTTACCCTCAGCGACCCCTGGATCGACTTGCGTGATCTCTGTCGCGATGTACCGCACGATGTTCGGATGCTGCAGACTGTTCAACACGTCGATTTCTTGGTTAAGTATATCAACCGAGGCCCTCACTTCCTCTAAAGACCCAGAAATCTAATTCTCCAGTCAAACCATTTCATGCAAAAGACTCTCAGCTTACGGTGGTCGTTTTGGCAACAAAAAACTCTCCTGTATTTAAATTAAGACACTGGTAGACCTTTCCGAAAGTTCCTTTGCCTATCATTTGTCCTTTTTTGTACTGAAACTGAGAGTGCTGCGCATCACATAAATTTGTCGTGAGATTTATTTTGAAATTATGTTCAGGTGCGCCTTTCTCTCCTTGCTTTCTTAATGACGAAGCACCTATGCTCGCGGCGGACTCGCGTCTCGCGCTTCTCCCGCCACGAGACTGGCGAGCGCGCCAGTCTTCAGTATCTCTGGCGTCGGTCGTGACCACTGATACGTCCGTCTGGCCTATTTAATGCGAGCTAAAGCAATTCTCTCTCAGCAGTTAACTTACTCATTCTCAAGAGTGCATTGTCCAATACTTTCGTTTTTCCGAGGCTACAGCTGCTGCCCATGCTTTATGTATTAAAATAAAATAATTTAAAGCTATCTATTGTTCAGGACTATACTAATAAAATTTCTACATATGTAGAAACCAATTTCTTCAAATTTAATTAACGAAAAGCCGCGGATACTTAACTTCAAACCGCTAACTCGGAAGCATATGCTATTACCTCATATGAGTAATATAAGTCCCCCTTGTTGGCGGGTTTAATCACATTTTCCCCTTGTATTTCTTGCATTTTCTTTCTTTTTACTCAAAGAAATTCGCATAAAGTTATTGCTTTTATTTGAAACTTTTTATTGTCAACACTAACACGCAGAAAACATGGACGCTGAAGAGAAATTTATTCAGAAAATGCTCAACCACAAGAAGAAGAACATGTTTTTGAAATTCTTCAACGGGATCGATGTAAAATACATTCATGCGCCCATTTTTATGATGGATGGTGAGAAAAAGAAACTGATGCCGTATCGAAACAGATATTGTATCAAACCTTCTTGCATCTACGACCTGAAAGAATTGGTAAGGAAATATAGAAACTCCGGCTACAGCAGCAACATCCAGTTCATTTGCCAATCGTGCAAGCAGTTGGTTGATATGCAGGAATTCTATATGGACTATACGCTGAAAGCAATTGTTGATGAAGTATGGACAAAGTACGGACGGGCAAATAAACTCCCGTATGATTATATCAGAATCTTGAAAGATGGGAGATGGGAGCCTGATATTGCTGGTGCAGCCCCAAAAAATGAGAAATCAAGCAACGTCAACAACATCCTGGCAGATAATCAGAGCAAAGTCCAGCCCATGGAAGCCAAGCCGGTTAAAATAGACATCAATAAGAAGTATAAATTACCGCTGTTGGCTGAGTTCACTAAGGAGGAATATACCGAATTAAACGAAGAATTCAAAGAAAAGAATCTGAAATCGACTGAGCTGATGGCCAACATGGATGGCCTTGCACTCAGAAAAATAGATTTTAGAAACATATCGAGCGATACGGCTATCAGTGCTTCTATCGTGACGTTTTTTGCGAGCTATATGAAGAAACTACAACAGTCATACCCTGACCGATACAACCGATACAATGGAAACAGAACTTACGTTAATGTGGTTTCATTGCATGACTACGATAAATACTCGAAAAAGTTTCGAATTGAGTTCGCAAACGGCTTTCGCAACGACGTGAAACAAAATCCTGATGCATTATACCAAAACCATGATAAGGCCGTTATATTGGCGTTCTTGGATGAGAGATGGGTTGTTTTTGTGGCGGAACTGAAATATAATCGGGTGCATATCGTTGATTTTCTACACGAGAACCTTAGCCGGTTGAAACTGGATGATCTGATAGACGTAGGCAAGATGTTTTTAGAGAATGAGTTTCGAGTTAGAATCGACACGTTTAACTTCTCTGACGTCGATAACAAGTTAAATTATTTCAGCGACTGTGGTTTGTACGCGCTTAACTTCGCTTATAAGGCTCTGAATAATGAGCTTGTGCAGAACATGAGGATAAAACCGCAAGAGAAGGAGGGATTTCGGCGGCAGCTGCTTTGGCTGATACTGAAACTCCGTAGCCAAAGGCCGAAAGACGCAGAGATATTCCAATTACCGGAGAGAGGGTCACGCAACGCAAGCGAAAGGGGGTCATTGATGTTGAAATCTCTCGATGAGAAGAGTTTTAGGACGATAGATGGTCAGATTTCACGTGCAAGTACATCGAAAGCTGCCTCTGTAAGGACCGAGCTGTTAGGAAAATCGGATATTGTGAGCTCGGATCACTCTGATAGTTACTTTTCGGATAATGAGATTCAACTGAACCCGAGGGGGTTCAACATGCAAGAGTCGATACGGAAGACGATTAAGCAGAAGGAGCTAGAGAAAGAAAAAGAAAAAGAGCTAGATAAAGACAAGGAAAAGGAGCGTTCTGGCCTGATAAAACTGGAATCGGTTCCGACGTCAAAAGCGAACTTGGGCGCCGGTGCTGGGTCGAAATTAAACAGTGGAGTCAACAGCGCGAATATGAGTAGGCTGAACAGATCGAATGCCAGTGAGTCTGAGATTAGCATGAATAAGAGTGAATTAGAGAGGATGATGCATTCTTTTGGGATGAAAATAAAGAGGGAGTTGAGGAACAAAGCGCGAAGGAAGAAGAGAATGGATGAAATCAACGAAGAGGATGAGGAGGAAGAGGAGGAGGACGAAGAGGAAGAAGAGGAAGAAGAAGATGAAGAGGAGGAGGAAGATGAAGAAGAAGATGAAGAGGATGAAGAAGAGAAGTCTATGCAGCAGAGTGCCGATCAGTCACAAGATCGATCCCTTATGAATCAATTTATGATGATGAATGGGTTCCCTGCGTATGGAAGTATGGCGATGGATCCTACCGCGATGGGCTATAACACCAATATGATGGGCGGCTATAATCCCAACATGATGGGATATGGTCCTAATATGATGGGAGGTTACAATCAAATGACTGATTATAACAAAGCTCATGTACAATTCGGCGCTCCTAATAGCCAGAGTGAGCTTTTCAGCTACGGGAAAAGTAATTATTTCTTTTGTTTTTGCTTTGTAATAATATAAATATAATAGATGCGAAGAAAACAAAGAAGAAAATCTTACAAGACGACGCATAGATTTTGGAGGAATGATTGCAGTTGATTGATGACTCATTGATGCTGTATGAATCAATCAGAAGGTAATGAAGTTTTTCAGATGCGTTACTCTTAAACTTAGTTCTATGTCTTGTATATTAAATGACTGATTATTTTTTGAGTATCGTTAATTATTTTGAATTCGAGGCAATTGTTGCCTCCAAGAGAGAGAGGGAAAAAAAATCGTGTAAGTCTCATGTAACATATATTCATCAGTAGCGATAAGAAAAAGATTATAGAGGCAAGATATTTCTCAAACATTTTTTCTCTCTCTTTCCTCAGACTTCTTGGTAATTGTTTGTGAATATTGCTTTGAACTGGAGTCCATGCTTTTTTTTTTTATTGGAATTCAGCTTGCTTGAGCTTTCCAGTTAGAAGTGAAAGACGGATGATTAATCGGATTGATTAGAAGCTAGTGATGACTTCCACTAGCAGCCATTAGCTCTTAAAGAAATTTTACTTTAAGATAATTGGAGGAATGATGGATAATGGAAGATAACAGCCGTGTGTGACAGCTTACAAAACTTGATGAAATTATGCAAACTCAAACAAGTTAGCAGTGATACATACTTACTTAAATAATTCTGAAACCAATTATTGCTCTTCGACCTCTTCATGTTGCTCATTCAAATCTTCGGACGGCTTATCCTCTTCTGCAACCTGCTTATCTCTCTCTTTCTCATCACCATCAGCTTTATCATCATCACCATTTTCGTCCTCATCATCACCACCTTCATCGTTGTCGCTCTCATTACATTCTTCCTCTTCTTCAGTCTCTTCTTTGATAACTTCCTCTTCGTTCTCTTCCTGAACATCCTCTTGAGCATTATCCGATTCGCTTTCATCTACGTAGAAAAACACACTTTTGCAAATCTCATCAACTTTTTTCGCGTTAATTTTTTTCTCATTAACCAGTTTTTTTGGAGCAGGGGCTTGAGTTAGCATAAAACTATCCGCCTTCGCTGAATACGGGATCATAACTTCGATCATTTTGCACTGCGAACCCTTCGTCATATGATATATTTCCATTACTCCGATTAATTCCTCAGGGTTTTCAAAGATATTATCAAATGCATAATCTATCAGCTTTGAATAAGCAGTCTTCCCTGCAAATTCAACAGTAGAGCTGTCCTTATATTTAAGCTCAATTTTCGCCACTGGGCAAGTTGGGAGATCTTTCAAACGATATTTGCTGTCCACCGAAACCACTGACTGAGCATATGCAAGAAGGTCAGTATCTTCAATTTGGATAAGAAAGCCGACCACATATCTGCATTGTTCAGGGTTGTTGTTTTCATCTGGATCATCATAAAATATGGCAAATCGATCACAAGTAGAAAGCTTGCCTTGTATCTCAGCAGGGAAATCATCGAAATTTCCATTAAATTTCTCATAATCTCCCTTTTTTTCGAGGTAAAATGCTGTTGCTCCTTCAAATCTCGAATCTTCGATTTTACATTTTGGGCCCTTCGACACGAAATAGATCAGGCAGATTGATACAAATATCAAGCAGAGGCCAAGTATAGCAAAAAAGAGCATGCAACTTTGTTTTCAATCCAAATAAATTTTTAAACTGAATTAATTGTTCTCCTTCAAACTTGGCCAAGACGAGGTATTGAATCCTTTTCTTTCTTTCCTTTGAGCCTACAGGACCTCATTTTCGATTGATAATTCATATCGCTCTGTAAACAAGGTGTCTTTTTACTCTCTTGAGATTTCTTATGAAGAGAAGTAACTTGTGAGTTGACGTTCCTCTGATGAGTAATGCGTTCCAACAGAGTTTTTAGTGCAATTTATAAAATAAATATAATTCGTTGCATTTGTTAATGGCAGAAACAACCACGAAGGCAGACAACGGCACCTTCCTTACTGCTGTTTCAGGTGGAGACCAGCTCACAGTAAAGAAAGACACTCTCACCTACCTCTACAAGCTCACCGAAACCGTCCTAAAATCTAAAGAAGAAAACGACTACCTCTCTATCTGCGAGCCTCTCGTCTACCTCGCCCTTGAATACAAGAAAACCAATGAGACCGAAGACCTTGGCTTCGACATCACCGCAATCACCATCAATTTCCTCGAACGGCTCAATGGTAAATCCGTGCAACTCTTCAACGGAGGGAAAGTCGAAGAAGCCGCCAAAGTTATCGCAAGAGCAATGGATTTAATCGGTGAGAAGAACCTCAAATCGCTTATTCCAAACGAAACTATCCTCTCGGAAAAGAAAATTCTGATTTACAACAACGTCTCATGCATTTTCAGAATGCAAGGAAAGCTGCAGCTAGCTCTTAAGGTGCTTAACAGTACCTTAGAGCTCGAGGAAAAGTTGGCTGAAAGCGAAATCGGAGGCTCGGAGATATCAGTAATTGGAACTTTCTTAAACAAATCAGCGATTCTTTCTGAAATGAAGCAGTATGACAGCGCGATCGAGGCTGTAAACAAAGGGTTGTCGTACATCAAGAAGGTTGAGGAGAAACCAAGCCTGTCGCCTGAGCAGAAGAAACATTTAAAAGAGCTGTACACGCTGAATTACTATAGTTTGGCGGTGGAATACGAGCATAAGAATGATAAGGAAAAGTCTTTGCAATATTACGAAGAATCGCTTAAGTACGCAAAGGAGACGAATAAAGTAGATATGATTAAGAAAATTGAGAAAGCTTTGGCATACATTAAGGAGAAAAAATAATAGATGAGTTTGAAATTTGTACTTACATGATATACAATAGCTGATTTGTTGTTGAATGGATAGAATTGAAATTCCCCTTTGAAAATTTTACTTTACAAGCGCGTTTTAGTAAAATTACAGGAGCTTGGACATTTTTTTTTCCAAAGAGAGTTCTCTTGAAACAAGCAATTCATCAGTAAGTTATTTGGAAAATAAACTGCTAGAGCAAATTGGGCTGCATTGAGGAAACATTGCGATGTACTGGTCGAGATTTCAGTGCGCTAAGTGTGTATCAAAATTCATTCGTTCTTCCTGGTAGAGTTGCATGGGTTTGCCTCTGCGGTGAGCTCGCTGGAAAATTGGCTATCAGAGATCAGGGTTAAGGTGAGGTTTTTTTATTTTGCTGGAGAGATTTGAATTAAGACTCAGGATGTTTGAAGATACGAAATTTAAGCGTAGTTTGGCGATAAGCGTAAATTATTAAATAATTGAATTAACACGTTCCTGGAAGCAGGAAATCCGAAATGCAAATACAAAAGATAGTGGGTATTATCCTCCTTATAGGCGCTTTGTACTTCGCCTATGTCATGCTTGTGGCAAATGTCGTCGAACAGCCCAGTGGTAACCCAAGCAACCCAATGGAATTTTCTGATTTTTGTCAAAGGAAGTAGTTTAAAAAAAAGCGACACTTATCTCGGCAAGTCAAGGGCTAGTCAGAAGGTCGCTTCGACAGACGACGCTGAAGTCGTAAAAACCGTCTACTCCAACAAGATGTCGAGATCTAGATCTTCAGACACTGGCGCCTCACCAATATCAGATCCTGAGCCCCGAAGGTCCTCTTCTCGTGACAGCGATGAGGAAAGACCAGTAATTTATAAGCCTTTCTTGATCCTTATTTTCATCCCCGACGTCTAACAGACTTCTTCCCGTATGGAGAGAGAGCCACCTAAGGAAGATTTCAAGCCTACCGACCAAGAAGAAATCGTCAACGACGACAGCTACTACTCTGACGATGATGGTAAAGGCTTTAATGATGATAAATTGCTTATTATTTCCCTTTCTGATGAATAGGTATAGTGTCTCCTATCGACTTTAGCACGACCGAAGAAGATAAAAAAGCCCTCAAAAAAGAAGAATTGAAGAAGGATTATAAACGTAAAAAGGAAGAGGATGAGGAAGATGAGAAGGAAGACGAGGAAGCGAAGGATGATAACGATGAATTCGGAACGGATAAACCAGATAAAACTACCAACGATACCATCAAGCCTGCAACACCAACCGCAGACACTAATTTGAACGTCAACGTCGATATCAGCTTCAACTTCGACAATCTCCTCAAGAAGTTGACTGAGAGAGTCATGAAGTACCTTTCAGACAACGAAGACGACCAAAAAGACGCTGTGTTTGGAGATTTCGAATACCAAAAGCTTGATTCAAAGCTTACTAACCAAGCCGTGGAAAACGTCCTCAAGGGGGATGCCGTTGAAAATGAGCTGGATAAGCTCCTCGCGAGAGAAACCAATCCTTTCAGAATCCTCGGGCTTTATGATATCATGACCAAAGCGGCCTTTTTGAATCATCATCCATCTGCTGGCGACCTCGGAATCGCTAAAAATAAGTATTATTGCGACCTTGTGGACACTCTGAATCTCTACGAGCCTGAAAATTTCATGAATCATTCGTATTATTACACCGACCTCGCTGTTCGTAAGCTTAGTCTCCCTTTTTCGCTCTCTAACCTCGCGTTACAGCACACGTGACTAAATCATTGAACAAGATATTGGAAATGACCAACCCTATCATGACGTCGCTTGATTACAGAGACGCGGTTAACGAGTTTAAGGGCAAAATCATGCTTGAGCCTCTGAGCGAGAACATCACGATATTCTTCAGTTCGCGTCTGGATTTCAAATACATCGAAGAGCTCGGAATCGATCATTTATGTAATTTTATTCATTAAAATGAGAGGAAATTCAACAAATCATATAGGCTTTATGCAATCGTACGGCACATTGCCTGGAATCGAGTACCTTGCCATGAAAGAGAGAATGGTGGCGAACTTTAAGTAATTTTTTCACCATTATTAAGGAGATTTTTAAATGATTTTGGTTAGGATGCTTGCGGACTACCAAGAGAATAAGAAGGGCTGCGACTCGCCTCTCACCTACATTCCAAAGAGTTACGTGATGACTGGTAACAACGAGATTTTAGTTTTACATTCCTAAACTACTGTTGCTGTTGTTACTGCAGACGAGGATGATTGCAAAGATTTCTTTAAATACATTCAAAGCGAAGACTATAAAACAAAGAAAAAGAAGAATCCAATTCAATTCTGGATTGAGTCTCCAGTAGCAGAACGCAAATCGAACCGATTGAATCTATTTACGTCGGATATCGAAGAGAGAGTATTAAAGCGTTACAATAACGGAAAGAACTGCGGCAATGTCACAGATCTTGTGCTCGCTCAGCGATACATTCCAGATCCCCTGTTGCTCAACGGAACTTATAAATTCGATTTCCGTGTCAACGTCCTCATTGCTTCAACTAACCCCCTGATGGCTTTCTACCACGATGGTCTCGTGAGAGTCGCCCTCACAAAATACGATCCTTCCAGCAAAGACGTATATATTACTGATCTCTTTCGATGACCTCTTATTTATAATAATTAAAGGTGAAAGATCATCTTACTGATGTTGGTATCTCCGACAAAGTTATTATGAAAGCGAAAACCAAAGAAGAAGTTGAGAGATTAAGAAGATTCCAACTCCAGTTTATGGAGGACATTCAGAAGGACCTTCTCAAGAGAGTAACGCCACTGTTTCCCCTCGAAAATAAACTAAAATTTCCGTTCTAGGAGCTTATCAAAGACTCTAAATGGCTTGACAAGACTGTCCGACCTCAAATGAAAAAAGCGATCATCACTGCTCTCAGCAGCACCTCCTATAAATTCATGAGAAGAAGCGGTCTCTTCAGGCTGGTCAGCTTCGATTTTGCGATAGACTCCGATTTGAAACTCTATTTGTCCGGAGTCAGCTCAAGTCCGCAATTATACAACACCTACCCCGAGATTTGGAAGTTCCATGAGGACATGCTTCATGACATGTTTGAAATCGTTCAAGTGCTCCTGAGAGGCAGACTTTCCAGAATAAGAGACTTCATGACCAGATTCGTTCGAGATAAATTGCTCAAAGGAGTCCAATACGACCTGTCGAAAACGAAATTTTCCTTCAGAAGGGCGAACAGAGACATATTTGAGGGCAAGTTCAATATTCCGAAAAATAACCCTTGGGAACCGCTGATCGACATGAACAAAAGAGGAGATGCCGCCTTCTTTGACATTATTCCAGCACAGTGCACGAAAGGTTAGGTTGATACCATTCGCAGAGAGATCAGTACAACTGAGCATACGTTGAGGATGATGATGAACCCTTGATAAATAAAAGAAATTATAAATAGATAAGATAAGATAAAATTTATTGCAATACAATATAAATATCGTGTCCATCTTGCGTCTAGCTGTCTGATCAATAGTCCTCAACGGAGTGTTCTAATATACTATTTCGCAAGAACATGAGCAACAACATTACATGTGAATTTGGATGATTTAGAAAAGAAAAATTACCCTCGGAATTCGCATCAATAAAACTTATCGAATAATCTTTATTAAAAGTAACTTCTTCTTATGAGCACAGCGAGCCCAGCACTACGAGATCGGCTACCAGAATTTGCTAAAAACCCGCCGCCGCAGGTGATAGTAAAGGATTACCGCTATATTCATACGCCTCAGAACGAGATTGATTGGAATAACAAGCACCGCATCACTGGAAAATTATATTCGCAGTTTCACAAATTCGCTGATGAGGCTGCGCCAAAACTTCAAAGGATGCAAGAGCAAGAAGCGCATGATAAAGAAGCTCAAGAATTTTCTAGAATTCTCAGGTTGAGCCAAATGAGACACGAAACAAATACGAGAATGAGAGCGCGGAAGCAAGAAAGACGGCTACTGCAAACACGGAGCCAGCAGAGTCTATCGTCTGTTGATGAATTGCCAAATCTACAGGATTTCTCTTGGTTGAATACACCAGTGGATAGAGTCTTGGGCCAGAGGCTAAAATCAGCGAAGCATTCAGTTCGGATAGATAATAAATGGAATTTCTTGCTCGAAATAGACCAGAAGCATATAACTCAGCTGCTGGTGCCTTACTCGGTCAAGGGAGAGGAAAATATGCTCGAGCATATTCAAAAAAAACTGGCCGAGGAGAAAAATTTTAAGCAGCTTGAGAAGCAGGCATTCAAAGAAAAGCATGATGAAATTCGAAGTTTATTCCTTCGGCATCATGAAAAGAATAGTGAGTTAGAGAAGCGCAGCAAGCTAGTTCCAGAGGAAAAGCGACTTGGTAAGGATGGCAATGAGAGCGAGACTATCGAAATGCAGGTTCAACCTTCCATTGCGACGAGACCGCAAACTGCGCAGCTGAAGAGGTCGAAATCAACGGCAGCGGGTAGAAAAATCGAGGTGAATGTAAACGATGCAACTAATCGCAGCGTGCAGAATATAACTTTAGGCAAAGCAACGGAACCTGAGGAAGCATTAGGTCCAAAGCCGATAAAAACAGAGAATTCTCTCATGTCTGATGTTACTGTGATGCGAAATACCGTGGGTGATGAGGTGAGGCAGGCGACGAATATTCGTAAAACTGAACCTTTGGAAAAAGGAGTTTATGCGACTTCCAAAATTTTTAAATCAAAGCTTGGGTTTCTTAGCACAAAGCCTGCGAATGACCTCGCGATTAAAAAGCTCGCAGAGCCGAAATCTGTAAGTCAATGCTCATGATTTTGTAGCTAATTTCATTGTTTATTATTAGAAGGAGTACTCACCGAGGGATAAATACAACAGAACTGAGTATAAAGGGCTTTGGGTTAAAGAGCTCGCTCCAAAGGCCTTAGACGATTCAAATCCATTTGCGAGAACTCTAACGGCGAAGAGTTCAATTTATTCAAGGATTATCGAAACAAGCAAGCAGAGCCGATCAGCCAGCATCCAGACGGGAATGGGGTTTAATCGTCCAACGACATCAGGGTCTAAAGCGATTACAATGTCGCAATTTTCGAGGCCAGGGACTGCGAATTTTGGAGGACAGCAGTCGTCGATAGTACAGAGGACAGAGCCAATTCAAACAAAGGATGCTGCTTCTGAGCTCGAAGACAAAAAAGTAAATATTGGCATTATAACCGGTCTTTCTAATTGAGTTTGTCTGTAGTATATTGAAACCGAAATGGCCAAATTTGAGGCGAAATACTGTCAAACTAAGCGACCAGTTGGTTATCCAAGCACTGCTCTAGAGCAGGCAAAGATGCTGACTGATGGAAAGAATTTTAGACAAGCACTGCTGGCTCAAGTTGGATCCAAGCCATATTAACAAATCATTTTTCATTTCTCTAAAGTCAAATCCATTGTAAAAATGTTATACATTGATTACTAGTTATCTTGTTTGTCTTAAACGGATTTCTAAATATCCTTTCATGAGGAGGTATAATGGTTAATAAGTTATTTTGGCAGCGAGCTGATTATTATAATTTTAATTTTGACTTTAACAAGCATTTACAAAGTAGCAAACCGAAGAATACTGGATATGAATGAATAAGATGTTATCTGATGATTATTATCGAAATATATAGGTCAAATACTCTCTTTAACGAGGGCTGACAGAGAGAAGCCTTTTAAGAATTAACATCCAATCTTTATTCGCTTCCCAGTCTTCCCTTGCGATTGCTTGATAATACTCGAAAGCTGCCATAAGATTTTTCTTATTGATTTCTATGGGGAAGCCTTGTGACACCATCAGAGTAAAATGATTTACCTTCACACATTTTCACAATATTTAAGAGAGTTTTTGGGTTCACGTTATCCTTCACAAGTCGCACAAAGAAAGCTTGAATTTGGGCTGCGAGTTCAGCCTGCTTCTGAGTATTCGTCTATTTTGAATTGCTATATTAGAGATTACTGAATAACGCAGTTAGTTACCTCGATAATTTCTATACGAGAAATAAGATCCATCAGAGTGGAGTAGATAATTTTGCTTTTCGGAGGAATTAACGAAGGGTCCACAAAGAGAGTTGCTTGTGCTTCCTCTGGGTTTTGGAAGGAAGCAAATGGATTTTTCATTGGGCCTGGTTGAAGGGTAGTTTTTGCCAAAACCTTGCTCGAGGTTAACTCAGATCCAAAATCTGGCTGAGGCATGTCAGCTGCTTTTTTCTCAAGCTTCGACAACGCGTCCTCGACACCACTTTTCGGAGCAGTCGAGAGATTCCTCGACGAGACTGGCGGTTTTCCAATATCACTTTTCGGTGGCCCTTTTAAAGAATGAATTAGCATTGTAACAGGAATTCTCATTTACCAGAGAGCGGTTGTTTTATCGATGGTCCTAACTCTCGAGGCTTGGTTCCGAAGCCAGGCTTTGGTGGAATTACGATTTTATCTTTGAAAGAAGGAACTACATGTGATAGCCCCATAGTCACTTTCTTTGAGAGTTGAGTCGGAGTTTCTTGTTGGACTCCATCATCTGGCCCTCCCGAAGACACTGTACCAAAATTAACAAGTCTTTTTTCGCCCTTGATAGGAGGTTTATCATACTCTCCTGTCTTCTGTTGCTTGCCATCATCGCCTAATAGTTATTGGTCACAACTCCAAAGGATTAATGAATTTACCTGGCGGTGTAAACAAGCATACTGGCATAGGCTTCTTTCCCGATTGCTGCTCGCTAATCGGCCTTATAGGCTGACATAAACTATACATATCTTTGCGAGCAATTGGTTGAGGTTTGCCTTGAAGACCTCCGATAGCGCCTTTCCGAACCTGACTCTTAATCGATACATGTTCGACACTGAACGGTGGGTCTATTATTTTGAAATGACGCGTAATTTGCGCTTGGGAGTGGAAAATTCGGTCTCTAATCCGAAGCACCGCAGGATTCTTCAGATTCGCTAAGTCCAAGAACCTCAGAGCGAGCTCCGTCTTATCGAGATTACTCAACACCAATGCCACTTCGATCACGAATTTATCAAAGATATTATTCGAAGCGTGATCACCGATGAGGTTTCTCAGAGACAAGCATTTCTCAAAGGACCAAATAAGAAAGACCTTTCGGTCAATGGAATTGCGAGGGAACTCCTTGTATTTGTCAAAGTAGACCTCTAGAATTTTTGACATATTATGAGAGAGAATGAAGCAAAGCAACGCTTGGTGTGTGCAATTCGCTTTTAGAAATCTATCTCCGAGCAGGTCTATCAACAGCCGAAACTGTTTGGGCTCATTCAAAGAAGCGCACATAGCGACACATTCTTTCCATGAGTCAAGGGGGTAGTTTCGAACGAGCTCCTCGAATTTATTGTCGTAAACGCTTCCAATGACATTCTTTACGAAATGATCGTTGCTTTGAACGAAGAAGGCTTTGGCAGTGTTTTGAAAGAGCTCCGTTCCTTTCGAATAAGCAAGAAGTAGAGCCTCAGCGGTTCTGCCGCATTTTAGAAGACAATCGATAGCACCTTCAATGTTTCCGATCAGGAGGTTCGCTTTGATGATTTTCTCGACGCCTGCCTCCCAGTTTATATTTTTCGTGTGGGTTTCTGGGACTAGCACTTCCTTCTCTTCCTCTCCATTGTCGCGGTCAAAACCTGACTTGAGTTCTTTATGCAGGCTTTTCTTGAGTTTGTTAGGATCTTCGCTGATTTTATCAAAGAAATTCTCAGCTTCTTTTGTCGAGAGATGAACGTAATCAAAGAAATGCTTCGAAGGCTTCATCACACTGCTCGTTTGCTCCTCGTCACGTTTCTTATGGG
>ENA-UOTZ01000358-UOTZ01000358.1-compost-metagenome-genome-assembly--contig:-NODE-358-length-38827-cov-14.012077_pt1 | contig 38827 bp, 33 predicted proteins | sample MGYA00238144_ERZ746983 | MGnify/ENA primary metagenome ERZ746983 (study PRJEB28759, sample SAMN06268863) | compost metagenome | isolation source: single cell | place: USA: California, Emeryville, Joint...
CTTTTCCAAGGGAATACTTTTTCTGAAGGCTCATTATTGTCAGAATTTCTTAATGACCGCTGGATCTGGGAGCAATTCATCACTATGGACAACGGTGAGCAATTTATGCACTTTCCAGACGCTGAAGGTCCGTCCGCCCCTGGAATTTCTCCTCAGCCCTCGAATCTTAATTCTACAATTACCAGCAAGAGAAGCAGGATATCGAGATTGACTTTCATTATGTTCAACACGTTTTCTGATGAAGTAATAAAGTCTGAGGAGATGTGGACTCATCCTTCTACCTATATCAAGATCACGAATCCGCTTGCCTTCGTCCTAAACAACGTATTCAATAATATTACAATCGAAAGCGATTCATACTTACTCCAGCTGGGCAGCTACTCTCTCAGCCCTCTAACTACGCTCGTCTACCCTGGGTTAGGACCCGATGTTTACCTCTTCAACTCACTACCACCAGAGACATACCGGTTTGTCTACGAGCGGATATTCGACGCCTCAGTTTGGGTTGACGACACACATTTGACACCTATCTACCACGTTTATCGCCTCGAGTCGAACAATTTCACGAATTGCCAAGTGGAGGGAAGCAACTTCATTGCTTTCGATAACTTTGACATAGTTACAAGCGGCGTACTTGTCTACAACAACACATTCCAAAATTTTTCTACACTCAATCAAGACCTTCCATGTGATTACTTGAGATTTTCTAAAATTTCACGGGTTCAAGTGACAAGTAATATTTTCTCCAATCTCAATAATCAGGGTGTCCTGATCTCGATTATTGAGCTTAAAGGAGAGCTTAGAGGCACAATCACTGAAAATACCTTTGATTCGCTCCAATACCTGGGAATAATAAACTTCGATGCAGAAGAGTCCTCGTTTATCAAGATCATATCGAATAATTTCACGAATTATATCTTGGATAAACCTGTCATCGAAATCTTTGTGTTTGTCCTTCATTCACGGGTTATCGTTGAGCGAAACACGTTTTATAACTTGACATTGAGCAACACACTGATCTTCGACAAGTCGCCTAATCTCTTCCGATGTCAGGTCGCTACTGCTGGGAACTCTTTGAATACTTTGATCCTGTTTCAGGAAAATAATGTCACTTTGGTTACCTCGCGACTGAGCAAATATTATGCAGAGGATGTGTCGCTGGTGTCGATTTCAAGCCAAGGTATAGACATTAACATCACAAGCAATGTGCTTTCATCAATTGATTTGGCGTCTCAGCAACCACTGATGACAATAATTGGCAAAAGCATCTATTTGGAGGGAAACTTTGTTGAAGGAGTCATTAGCAAAGGAGCTTCCACCACGGCTAAAATCGTTGCGACCTATGGCTTGATCCAGCTGAATGAGTTCTATAATATTTCGATGATTAACGGCGCGAGAGGCCTGATTGAGTTAATTTCTTACAATAATACTGGTACATCACAAGGAACCATTTGGGGGTCATTTGAGCTAGTGACTAATTACTTCAGCAGCTGTAGCACTGGAAGCTTAGTGAGGGTGTCCAACGTCTCAGTTAACGTTAAAATGACAAACAATACCATTGAAAATTGCTATGTGGATCAGTTTAATGGAGTACTGCACTTCTTAGGTGTTGCAACAGAAAGCATATCGATGACTTCGATGATCGTAAATTATGTCGGAGGCGAAGAGCAGCCATCATCATCGTATGCGAATCTGATCTATTTACAAGATGTAACGCCGTTTGATACGACTTCGCAGTTTCAACTTGAGTTAACAATCCAATACTTGGGCTCGGGAGATGATATCAATGGATGCTTATTCACATTTGAGAACGTGAAAAACGTTAAAGTATCGATAGCTGAGATCCGCATCGGAGCTCCTGTGGCTGAGGCTGAAAATAGCCCGCTCTTTGACCTCGCTGAAAGCAGTTATCTAATCCAAGGTCGTCGTTTAAAGGGAAGTATTGGGTTAGAACCAATCGTGTTGAGGAATCCTCAAACACTCTCAACGAATTTATCGATGCTGAGAGCACTATCGAAAGGCAGCCTTAGCGATGAGACCTTAGCGATTGAAGTCTCTCAGATCACCTTCGAAGGCGTGAGTCTTGGGTCAGGTTCACTGTTCGAATTTGAAGCGGTCAGGTTTAGCCTTGATAGCTGTGTCTTCCAAAACATCGTCTTTGAGGCTCAAGGTTCAGCTGTGCTAAGCGTGTTTAGTCCATCATCTGGAAATATATCTTCTAGCACCTTTTCCCATATAAAAGGTGGCAATGATGCTAGCGCTATTCGTCTCATGGGATCCACAGACAGCAGCAATTTCGATCAAGCTGAGTCACGGAGAAGAACGCTTGAGGATTCAGCCACCAGTTCCCAAATCAGTATTCGCGACACTGTCTTTAGTTCTCTACATTCTGAACGAGGACCTGCACTTCTGCTCGAGGACGCGAATCCTTTGTCAGCTATCTTGGCTGCTAATTGCTTCTTCGTTGATACTTCCGCCTATGACCGCGGAGGCGCGATCTGGACTAATCTCACGTCAGTCAGCATCTCTAGTTCTTTTTTCAATGGAAATACAGCGACATACGGCGGCGAGAATATTCACGTGGAACAGCCGGCTGCTTCCATCCAAATTTCCGATGTATTCGTTGTCGGACAAGGAGAACTTAGCCTCTCTAATATCTCATTTGGGCCCACACATCTATCGTACACCATCACAAGCAGCAACGCTCCGGTAGAAATCGAATACCTCCAAAAGAATCCCAGCACCGTCGTCCCAAGCAAATACTTTGCTGATAGCACAGCAAATCAAAATTATTATTCATTTGTGCTAAAGAATATCACTTCACATACGCTTAAAGGGCTCACTATGTTCGTGAGTTTGGCAACTGAGTTCGGAGAGAATCTCACGCAGAAAGTCTATGACGAGTCTGTTGGTACCCTCAAATTCAGGTTCTATCTCGAGCCAAACCAAGACCCTCTCCAATATACGATAAACACTTGTTCTCACGGGTCTTGCACAGTGGAGAATCCTTCAATATCTCTCTATGGAATCGCTGGAGAGTTAAAATCTGCCGTAATGACGTACGAATCTGATCGTTTTACTGTAAGTACCTGGTTCCAGATTCTATTTCGCAGTTGCGTGAAAGGAGAAATTTACAACAATAACACGCAAACCTGCGAGTACTGCAGAGAGGGCGATTACGCAACCAATGGCAGTTGCGCGATCTGTCCCGGCGGAGCTTTTTGCACGAAAGGAGTGATTTCAAAAGTCAATAGTGGATACTGGAGAAACAGCACCGATTCAGATATCGTGATTCAATGCTCCTCCACAGGCAGCGGGAGGTGTCTGGGCGAGGACAGCTGCGCTGAGGGCTATAACGGACTTGTTTGCAAACAATGCGATGTGGAAAACGAGTTTTTATCGGCTTCGGGAGACGGATACCAATGCGATAAATGCCCATCGTATTCTCTTTCTGTTTTTAGAGGTATCATGTATTTCTTGGTAAGCATCATCGTGCAGGTCTTCTCGTTTCTAACGTACTCGAAAGAGAACCGTAGACTCCTCGAGGCGGGCGTTGACGCTAAAAAAGCCAGCACCGGTCCTTATATCCGCCTTATCACCCATTTCGGTCAACTTATCGCTATTATCATGTCCTTGAACCTTACCGCATATAACTACTTCAGCTACTCCGATATCGTCGGGTCGCAGTACAAACTCATTTTCTTTTCGCTCGATTGTCTTCTCCTGAACTCCAAATGGACCTTAGAAGAGGGATTCAGAATCAAGATTCTCATCGTAGTGTTTTCACCGATCGCCAAGATACTGCTGATGATGGTTGGTATTATCATATTCAAAATCGTTTATTTCCTCATTAAGAAGAAGATGAAAAACGAAGTTCTTCTCAAGAACACTTTGCTGGTATTCATTGGCTTAATCATCTCTGAGCAGCCAAACATCATTGGTACCCTCTCCCAATATTTCTCTTGCCAATCCCTCGACGCTTACAGCGGGGATAAATGGATCCAAAGTAACAGAAATCTGCAATGTTACACTGATTCTTGGAACTATTTCATGAAAGTCGCTGTCGTTCCAGCGATGGTTTTCTGGGTAGCCGTCGTTCCTCTCGGGCTCTTTGCAGTCCTGTACTGCTACCGGAAGTCCCTGTATAAATCGAGAACGCTTATGCTTGGAATGGGGATGCTCTATTGTGATTACAGAGAGAAAATGTACTTTTGGGGGCTGATTCTTATCCAATTTAAATCCGTGGTTTATATCATAAATTCGGTCTTGACCTATGACTCTCTCCTACAAGCACTGACCCTAATCGCTATTTTCTATGCTTATCTCGTCGTATTGAAAAAAGGAGATCCATATCGTCATAATTCTATTTGCAAAGTGGAGAAGCTATCAATGCTGATCTACCTTTGGTCGGTGTTTTTGGTGGTTTACAGTCTGAAGAGTCCGACCTGGCTGCAGATCATTTGCTTGGTGCTCCTGGCTGTACTGATAATAGGCATGCTGCTCTACTTAGTAGCTAAATTGGCCTCTCATTACAGCGAAACAGCGAAAGCTGTGGTCTCGAAAATAAAAGCCAAGCTCAAAGCTTTGAAAGGAAAGAAGAAAGACGCGAAGGAAGCAATCTCTCCAGCGATGACTCTTTCGATTCAAACGTCTGAGATGATTTCTCCGCGGATTAGAACTGATATCGGATCTTTCATAGGAAGGCCGAGTCTCAGAACAATGGAGTTATCATTACCGGTAAGGAGTGAGAAGAAAGAAGTGGAAGTGGCTATTGAAGAGGTGGAAATTGAAAACGGTGGAGATAAAGAGGAAAAAGAAATTGAGATTAAATCTCATCGAAACGAATAGAAGAATCCTAGTTACTTCCTTTAACTCGCTGAAATGAATGAAATTTCTCTTTAGACTTAGAAGATCCACTCAAAGTTTAATTATTTTTATTTGCGAATTATTGCAATATGTGAAAGCAATGTAGAATCAATCCGTGATTATTTCGATTATTTCTATGAGTGAAAAACTAATAATTTGGAAATTATACGCAAACAACAGCAATGACGTGTTAGGAATTTGATGAAAAAAGATTAAGATAATTCCATTCATTTTGAAGTTACAAAGTTTTTTAATAGGAAATTAGCCAGCCTTCGAAGCTTTCTTGGCTTTTTGTGGCTTTTTTGGCAGCGCTTTCCCTTCATCAGCTTTGATTACTTTTCTCGGTACTAATTTCGTGGTCACTTTGACGACTTTTTCGTCGTTTTCTCCTCTGAGGTTAATAACTAAGGGAGGCGATTTAGAAAACGCGGAGATCGTCTTCAAGATTGTCCTTGGCGTCACCACCTGTTTCTTATACGGCGAGATTTTGTTCTCGATAACGCTTGATTTATTATTGAATTCTAAGGAGTTTATTAGATAGCGTTCGCGCAACTTGCCTTACCAACTACTTCTTTTTCGTCAGTTTTAAACTTCACGCTCATTGAGCAGGAAGGCTTATGTCCTTTTTCATCAGTGAGCGCGTTGTAGTACCTCGCATTCAGATTATTGAAATAAGCTTTCTTCTCTTTAGGTGTCAGGAAGATGTAGGCAGGCAGCGCTCCCTTCTTCGGAGTTTTTTTCTTCTCGGCTGTTTTTTCGGGCTGAGCGCTTTCAAATTCGTGGAATCTATCAAGAGATAGGCCCCTCTTGAGGAAATATGCTTTAAATTCGTCGTCTGGAGCGTCGTCCCAATTGGTAACTGACTCAACGACTATTTCGCTCTGACTATCACAACCATCATCATCTTCGTCGATGTCGAGGTCATTTTCTTCAAGATTGAACTTTTCGATCTCTTTTTCAAGTTGATACGAGTTTGTTTCAGCCCTAGGAAACTCTAAAGCGCCTGAATAAAAAGGCAAGGCTTTACTTTCGCTTTGCAGTTGTAGATTGCGTTGGTGATTTCACCTCAGCCGCTTTGCTATTGATCTCTTCATTCATTTTTTCAGGAGTGGTCGTGGAAGATGAGTTTAAGTGGCTAGCTTTTCCTCTTGGACTGGTTGGACTCTTTTTCACTGTTTTGCAGAAAGCTGTTAACTCCAATTGTATTTCATTGATAGCATACCATTGGTCTCGACGTCTATTCTAACGTCTTTGTTTTTTTCGGTTTCTTTTCGGTACTCTTCAAACATTTTCTTTAATTCAGGCAACGAGCTTCTCGCTTCTAACTCGCTGCTTCTGTTAAGTCGCGTTATTAGCATATATTATGTCGGTGGTTGAAATACTCAAGAATTGATAGAGCTTCTATCCTATTGATAAAGTTTTTCACATTGAAATTCGCAAAATTTCCGTCGTGTAGACTGTTGATTAGGTCCGGGAAGAACTGCTCCTGTAGTTTCTTTTTGATCAGTTGAGTCGACGCTTTGCCAAAGTACTAACACCAGGCAAATTTAGGGAACAATCTTAACTCAGAAGATATTACGTCTACGAAAGGGTCCCAGATAACCACCACCGCATTTTCAGGTATATTTTCAAAATTTTCAAGAACTCTGATGAATAGCCCCAATATATGAATGATAAGAGCATCGGACCTCCGGGCTATAGATATTAATCACTCAAATAGCTAATTGAATCTGCTTACCTTGCTTTTCAGAGAGCAGATCAGACGAAAAAACTCGATTCAGAGCTTTTAGATCCTAAGTACAAAATTTAAGGAATTTCATACAATATTTTCTTACGGAGATGTCCCAGCTATTCTCTTCGAGGCGTTTGTATATTGCTATTAGGAAAAAATGCACGAATTTGAGCAGCAGCTTGCTACGAGGGAATTCAAGCTCCTCCCACGACCTGTGCAGCGTAAAAAATCCGGCTTTCAGCCAAGTGATTGCCGTTTCAGAGGTTAGTGGTATTATTATATTTGACATTTCCTCAGCTATTTCAAATTGGTGTTTGGATTTAGTTAGCGTGTAGAGGTCTATTGCCTTGTCAGAGGCGCTCGCAGAGAAAATACTTACTGTGAATCAAGTTTTTCCAAAGCATGCGGTGATAGGCTTCATTAGCACCTTCTTCTTGGATATGCTGCTTGATTTCTCCAATGCATTGCTGTCTTTTGTATGCGCCTTGAGATAATCAGAATAAGATAACCGATTGCGAGTGTGGGCAGTACTTGAAGAGCTTAAGCACTTTCTGATGGCAGACTCAATACTCGCGCCGCTAATCATAATATTTGGCGGATTAAATTTTGTAGCAAATTCAAGCGGAATAAATTTTTGAGAAAATTTTAACAGGGTTCAAATTTTTAGACACGAGTACTCTTACGAAGCTCTTCTTTATCTTTGGGAAAAATTAGAATTCTTCGCTCTTTAAATTCGCCTTATTGCTCGGGATCAGTACAAGTCAGATAGTATTCCTCAAAGCTAACCTTCCATTGGATTTCGTGTCTTATCTCTCTTTCGAACCCACAATCGGTATTTGATAAGACCTCACTTGCTGGTTGTGATGAAAATCCGTGCTTATTGGAAGGCCTGTCTATATAAGGACTGAATGCAGTGCTTATCCAAGCGGAGGATATCAATAATAGGTAGGGTATAACCAGATAAGATATGATGGTTTATGAGGTCTCATGGAGTTTGCTAATTTCTGAAAGTAGATGAGGGTTTTAGAGGGGAATGATGATGATTATAGGGCAATTGTCTACAAAAAATGAAATATGGTGATATGAAATAAATGATGAATGCAATGTGTTATTACATATAACATTAATAAATACTCAAACTTGCATTGAGTAATGAGGTTGAATATATGGAGAATTTCCTCATCTAACTGTAAATCTTCATTTAAACTACATATTTTGGAGAGAGAAAAAAAAAACCTGAGTCCAGCCACTCTTTTTCACGAAATCGTTCATCAAGTTGGCATAAGTGATCTAAAACTAAATGACAGACAGGGTTTTCTAGAGGCCGAAATTGAAAAGCTTATCCAGCATTTTCACTTGGCCTCTGCTCATTGAACCCGATTTTTGTCTGTCTCTCGCTCGAGTTGAGTTCACGGTGTTATCATTCAGCGACCCGCTTAATGTCCCCTTAAAACTACCAGCACTGGATCGCTCACCGCTAAGTTTCGACGCGTTTGCGGTGCTCATTGTATCGTTGATACTATTCACAGAAGGGCTGTGATTATGAAACAGGATAGGTTTGCTTGAATCTCTCAGCGATTTGCAAGACTGTGGAACCACCTTCATCGAAAACGCTTTTCCTAGCTCAGTTTGACTGCTAGTCTGAGAATCATCGCTTAGATGAGGCAGGTTATGCCTCTTGTTGCTAGTTGACCCAAAGAAGGATCCGAATCTATGTAAAATGGTCTTTGGAGTCATCCTTCTCGATGTGATGGGCTGGCTGCCGAAATTCTCAGTTTGCATCAATTGAGATGACTGAGTATTGCTGTAACCATCGGGGATCAAAGGAAGTACTATCTTGTGCGCTTTAGGCTTTAAGAACTTCAAGCTGCTGCTATAGTCCTCTGACTGCGGCTTCGATGGGTGCTTAATTTCAATCTTAACCCTCTTTGGGATTTGAGGGCATTTCCTAATTTCTTTCTGCTTAGAAACACCTGAGAGCACTCTTTCAGTCCTCGAGCAGCCTAGCTCCTGCCCTTGTGGCCTATCGGACGTATTCCTCAGAGTACCATTGGTGAGTTTCAGTTGGATTTCAGCTTTCGGCACTGTCCTCAAGCTCCGTGGGCTAAATACCCAATGACTCTCACAAGGCAGCTCAGTTTCAGTCTTCGTTCTATTCTCACCTCTTGCAGTCATAAATCGCTCCTCCCGATCACGCTCAGTACTAAACGGATCGAGAGTAAGTATTCTGTTGAGTCTATTAACCCTCTTCCCAAACATTTTTGCTCCTGATTTAGTCTGCGACTTTATCAGGAACATATTTGCGCTTTTATCCTCAGATTTAGGTCGACTCCTAGGCGAAGCGGTTTGTGGATGGAGACAACTGAGTCCTTGAAGGCCATACTCGTTTTCGGCCAAAGGAAAATTAGTTTTGCGCCACTCAGAATCGTGTGGTTTTTGGAAAGTTTGGTACGCAAGCTCAGGCTTCTCTGCCAAGAAGCCCGCCGATAAGACTCCAGCACGCTCGGTCGTCGCAGAGTATTCAGCCTCAATAGCTTCATGAGTATTACGGCACTTTACACCCTAAAAAAAATGTTTAGTTAACGCTTTTTGTCTTCAAATACCTCATTAGAGCGCTCATTGTTCATCTGTTCTGCTTGAATGCTTGATACTAACTCTTCCTGAGCCACGAGTAGTTCATTCCTCTCTGTGGGAAAACTCGCAAACGCGGCAGTTCTCCTTAAAACTTCCTCTTCTAGAGAATCGCGAAGTGCGGAGGATGTTGGTATCTCTTGTAAGGTTGTCGCAAACTAATTAGTGAACCGCATTGGTAAAACGGAAGGAGTGAAGGGAAATAACCTTTCCAAAATGAGTTTCCATGTGAAACCAAAGGAGCCGAACTAAATCTTATGAAAATTTATCAAGAATATTTTTTGCGAATCCGGAATTAATAGGCGTTGATGGAACTTTCTCACTAAGGGTTACAATTTATTTAACTCTTCGAAAGAATGAGAATTTTCTTATTGATATCTTCCAAGTGCTTCAGTAAGAGGATAACGGAAAGTTGAGTGGTGAATTGATTGATTGATTAAGCTAGTATTCGTAGGAATTTTTGGGTTTGTCTGAAAAGGAAGTTAGATTGTTCTGATTAATAGAATGGTTCTAATTTTCTTGGGTCGAGTCTTAGAGTGGGTGATAGAAAATTAATAAATTAAATCTCAGAAACTCTGAGCTGAAAAATTTGATTGAATCTGCAAAACGGATCTCACTTCTTCCTCTTTAGCAAAGTTCTTTGATTATATAAGGGCAGGAGGGTTGCCCATCGTTTCTGATTTTTATCTTGTGTGGAGAGGACATTATTGTGTACATAGTGATTTGAAGATAGAGGTAGTATCTATCCTTCAAAATGCCAGTGTTATTGGGTTTGTAGGAAATACTTAATCATCTCCATTCGGAATTGATGGTCAATTAAATCATTCAGAAATAGTTGAGAAAGTTGTAGTCAGAAATAGTGTGTTCCATAAGCATCTTTACATTCTCAGAAGGAACAATGAGAAAATATTATCAAAATGCTAGAAAAAATGAATAAAATGCCATTTTTGGCACAGAGGCAAACAAACCAATATATCTTTGTTGATTTTTCCTCAACTAGAAGAGCTTTTGCTTTGTTTATCTCTCTTCAGCTGACTTTGAAACAGTTGCCTGGTATTATTTTTGTCGAATTAAGCTCCAGCACCAACTATGCAGTAAATATATCAGTAAATATCGCCACCAGTAATTCTTATTTTCTTCGATAGATTGTACCAACGCTATTGATCTCTTGCTCTTCAATTTTGGCAAATACTGGAATCAGAACGTCATGTAGCGATACGCCTACTGTTTCTACGATTCAGTACCAGCGGTTTTACGCTGCTTGGAAAGCGAATGCAATCAATGCTCTATTAAATATAAATGTGTCACTAGCTCAGTGTCCACATGAATATGAATCCTGGTTTCTTAGAAATAGATTACCAAAGCAAAATATTTTCTTTGAGTAGAAACACCAAAAAATAACTTTTAGCAAATGTTTAACAAAAAATCAATAAGTTCCTACTCTCTGAATAATTAAGAGTTTCAGCTTCTACTTATCAAGTGGACTCATAGTTGTAACAACTAAGCAAGAATCGGTTGTTTTATTTGAACCCTTTACTGCTGGATCGAATTTCTTTCATCATGCAAATTCAAGGCTTCTCAATTTTAGCAACTGACAGACTCACAAAATATAAGCCACATGAAATCGGCAGTGATGGGTGGGTTAGAAAGTGCGAGCTTTTGCTTCCCATTTAAATCTTCCTGAAAACTTTCTGTGGATGTCTACTTTCCTCAGAGTTCCAAATTAGGACTTTCTTTGAACTTTTCACCCTGTGTTAAGAGAACTGAACTGAAATTGGCATCTCAATTCATAAGTTTTGAGTACGAAAACGAATCCGTTAGAAATGAGACTTACGAATATTGATTAGGCATAGAATTTTTCAAAAGTAATAAAAACAAGCTCGAAATGTCCATCTCGAGTAATATAACTTGAATCTCGTATTAATCAAGAGAGAGAGAACAGATCTGTTTCATCCGAATCACTAACTCTTGCAGCCGAAAGCATAAAAAATTCTGACCTTGATAATAATAACAAATTTTGCACCATTCTCTTCAAATGAGCTCGGAGGGAGCTCAGGCTGAAAAATTAACTGAAGAAAGAACTCATACTGCAAACGCTTTTGAACCTTTAAACCACATGAAACACTTTTTTTTTTAAATTTCTGCTCAGAGACGCAATATCTATATAAACCTGCAACAATAACAATAAACGCATAAACATTTTCTTTTCATACCTAATTTAGCGCTTGAGCGAACGAAACTCCGGCTCCGATCATACCTAATATACTAAAAAGAACGGCAAAGAATCTCACAATCCAAACCAGGCTCTTCGAAGAAGTAGACTCTCCGCTCTCGATTTCCTTCTCTTTTATCTTAGCAAATATCAGGAAAGGGAAAGTTATCGACGCCGAAACACATGCGATACCACCAATGAGTCCCAATGCTGCGATAACATTTGGCACAGCAAACGCAATCAACGACGTACTGAAGAGCACCGCTGCAGTTGTCAAGAAATGTGTTTTGGTATCAACTTGACTGGGCTTGCCCAATAGAACTAAAATCTGTGCTCTGGTTGGTGCAAGATTCGTAATAATTGAGATGATAAGAGTGCATGTCATTGCCACCAGAGCCAAAGCCATCTCCCAATCAGATCCCGCGTTCGATAGCGGTGGTCTGGAGATAATCAATTGCGGTGTCTTGTCAGCCATGGAGAGATAGCCACAGATCGCCATAGTCACATACAAGGACGCGTCGATCGCAACTGCTCTTCTCACGACTTTATCGAGTCGTCGAAGGCTAGGTCGAGCTAGCTCGGAGCGAATCGGGAGCAGATTTGAGTGGCAAGTAAAGGAAAAGGCCGCCAGCGCAAACGAAGTGAAGAAGTTCATATCGAATTTGAAGAATTCGATCTTGGACAATGAGTCGTTCTCAGCGATATACGAAGGAGTTTGGAAAATAACCACGAAGAGGATGTACAAAATACAGCAAACTCCAAAGATAGCGCCGCATCTGAACCCAGATAGATTCCTCATCAATGTCGCCGGGAACATCAACAATGCGAGTACCATTATCTGAAGGAACCTTTGAGTTTGAGTTGGAACGTAGTGATTTCCTGTTAAGTCACTTATAATTTCTGGGAAAAACTCTGCAATTGTGATTTGGAATGAAACAGCAGCTCCAATGCCATAGAACGCAATAAGGCAACTGAAAATAGCCGCGACTTTCTTACCAAGAACCTTGGTAACGAGAGGAAAGTATTCGGTTTCATTTTCTTTGAAAGTAGCATAGGCAAGCATTGCGAGGGAAATCCAGCATAGGGTCGCGCCGAGGGATATGAGACAGAGACCAAGGACAAGACCTGAGCTCTTGAGCATGTAAGGCAGAGTCAGTACACCAGTTCCTAAGGCGCTGGCAACGAGAGAAAATATAAAGCCTCTCGCAGAGCCTTGGATCATCGGTCCGAAAGTCCTCTGAATCCACGAGCGTTTCACTGGGACGTGATGTTCATCAGAGGTTCTACCGTCAGGTTTGACTTCGATCTCGAGAACGCCCATAGTCTTTGCTTCTTTCGGAGCGGAATCCATCGCCGCAGAGGTAGAAGTAAGGTCCGCAGTAGAAGTGTTGTTCTCACTACCCATTTTTTTAATAGCTAAATAAAGTTTTATTAATCGGTATAATTTTTTTCAATCTGAAGTCCATAAATGGATTCCTTCAGGCCGAATTTCGAAAAACAAAAATTCGAACCTCAAATGTATTTGCTAGGAATATAACATTGGGTTCTAGCCTCAATTGAAAATCATTGTAAAACTCATTCCAATTCTCAAAAAACGACCTGAAAGAGCGAATTTATGATTGAGATCACCAGTGGTTAGACAATTTACTTAATCAAAGCGATCCTGAGTCGATTTCTTTAGAATCAGATTCGTAACTTTTAATGCGTGCGATAATACGCAATAATTAATTTAAAAAAAAAAAAGCCCTCAATTAAATAAAAAATGACCGGGAAACCGCAACCCATAGTGATCCTAGCCCAGCTTTATAGCTCCTTTTGAGAAGCCAATGGATTTTTTTCTTCGAATGAATCTCAAAGAACTTTCTTTACAAAAAGACTAATTTTCAAAGGAATCTTCAAATGATTTGTTCCTAACCATTTTTTTTTAACAGTTTGCTGGTATTTTAGGTGTTACAATTGCTAAATGGATCTATAGTGTGAGGAGATTTGGGCTTTTGGATAATAAGTTGAGTTTGGTAGGTGAATTAGTCAAATTTACAACCAAAAATTTCCTTAAGATTCAATTAATGGAATATAGATGGAAAGTTAGGTGTTAAACAGTGGATGGTATATATATAATATAATTATGATTGAAGAGAGGCGTTTTTTAAATTTTGGTGTCTCTTCGCAATCTATTGCCCACCTCCTGAGAGTATCTGAACGAAATTATAAGGGAAATAGCCGATTTTATTGTGGCAAAGCCCAATCCACCAGCCGTTTTTCGCCCTCTTCAATACTTGAATCTTATCGCCTCGATAAAAACTGAGATCTCCTTCCTATTTAATTAATGCGACAGGAAATTAACAAAACTGTGAAAATGAGATAACGCTTACTCTCTGGGCATTATAATCGAATTTTGCAACTACAAACTCGCAATCTGGCCCAGAAAAGCTGGAATCGTTGTGCACAGCCTCGTCTTCGGGGTTTAATCTGATGATATTTTCTGGAGGAGGTGTATTATTCCTCTGCGATTCTAAGAAAAAAAGTTCGTATTTCAACAATAGCAATGAAAATCTAGTTTACCTCTGCTCTTCGTTGGGGTTAACCCCTTCGAGTGAGCCTCTTGAGCGTTCGAAGCCAAGCTTTTCTTCAGCATCGCAGCGTTATTCGATTGGTTAGCCTCGCCGTAATAAATTATTGGTATCGTGTTGTCTAAAGCGTTTTCTTTGCTATCCTCAGAAATATGGTCTATCTGCACCATCTGTCTCTGATTTAAGCCCTTTACTCTTGCAAAGTCAGGGCAACTCTTTCCTTGGAGGCCCTTCTCTTCTTCCTCTTGCATTCCTATGTTGCTGCTATTATTTGGGGTTATTTTCCAACAGAAAGAGAAAGTATCACTACGAGAATGGCGCGTCATTGCTTTTGCTGTTCATTGACCTGAATAGTTGGTAATTTTCTAACTGCCTCGTGCTCTTTCGCTCAGTTGGTTGCTGGGAGATCGTGTCTGGAGCCTCTACGAGAGACTGGTTGTCTGAGCTGTTGAAACCGAATCCAGTTTTTCCAAAAAACATTGAACTTGATTCCAAATTTTGAGGCTGAATCTTCGAAAAACCATCAAAGAAATGCGAAATTTCTCTCTCCTCTGCTTTTGGGTCTTGGTCAAATGATTCCATGAGTCGCGGCTCTTGTAGCAATGAATCTTCTTCGTTTGCGCAGTTGTTTTGCTGTAGTCCAAAAAACGATGTTTTTTCGTGATGCGAATGATGCGAGCAATTATCTAGTCCATTATCGACACTGGATCAGTGATCTATAAAAATACAATGGAGTATACCTTTATTATCGATATATTGTTGATAGAATTCACTCAATCCATGGTCCAGCGGGCCCTCAACGCTCTTCTCTCTTTCTCTTCGCGGGTCTGGAGCATCGAAGCCTTGAGATTTATCTTGCGATTTCTGAGATTGCCCGCCTCGAAAAGCAAACTCAAATTCTGGGGGTCGAGAAAAAACATTCATTTTTTCGCTGCTGAATGTTGTCCTTAGAGCAGGAGGCGGCTGCTGCTGCTGGGAAACCGGCTTCTCCCGCGAGTTTTGGAGCTCGACCATCGTAACAGCGATCATGTTTCGGTAATCTTTCTGATCCCAATCGAATTCAAACTTCATTTTCTCAGCCATTTCGAGCTTAGTTAAAAAGGTTCCTCGCATCTCCTGCACGAATTTCAGCAGGCCTATTTCACATTTAGAAGCTTTGACTTAGTCTGAGCTCAGGCATAGCTTACCCTCATAATCTCTGTGAGGTGGCCTCAATTGGAAAGGGACTTTAAGCCCTGGTTTGAATGCCAAATCGCTGAGTAGCGCAATCATCGTTTCCATTATACCTCTAGACAATGAGATTTTATCAAAACAATTTTAAATGGTTTACCTCATGAATTGGCTCAGCGCTTGAATTTTTTGATCCTTCATTCCCGCCTGGGTCTGGAGTTGCTTGCAAGTCTTTTTCTCTTCAGCATAGAGACTTTCGATGTGTTTAAGCTGTTTGATTTGGTTCGAAATCGCAAGCAGTTCATTTTGATAAGCGATCCTCTCGCCGTTCATCTCGTTCTGTAAGCTTACATTTTTATTTTTCTCCTTCTGTAATTCATGGTCAAGCTGTTTCACAGTGGCTTGATAGATAAACATATATACTTTAGAACGAAGCACTAGCAAGCTTAATTACCTTCCAGCTCCCTATTCTGCGACCTTAGCCTCGTTACTTCTTCAATATCCATTTGAAGCAATTCTTTAAGCCGTGTCTCTTTCAAAAACTGCTCTAATAGAGGATTTATTCGATCGCCGCCCAATGAAACGTTTTTGTCTTTCACACCTTCTGGTTTCCTCTGCTCGGAGAACAAATTATCCTGTTGAGAGTGCGAATAGAAGAGTCCAGGCCCAGTGCTTGGTTCATCATTTTCACAGCCTTCTGTTGGACAATGCGCGGTTATATACGAGCGTGAAGATAAGTTTTTGTTGCTAGCTACGCTCTGAACGCGCTTTTGAATGGAAGGATACCCGGCGTAAACAAACGGCATTTGTCTCTGTGCTGATTTCGGTCGCTCTTTTACTTGCAAGTTGTCTGGCTCAGTCTCTAAAGCGAAATTTTCGCTTTCTTCCTGGATAAAGGCTGTTCCCACTGCCTGCGGAGTTTTCGAATACCGATGAATTTTCTTTCGTGGCATTTGGGAAACCAGCGCGGCAGGCTGTAACACCGGCCGGGCCGTCTGGGTTTTTTCAGTGCTTTTTGTCTTGGCCGACGGGTTTGATTTCGCGTTGGCCACTGAATTTGGCTGAGGAGTAGCTGACCTCGGGCGCTCTTGGATGATCTGTAGTTGTACTGGATTTATAAGCAATGGCTCATCAGCTGGCTTTGAAAATTGCGTTTCCATATTCATGCTTGGTTGGTCAATGCGGATAGAATCTGGAAGAGCGTTGGTCTGTAGCTCAGTAAGAATGCGAGAGGATTTGTTTTTTGCTTTTGGATCAGATAGTTGGACGTTTTGGAAGCTTTTTGGATCAGCATTAACTTTTTTGAGGAAAGATTGAAGTTTGTTCTCTTGTGGACCGTTAGTTTTGGCCCGACTTGAATAGTTGCTCGATGGTGTAAATGCGTTGTTGTTGGAGAAGGCTCCTTGGCGGATGGGGAAGCCTCCGCCTAAGTTTTCTTTGTTTGCGCCGCGGTTCATAACTCGAAGTGAGTTAAATAATTCGAAAAATTGCGTAAATTGGAAAGCTAACAGACACTTTATTCATATGTAAAACGAAATTTCATCCAAGAAACAAATTAAATTCTTTATACCTAGTGAAGTTTTGATGAAGCGAAATTGGATTCTCAACAGCTGATTATGGAAAAGGGGAGTTTTCTCAGACGAATAAGAGGAATAAAGCTGAATAGTTCATCCATAAGTGTCTGATGAATGATTTAAACTGTAGCAAATGATAAAACATTACATTTGTTGAATTAATCAATCTTCGAGTACCTATATTATTTCCGCTAGTAAGAGAGGATATGTAATTGTCATTAAAGACTATATTTATGGGATTTTCTTAGTCAAGCATTTTCCGATTGATAAGTTCTGTAAATTATTCCTACAGAAGATGCTTTCGTGATCTAAATGGAATTGTTTACTGCTGACAAAAAGGATTACTATCATCATATGAAACAGCATGAATAAACACAGAAAAAAAGATAAATTTCAACAAAGGCGAAATATCTTGTAACGCACCTTCCTAGTGAATCTCTTTTAAAACCTGAGGATCTATTTAAATTTCCTTTTGTTTGCAAGATGCTTCTAAACCGCTATTTCGAGTTATTACTGCCATTAATCAACTTCATGCAAGGGGGATCTTCTTTGTTCTTAATTATCTTGACTCTCAATTCTTCTATACATATCTTTCATAGATATGATTCTCTCAATTACTTTTTCTTGATGTAATATTTAGAAACAAATTCGCTTCAGAGGAATAGCTCTTAGTGTAAACAAGTTCAATGCTACTTCTCAAATAAAAAAAAACACCCTAGCAATGGATAAGCGTGATCTTAGCATCATACATAATTTTTTTCAAACACCATAATTTCATCGATCCATTCATCCAGCTTATCATCATCGCTTATGTAATAAAGTTAAACATCAGTTTCTTCTTTGTATCATACACATAGGTTTTTCGGTATTTCTTCGCGTACTCCTTGTTTTCTGCTTCTTGATCAACACTAACCAATCATTTTAGCCGCCTACTAGAGTCGCGTTGTCTGCCTGAAATTTCATCTTCTACCAGATTTGGGACCAACAACTTTTGAGGGTACATTATTAACTGATGTTCATTCCAACTCGAAACATTCTAAATAAATAACTCTAAACTCGTGCTGCTGAGATAGTAAAAAAAATTAACAAGAAGATTAAAAAAGAAAAGCAAAGTTGATATCGAAATTAAAATGAGCAGAGCAATGCTTTCACTTATGCTCCTTGCAGCCTTTGGCTTCATGGCCACCCTCCAAACCCCCTTCCTCTTCAAATCACACGTCAAGTAACCTTCCATTTTATCCCCTCGGCTTCCTAACCTCCCAAAGAATCCCAGGCCTCAAAGAGAACGCCTTCATGGATGCTGACCAATTCGCCCAGGCTGTTACCGCTTATTACAAACAGAAAGTAACTCAACTCCCCTTTCCAGCCCACTTAACCCTTCGCGCAGCCAACAGACCTTCCAAACAACATTTACATCTTCAGCGTTACCGGAGAAGAGACCAAGAAACCAAACCAACTCTTGGAGCTCGTTAGAGACATGAAATCCAACAAGGTTCGTCCTCTTTCTACCCTCTCCTCTCATCGATCTTTAGCAAATCTTCGCCGACAGCCCAAATGGATACGTCACCAACTACTTACGCTACAATAAAACAGTCGAAGTCAGCGAATCTTTACTCAAGAACCTTAAAACCCTTGGCGCTGAATATCAACGCAATGTCTCAACCCTTCAGAACTTCGAAAAGGTATTGGATCTCCCTTATGCTCAAATAACCAAGTAACATAGGTGTTGTCCCAAAGAGCCAACACTAAATCAGTCACCGTTGACCTCGTCTCTGTTAATTTGAGCGACATCAAATTGCTTGGTAAGCTGCATTATTACTGTGAGGCGTTTCCTTATCATGCTATTTCCTCACTAGATCGCTTCATTCAAAAGGCTGAGAAGACCCTCGCCAATGGAAAATACCTGATTCTTGTTACTTTCGATGCTCCAAAGGCCCCAATCAAGCTCGCTATGGTTGAAGAAGAGCGTAGCTATTAGTTAATTGGTGAATTCTGACAATTTTTTAGAATTCAACTCAAGAAGAATTCTCCAAGAAACAAACACCTCAAATACTACTAACGGCACCACTTTGGCTATCTCCGCCAACACCTTCACTGGCATTTCAATCGGACTTTTCGTCACTGCGGTCACGATCATCGCTGTTGGCTTGTTGTTTGATATCAAAACTCCTGGGTCGTTCATCTCTACCCCACTCCACATTGGAAAAGAGCACTAAGAGTGTTATAATTTTATGAAGCAAATAGACTAGATTTCATAAGTCTTTGAAAGTTGCTATGCATACATAAAAAGAATAGGTAACTTCTCAGCTAAATTGCATAAAAGGCACTTGACTTGACAAAAAAACTATCATTTCCCAGATAAAGAGGTGATTATCAATAAGTATTCAGATGCAAAGTCGTTTTTTAAAGCAAATACCAGCAAGTAGAAGATAAGGATATGTAATTATTTGCTCAGCTCATTGCTCAAAGCCGCATGGAAACAGTTGTTGGTTGATACGTCAACGAATTGTCAATATATTCAATCCCAATTTCTCGAGTACAGGTTGATAAAGATTAAAAAGTTAGAATTTATAATCTTTTTGGTAATTTGTAATTTTGATAAATTTGAAACTTTGAATCAATCATGCAAAATGACGAATCAATGATTATTATCTTTCTAAGCACTCATTGGGCTTTGAAAGAGTAATCAAGTAATGTATTTGGTTTTATTGGTGCTGGTATGAGAAAGAAAAAGTTATGTTATAAATTCGAGGGTATCATCGAAAAAATATTGGGGTATTTTATTATATTTTGTAGAGGTAAAATAAGGGAATCTTTCAAATTTTGAATTGGTATATTGGTTTGTGAAAGTGAGGAATAAATAAGAATCAGATGCAAATATTAATTGAGTAACGGGAAAAAATGAAAGGGCTTTAAGAATCTGTTTGAAATTGTGTGAAAGGTCTTGTAATAGAAATTAACATTAACTCTAACTTCGTTCTGATGTATCACATCTGATAGACAACTGAATAACTTCAGCGGTTGTTTTGTTCGCCAAAGAAAACTACATAATCAAATCAAAAAATCAGTTATTTAGCAGACTCTTCAAACCGTTTTCAAATGCTATAGTTTTCTTTCATAATTATAAAATCCTCATAAATTATTTCGAAGCTAAACTAAGCTTTAGTTTTTCAATAAAAAAGAAATCGGTTGTTAGTACTGATTATTCTCAGAAGTACTAGTCTCTATTATTTCGCAACCAAAACCAAATACATCCATTTTGAGAGAGAAATCTACTCAGTTCTTCCAATTCCGCTTTGTAAAAGGGGGCACCTCTCAAAACAAAATCTTTAAGGAGAATAAGGCTGCCATGACTACATGAATAGATAAATAAAAGAGAAGAAAGAGCCCCCCAAAAAAACCCTACTTGCATTTATATATCAAAAGTACCCGAACAGTTAAATGTCACAGGTTTTGCTCTACTGCTAGAAATTTCATTATGATTTCAATCGCACTAGTTTCATTCCGAAACTTTCTATGTCGGGCCTAACCTAACACAAATACCAAAAATCAAAATTGGAGCAAAAGTAGTCAAAAGTAAAAGGTCTTCAATAATGACGAAAAGAATTTCTTATTGGAAGTGACAAGCTCAGTTCATCTTGTTATGACAAAAATATAATCACCTCTGAAGTCTATTCAAAATAAAATAAGGTCGGAATCTAAGGTCTATATTCTACTTAATTCGCCACTCAACAACAAGAAAGAAAATAAAGATAAAATGAACTCTAGTATTCACACTAGCAAATGTTATCGCTGTTCTGGTAGAAGGAAATTTCATGCACCATGTAGAAAGCGATTCAGAAAAAACTGAATTTAGTTGTCATGTTCGTGATGGCGGAAATGGTTCTTCCAATACAAGGTGTTGTTGTACAAAATCGAAGTACAAGGTTGAACTGCTTCGCATATCAAGCGCAAACTTTGAATGTAAAAAAAATAAACCAACAGAAGACAAAACCACCTAACCAGAGTAAAGAATGCCAATACGAGCTCAAACAATAAAAGCAAAGCCAAAAAATAATTACCTGCTCGAATGTCTAGTTTTCCAGCACTACAAACAGAATACTCAATTCAAAAGCCGCCCCAAATAATTCAATGTTCATCATTAACTTAGCGTATGAATATAAAGCTAATTTTCTGACAACACCTCATTTATTATTTTGGGTATGTCATATCGTCAATAATTATTATCAATTATTCGGTTTTTCAACCATAACGAAGCGATTGCAATATTTTCAACTTCAACAGTCTATTCTACTCCATAATGCTAGATACATTACCATGGTTTGCTCAATAGAAATTTCGAAAGTCTATTATACCGAATTTGAAGCAGAAATTTTGTTGCATTAAAGCTGAATTAACCTCTAAAAGCAATAGCAATATTAATTTTTATCGATCCTCAAAGACTCGGCAGAAAAATGTCTTATCTCGAAGATTTCCTCGACAAAATTTCTACACTTCCCATAGGTAAGCCTTCACACTAGCTGCTGCTTAAGAATTAGATATCAACAGAAACCTCCGTCTCCTGAGGAACCTAGACCGCCAGAATGACCGTAATAATTCAAATTAAGCGCGAATTTTTTTCAACGAAGTTTAGGTGCGAGCGTCGAAATGGAAACGAAGCAATCCACCTACATCAACCACCTCAAAAACGCAAAGGATAAAAAGCAAGAGTCAATGAAAGGCGAAAATGTCGCATTGCTCGATGAAATCAAAAAATTGCAAAAAGAATGTCTTTCCTTATCCAAAGAAAAAATCGATATTGCTCAGCAAAACTATGAATTAGTATACCACTGCGCATTTGTAATGAACCCGAATCATATTGCCTTCATAGATCGACAGCTACATCCAGAAATTGGATCAAGACCTCAAAAAATTCGAAGATGAAATGAAAAATCAAACGGAACAATTGCAAGGAATGCAAGAAGAGCTCAAAGACACCGCGAAAAATCGTAAGGGATCAACCATTGAATTTTTATTAATGAGCAATTACTAGTCGGTTCAAAGTACATTGGCAAATACAAAGGCAAACAGTAAAAAAACCATTATTTCCCTTCCAATTATAACGAACCTCCTCTAATAGCTCTATTAAAACATCTGACAAGCATTTATTGAACACGACCCTCGCGAATAATAGCTCTGTACTCGAGTCCGCGCACCTGCCAGTTGATAAAAACGAGCCAACTTACTGCTACTGCAATGGCGTAAAAAATTTTCTTTTATCGTGTAGACCTCACTCATTGCGATATATTTTACCTAGATCTCGTATGGTGATATGATCAGCTGCGATAACTCTTTTGTAAGGACTCTCTTCCTCATAACTTTTTGCTCATAAACTCTTTAGTGCGAGAAAGAATGGTTTCACTTCGGCTGTACTGGCTTGAACTCTAAACCCAAAGGCAAATGGTACTGCGATGACTGCAAGTTACTTAGAAAGAAATACGGTGCTTTGATGTAAGCTAAATATTCGTGTAAATGCACTATTGCGACTATATATCTGAGAAAAGCAGTTTCTTGAATCTCTATCGATTTTGTGAAATTACCACGTGATGATTAAGCTCAATTATCCTATTGAAAATATCGTGTTTGCCTTCTCCAAAAATTTGAATTTTTCATGCGTTTGAATAAATTTCGTAAAAAAAAATCAGATAGGATATATTCAATTAAATTAAACAACAGAATGAACAGTGATCTCCCGAGCCCTACAGATCTCAAGATCTTATTCGACGCTCTTAAATGTAAGTCTCTCACCTCTCTTTCCTTGCATTCAAAGGTGTTTGGTTAGTCGATCCCAAGGTCGATTACATTGAGAAATCTGTGCTAACAGCCCTGTTTTTGTACACCGATGCCGATAAAGTCGATCCGTTATTCTACTCCTACGTCAAAAAGAAGCTCGATTCCAAGCAGGAGAAGATCACCTTTGAGGAATTCCAAAAGTTATTTGACATATCCCAGAGCAATTTCACTCGTTTGAGCCATGAAGAGTTGACTTATGTAATATTCTCGCTGGAAATTTCAGTTATGAATAATAATCGTGTAGTACTTTGAGATATTCGACCCGAAGAGAAAGGGGAAGATTGATGCCGACAGCTTCATCAATGCGTACAGAGCAACTGCGGATTTCAGAAACCTGAAGGCGTCGACGAGCGAGGAGCAGATTATCAAGGATCTGGAGAGAGATTTCGATATTATTAATGAATTTAAGCAGATTGACCCGCAAGAATTTTTCAACATTCTCACCGATGCTGGTCGTTAGGCGTTTTTTCATTGGATTATTTACTCTGAAGCTCTTTTTCATTGGATATTGGTAAGATATGTTTTGAATACTTGCAGCAGCGGATAGTGATAGCCGTGCTCTGAATAATAGAATTAAATACTTTCATATTGGATTATGTGGAGAAAAACATCGTTGACAGTATTCTGCATAGCTTATTTTCATGATAAATAACAAAGATCTCGAATACAAGCTTTACAATTTCCAGTTCGAGTAGTAATTCAGGAGATATGCCATGTCCCACTTAGGTGAAAGAAGTTTTATGGGCATTTTCAAGTGAGCTCATTGCTGTATTTTTCAAGAAAAGCTTTATCAAAAACACTGATGCAAGAAGTTTAGTTTTAGCATGAGTTCGATTAACATTGGACTTGTGACTAAGAGAGCGATGTGATGCTTTGATTCGCATTAGCAATGTATAGAAATTTCGAATTGATTTCAAGCCCTTGTGAGAAATTTCATAAATGACTTCAAAAGTACGCTTGTTAAAGTGCTAAAGAGAAAATATTCATAGTTATTAGTATTATACTAACTAAGGTTGTGCGCAAGCATTTCATCTAGTTCTTGGTGTCTGCCAGAGATAACTATTGGAAAGGAAGCTATTTAACTGAGAAATCAACATTATTAGCCTTATTCACAATCCATTTTTTGTTTTTTTCATAAAACCTTTAGGTGATAACAAAACTATAGGTTGAACTAAGCTTTAGGCAGCAACCTTTTCCAACAGAATTTCTAGAACTCAAAATGCATTTCGACAAAAGCTTCAATCTGTCTTTGACTTGTTTGACGGATAATTTCGTTGCCTTTAATAAAAAATTTATAGATCGAACTCGGAACGAATTTCGGAATCAAACGCATTCTATTGAAGAAATTAAATTTGATTTATTCGGTTTAGATTAATTCAGTGGAAATCAGAAGAGCTCTGAAGCTTCCAAAATTATTCGGGTCTCCTAACTCTTAGATACGTATACAAGATACAAATTCAACTGGAAATTCCTCATTTAAGACAGACGTTGAAGGCCCCTGCTTTCCAGAACCAAAGCGCGAAACTTTTACCAAGAATATTTGGCTTGTTAGAAAAAACCCAACGAATTTATAATAAGCGACCTTCGAAACATATGAGGTCCTTTTTATAATACGTAATTCCTTTAGAATCTCAAGCTAATGTTTGAATTCCATGACAATAATTCAGAAATTCCATTTACGAGCCATAATGTGCTTTAACTAGGCAGATAATACATGGGTTCTGCTGTTTGACATTGGACGGCTCGAGGGTAAAGCCGGGAAGCATTTGTAACCATGTTAGATATTTTGTATATCGAAAACTTTGCTACGATTATGTTTTTCTCGATAAGAAGAATTTAGATTGTTCTAATTGGAGAATTTTTATTAAACAAAAACCAAATAAGCTCTAAAACGAATCAATTTTCGATAAATTAAATCAATCAAAGGTCTCCGTTGAGCTCCGCATGCCAAAAGAACCTAACCCTGGTTTTGACAAAACCCTGCGGTTCAAACAAGCTCCTGTGGGCGCAGAATATCGTCAAACAACTCTCAAAAACCGCCTTGACTTCAAAAAGGACATTATCTACTCGACGCTTATTCTCATGGTACTCTGGTCGATAAACTCCATTATAGAATTATTCAGCCCAATTATCCCTCATGATGATGATCCTCAACCTCATTTAGCTTTCGGAGCGATCGAACCTGCAGTTTGCCTGTCCAGCGCTTTGGTACTCAGTCTACTAATCAACAAGTCCAAGGAGCGAATCAATGTGCTTTTGGAACTTTTACTGTTTATAGGAGTCGCCTTGCCAAGAATTATGAACTATTATACTTCTTACACATTTTCCGCCCAAAAGTCTACCAAAATTGACACTTGGTTTTTATTATTAAGCTTGTTCTTCTTCCGAAAAAATACCACGGTTTTCTTGCTGCATTTCTTCACCTCGTCCCTCGGGTTTTTTGTATTTTCCAGACGGTATATTGAGTATCCTCCAAGCATCCTCGCCTGGGCAATAGAAAATGTATCGGTGGCAGTTGTATTGTATATCCTTGCGAAGTTCCAAAGACTGAGTTTTCTCTCGGTCTCGCAGTTAAGAGAAGAGCGCGTGTCGTCGAAGCTTATCTTTGAGAGGATTCCCGACGGACTGCTGATAATCGATAAGCATATGCATACACAAATGATAAATCCTGTGCTAAGCGCGCTTTTTGGCATCGAAAAAGACTTTGAAGAGGAAACGACAAAATCGATCTTGATTGAAAATTTGAAAAATATCAAGAATATCAAGGTGAGGCAGGACCATATTTAGCGCTGCCTCAATAATGTTGAATCCGACGTTGATGAAACTGGTGCAGTCGCCGCGATCTGCATTACAATCTCCTCAGTCTAACAATAGGGACATCATCCAAGGGTTCTCCGATTTGATATTCGATCCTGCGCAGTATTCGAACCTGTACGAGATTTTGAGCCATGCTATTGGATCGTCAACGAATTTGGATATCGACGCGCCGCAGATCCAAACGATATTACAACAAAGCAGCGATTATATGATTGTGGAAGGGACTTTCAAAAACGACCAGGACGAGTCTCTGAGGACGTTGGAAATAACGTTCTTTTTTACCATTATCAATGGGAAAACTTGCGTTGTGCTTATCTTAAAGGACGTGACAAAAAGAGACATCGTGACGAAACTGGAAGAGAACGACGCGTACCGCGGCGATGTGCTATCTTCGATCTCACACGAGCTTAGAACGCCTCTGAACGGAGCGATTGGGTTAACTCAATGCGCTCTGAATGACATTAGGGTGCCTGACGACTGCAAAGCGAGTTATTTGCAACCGTCGCTGAATAGCTGCAAACTATTGCTGAGTATGATCAACACGATCATTGATTACACTGAATTGAAGAGCAACTCGCTGATGCTGGACTGTCATAGCAAAGAGATCAAAAAAACGATCCTTGAGACAATAAACATCATTAGAAACCAAGCCGAGCTAAAGAAAATTGAGGTAAAGATAGACTACGACGAGGAAATACCACGAAATTTTTCCACTGACCATAGACGACTTTCGCAGATTCTTATTCAATTGCTCACCAATGCCGTGAAGTTTACATACAAGGGCTCCATAACGATCTCTGTGAAGAAGAATACGGGAGGATTGAGGATAGCCGTGATTGATACTGGCATCGGGATGGAGCCGTCTCACCTCCAAGAGCTGGAAATGAGCTTCAAAAAGCTTTCGATTGCAGGGAAACTCAATGAAAATTCAATTGGTTGTGGGCTAGGGCTATACCTAGCAAACGAACTAGCGAAAAGACTTGGGGCGCCGTCTCGAGGAGGCCTGATGATTGAGTCTCGGCAGCATAAAGGGTCAAAATTCCTGTTTGTCATCGAAGAAAAGAGCGATAAACTGCTGGATATGTCGATGGATGGCGATCTGCGATCTTCAAGTGGAAATAACTCGTATATTAAGTATACAGATATCGATATTCATCCATACACGCGCACAGACCACGGGTACATGCGATTGGACAGCCGGAAAGAGCATTCAGCGATCACGTCCCATACGCATACTCGAAGTTCATTGAAGATCTCGCCTTTTGGTATGAGATATTCTAAGGATATTTGCAAAGATGAAGCGAGTAATATCGAAGCTGATCCAATAGTAAAGAGTGAGTGCGAGATCGCTGAAGAGCTGATTCATAGCCTCACTCCACCAGTGCCTAAAAGTACGAAAAACAACACAAACGTGTTTAAATTGAGGAGAAAAGGGTCGATGAATGTAGCTCGCTGTCGGTGCAGGTCGCTGTTAATCGTGGACGACGATCCATTTAATACGCTCGCATTGGAGCAACTGCTTTTGCAATACAAACTTTCCGTGGATATCGCGTTTAATGGGAAGGACGGAGTGAGTAAGTTCGAAGAGCGCAGAAAGAGTAAGTGCTGTCTGAGCTGCACGAACTACAAGGTGATCTTCATGGATTTTAACATGCCGATCATGGACGGGTTAGAAGCGACGAAGAAAATCCGGAAGCTCTGTAGCGGCGAAGTAAACCCTCCAGTTATTATAGGCTGCACTGCCTTCGGCGCGAATAATTTCAAAGAGGCCGAAGAAGCGGGAATGGACGAGTGCTATCAAAAGCCGCTTAAGAAAGAGGATCTTGATGAGATACTCAGACGATATTATTTTTAATATTCGATAAGTTATTTGGGTTAATTTTGTGTGCATGCATTGTTACACAACGACATTATTTTTTTACCTCTGTTTCATGTATATAGTCATATGAAAAAAGCTTATTCAGGTTAACTTACAATGGCGAAAAGTAAGGTTTTATCAAACCGTTCTTTTGAACTTTCAATCAGATCTCAACGGCAATTGGAACTTAATCAATTTAATTTTATTTAATAGATTTTCTTTACACTTCTTGAGGCAAAACCACGTGAACCAATGATTATAGTAAGATGATCTCTACTGGTGAAAAATTAACCTCACGGATTTGGATTTATATCCTATAATAGGAGGGTGATAAACTCTGATATAAAATCGATCAGATATCAAATAAAAAGAATTTTGTAAAATATGTTACTACAGCAAGCGTGATTTTAACTTAGGCCTTATAGAGAGAGTCATTGGGAGGAAAAGAATTCATTTCATAGTATTCCTTGTTTATTTCATGGAAATCCAGGTCGACGCCCGCAGTATCATAAGAGATATGCTTACAACAGTACGCAGCTAGCAAGCATAGCGCCGAATAAGCGATGAACGGAGCTAGCGGATTGATATTGAACAAACTAATCGTAATCCAAGGCATAATAACCCCTCCAAATCGACTGCATGCTCCCGCGAATCCCATCCCAGTGGCGCGGATGCTCGTCGGATATATTTCCGTCGTGTACGGGATCGCGATAGCAAAACACACGTTGATAGCTACTCTTGAAATCGCGATAACCAGCACCATTCCGAGCTCATTGAAAAACACTATCAAACAAGCCACGCCGCAAATCAAAAAAGATGTCATTATGCTGTTTCTTCTGCTCCTATCCACAAATAAAAACGCTATAGCAACTGACGGAATTTCTGCGCAAATAATGATCAGCGCTTCATAAATCTGCTTTTTGTCAGTTGAGATCACAAGGACATTCTCCACTGTCGTCAGCAGCAAGGGAAGATAATAAGCCATCCCCTGATACACTACCGCGACGACAAACCAAATAATCCAAATATTTATGCTTATTTCCTTATAGTCCCCGACCCACAACGTTTTTAGACTCCCAATAGCTTCCTTCGCGAATAATCCATCTTGATTTTGCGCCCAAAGGACCAATCCGTTAATTTGCCTTTCCGAAAAGGGCGAACTCTTACTATCTCCTTGCTCTTCGGAAGCATCTGCATAGGGAGATCGATAGCCATTTGACCGGGCAATGTGTTCGAGTATAGCGATTCCCTCTTCTGTGTTGCGTTTAACGAGGAATAGGTGTCGTGGAGATTCCTTGATGCAATATATCAGCAGAAAAAAGCAAATAATAGCTGGCTGCGCTATCCAAAGGAACAGTGCTCGCCAATTTCCCGCAGAGATGTTATCGAGACACCTAAGCGCGAACAGACAGGCTAATATGCCGCCAATGGCATAAAATCCGCTTGCTAAAACCATCATTTTCCCTCTGGCATAAGGCGGAGTTATCTCAGCAAGGTATGAGAAACTCATAGGAAACTGCAGCCCCACAAGTCCTCCATAGATAATCCGAACCATTAAGAGTTCCGGATAGTCTGCAACGGTAGCTTGAAGCATGGCGAAGATGTAGGTTAGGAAAACGATGACAATCAAAGGTATTCGCCTGCCAAATCTATCGGATAGTTTCCCTGAGAAAAAGGACGTGATCAAGGCAGCGATGAAAACGCTACTCGCCAAAACTTCGATTTGGAGGGCGCTGAGTCGCCATTTAGGGTCTTTTTCCAAGATAGGAACCAGAAATGAGAGAGTGATGATTTCTGCGCCATCGTTGATGAGAATTAGTCCGAGAGTGAGATAACAGATGAGTTGGTATCGTCCAAATCTGATCTTGTTTAGCATATCATCCAGAGAAGTCTTTAGTTGAGGAATATGCGATAGCTCCCTTTCGACAATTGGAGACATGGGTGTCCGTCTGTATTGGTATTTGATTTCGGAAGGCTTAGACGGCAAGTGCTCGATGTCTAGTAAAGGAAGTTTTTGCATCATATTTGGATAATTGTTTTAATTTATTGGGATTCGCCCGAATCATATTGTGAGTTTGGAGTCTATCGAAATTAAAGTGCGTCAAGCGTTTTTAAAACATTCATAACAAAGAAAATAAGCAATTTCGTTGATCTTCAAGTCTTGCTCAGCCAAGAAATTAGGCCAGACAAGCTTTGATTTTGAATTCGAAAGCGTGATCCTAAAAAATACTTCGTTTATTGACGTCTTAGGAGAATCCTTCAGTTTATGAATTGGAATAGGAAGGAAATTAATTAAATAAAACTCAATCAAATTCTGAATGATCTTCCTCGCTTTAATACGTATTTAGGAGCCAAATAACCCATCGTGCTTTACGTAAGCTTGGGAGATTGATTTAATCCTTTGAAAATAACGTTGACGCGAATCCCCGGCCTCTAAATCCTCCTGGCGAGCCTCGAGTTTAGGCGAGTCCAAGCTGACATCTTTAACTTACAATGGCGAAAAGCAGGGTTTTATCAAGCCCTTCTTTTTAACTTTCAATCAGATCCCAACGGCAATTGGAACTTAATCAATTTAATTTTATTTATGATACTTTGTTTACAATTTTTGAGGTAACACCGTGGCAACCAATGATTATAGGGTGAAAAATTCATCTCACTGTTGAAAGACGATTCAAAGCACTGTTTTATTGAGGGGAAAAAGCATTTGGATATATAACCTATAATAGGAGGGTTATTTAAAAAATAATAACAATGCTACCGCAGCAAGCGTCAGATCAACTTAGGCCCTATACAGAGAGTCATTGGGAGGAAGCGAATTCATTTCATAATATCTATCCTTCATTTCATGGTAATCTAGGTCGGCGCAGACAGTATCGTAAGAAATATGCTTACAACAGTAAGCAGCCAATAGACAGAGCGCCGAGTAAGCGATGAACGGAGCTAGCGGATATATCTTAAACAGACTAATTGTAATCCAAGGCATAATAACTCCTCCAAATCGACTGCACGCTCCTGCGAATCCCATCCCAGTGGCGCGGATGCTCGTCGGATATATTTCCGTCGTGTACGGGATCGCGATAGCAAAACACACGTTGATAGCTACTCTTGAAATCGCGATAACCAGCACCATTCCGAGCTCATTGAAAAACACTATCAAACAAGCCACGCCGCAAATCAAAAAAGATGTCATTATGCTGTTTCTTCTGCTCCTATCCACAAATAAAAACGCTATGGCAACAGACAGAATTTCCGCGCAAACAATAATCAACGCTTCATAAATCTGCTCTTTGTCAGTCGAGATCACAAGGACATTTTCCACGGTTGCCAGCAGTAATGGAAGATAGTAAGCCATTCCGTGGTACACTATCGCCACGACAAACCAAATAATCCAGATATTTATGCTTATTCCCTTATAGTCCCCGACCCACAGTGTTTTCGGATTCCCTATCGCGTCCTTCACGAAAATCCCATCTTGATTTTGCGCCCAGAGAATCAATCCGTTAATTTGCTTTTCCGAGAAGGGCGAATTCCTAGTGCCTCCTTGAGAATTGCTCTCTTCAGAAACACCTGCGTAGGGAGACCGATAACCGTTTAACCTGGCAATGTGTTCCAATACGGCGATTCCCTCCTCTGTGTTACGTTTAACGAGGAATAGATGCCGTGGAGAATCCTTGATGTGATAAATAAGCAGGAAAAAGCAAATAATCGCTGGCTGGGCGATCCAAAGGAATAGCGCTCGCCAATTTCCCGCAGAGATGTTATCGAGATACCCAAGGGCTAAGAAACAGGCTAATATGCCGCCAATGGCATAAAATCCGCTTGCTAAAACCATCATTTTCCCTCTGGCATAAGGCGGAGTTATCTCAGCAAGGTATGAGAAACTCATAGGAAACTGCAGCCCCACAAGTCCTCCATAGATAATCCGAAACATTAAGAGTTCCCGGTAGTTTGAAACGGCTGCTTGGAGCATGGCGAAGATGTAGGTTAGGAAAACGATGACAATTAAAGGCCTACGCCGCCCAAAACTATCAGCTAGTTTGCCTGAGAAAAAGGACGTGATCAAGGCAGCAACGAAAACGCTACTCGCCAAAACTTCGATTTCGAGAGTGTTAAGGAGCCAACTTGGGTCTTTTTCCAAGATAGGAACCAGAAATGAGAGAGTGATGATTTCTGCGCCATCGTTGATGAGAATTAGTCCGAGAGTAAGATAACAAATGAGCTGGTATCGTCCAAATCTGATGGTATTAAGCATATCATCCAGAGAAGTCTTTAGTTGAGGAATATGCGAGAGCTCCCTTTCGACAATTGGAGACATGGGTGTCCGTCTGTATTGGTATTTGACATCTGAGGGCTTAGAGGGCAACTGTTTAATATCTTTCAAAGGAAGCTTTTTCATCTTATTTGGATAAATTTTAATTATTCAGATAGTCTTTCTGACTTTTTTTACTATCCGAATGGTCAAGCATGTTTACTTAATTTTGAAAAAAATTGATTTTAATACTTTGGAAATATCGTTAACGCAGAGCAACTCTGAATAGTTGATCAAAAATTTTCAATAAGACAGTTAAAAATATGAAATGCAAAAAACACTGAAACAATTACCTAATATGGACATTTAATTACGATAAACCATAATAACATAACTATTTGATCTGTCATTCATAAATGAACTCCGTGACAATTTGACCAAGCTTCATATGAACACTCTCAACAATACAATCCCCAAAAAAATAAAATAATAAGCGCGTCTAAACGTCTTCAACGTGATCTTGCTTCTTTTGACTATCTTCACTACCACGGCTCTCATGATCCTAAAATATCGCGTTAATAACTGATGCCATTCATAAAGCATTATACGCGTGCCGATGCTCCAGAGAACACCCCTAGCTCTGCCTGATTGAGTATAACATCGCAATTCAAGCTGTGCTCATCTTCTCCTTTCACTTCCATGACAACATCGCCCTTTTGACTGGGGATCGAATTCTTTGATGGGGGAGAATTCTTTGATCCACTAGAATGAGGTCTCGAGCTCATTTCTCTTTCATCAATGGACACGTCTTCTTTGTATATTTCATCCACATTAGGCACTTGGACATCCTTGGAGATGCTATTCATGCTTGCTTTCTGTGAATGCAGATGCAAGTCTGGGGATTTTTCTTCCTCATCCTCTTCCGTCCTATTTTTATGTTCCCCAGCCTCTAAATCCTCCTGGTGAGCCTCGAGTTTAGGCGAGTCCAAGGTGACATCTTTAAAGGAACCTGCAGTCCCCACCTTTGGTCTTGCAATCCTAACTGAAATGAGTGAACCAACACGGCTTTCCTTTTCATTTTTTCTTTCCTCTTCATTTTTTCTTTCCTCATTGTCGATCTCAATCTTCTGAGTCGGGTTCTCTTGAATCGCCAAGTCCTTTTTGCTCGCAGGCTTGTCTTGCACCTGATTTTGTTCGTTGGAATTCGCGTCGTTGTTGGGCACTGTTCTGCCATTAGGATACCGCCTGAAGAATTTCTCAATGTCGTATTTTTTCAATGGGGCCTTGCAGAATGGACAATTCTGAAACGGAGAGTTTAATTAGAGAGTGATAGAGAGATGGTTGCTTTACTTCATGGGCTGCGAGCCATTCATCGATACATTTATCATGGAAAATGTGCAAACAGACTGGAACTTGCCTGCAATTGGTATCAGCGGTAAACTCTTCTAAGCAAATAGCGCATCTATTGATAAAATGTCACATTGATTAATATCCTAAAAGGAATACGTTTGCTGGTTCTCCTTCTTTTGCATCTCTGGGTATTTCTTTACTGGGAGGTATTTCTCGATATCTTCAGGAAGGAGAGTCAGTTGCTGTGCCTATCAACAATAAATTAATAAACTGTTTCATTGATTAGTTTAATCACTTGTCTCGCAGCTTGCAATGCAAGGAGATTTTGATGCGTCCTTTGGATTTTATCTATTGGCAGAAGTTCATCAGAGCCCCTCGACAGAAAGTTTTACATTTAATGATAGTCGCGAGTCCCCAAATCAACACGAGCAGACAAGCTACACACACCAAAATGATCATAATGGTGTTTCCTGTACTAGAGCCTCCATCAGAAACAATCTACTCGCAAATTATTAGTAATATCGGAATGAAGTTACCCCGGTTTGGATCTGGACTTCTGCCATAGTGTTATTGAGAAGGTCCATTCCTATCAAGTGAGATTAGCGACGGATTTTAGGAGCAAAAGGATCTACTCAGAATGTATTTTGAGATGCTTTTTAGGAGGTCGCTTTCAGATAGGCCCACTTGAAGAGTCACGTCCGTTTTTCCGGCAGAAAGCTGGTTTCTGAATGATTGGTAGAAAGGATTGGGAGGATAATCCTCATTTTCGAGAGTAAATATCATGTAAACATTATAAGCTTGGTTGATATCCTTGGTAAACTCGACGAAGAAGTCTTGCCCATCTAGCACATATTTCTCGTTAATAATCCCATGATCTCAAAGCTGGTTTACTTAATCGGTCTTTCATATCGCTCCATAGGATGTAGCCATATTGTGGCTGGGTGCCTGAGAAAGCAATTTTGTGTGTGCTGAATAAATCGAGCTTATACGCTTCGATTTCGCAATATTCTCCGATATATGGCTCATTGCAAACACATTTACCTACAAATACCATTAGAACTGTCTATCAACCGTGAGTACCGTTGGCGCCACAGACTCCCTTATTCCAAGCACCTGAGCAATTATAAGGACAAGGGACAACATCCTCTATTGAAAAACATCAAACTATGTCGAGCAGTCGTCCGCTTACTTGCATAAGTCATTGAAATTTTATATTCCAATGGCGAATCAAATGAAGTCGCGAAAGATTGATAAAATCCTAAGTAAACGCTGCCGGTAGTCGCCAAACTGAGCGCAGATGAATTAAGATAGAGATGATGGTAGTCCTTCTGATTGGAGAAACCTGAAGAGAGAGAGATTATGAGGCGAGAATATTTCTGTAACAAATACCATAAAGATCTGCGTCATAAATCCCTCCATTGAATCGAGGCCTAAAATTTTGGTTGAACGACAGAATAGGATAGGTATCGGGCTGGACGACCAAAATAGGGTTATAGTTCGCAGTACTTGGTCTTTGGGTTATCACAATTTCTATCATGAGGCTGACTCCATTTGCCAAGTAGATATCTGCCTTGGGAATGTGGAAATATTGCACACAAGTGTTCTGAATATCATTGGGTTATTGTACTAAAGGGCAGATTTATTATTACCTGTGTGACGCTAAATACCGAAGCCACAGTGATATCGATAACAGTGGCCTGAGTTTGGCTGTCGCAGTAATCAAAAACATCTAGAGAAATAAGTTTTCATTAATACTGGGTGAGGTTACCTTGAGAAGCTGCTTCAATACTGAACAAGATTGGAATGAAGAGCAGTAGAATGTGGATGATTGATCTCATGAGCAAAGGCTCTTAAGAGAAAATTTTTTGCAATATTTTTTTAATTGTGAGTAGATTATCGTCAAGTATTTCAGTATTTCAGTAATATATATATAGTGTGATTCTTCGATTGCTTCATATGCTTTATTTACCAGTATCGTTCAGATTTGCCTTTGAAAGGTTCAAAATTAATCTTCTTTTTCCCGAGCTTAAACTCACAATTTTAAGGAGGAAAGCACAGCCTTTGTGGAAGTTCTATTTCGAAGAATCAAATTTATGGGAAGAAAGAAAAAGTACGACCAATAGATAATTGAAATTGTACAAAATTGGGCGAAGGAGCGGAGAAGAGGCAACTTTATGAAAATTATTCTTTATATTGGCTTGCTGTAGAAAAGAAATAGGCAAAGAGGAAAAGGTATGCACTATAAGCTATTCGTAATTACGAAAATAAATCACCTTGAGATGGCATCTTGGGAGGTTACTTTCTCTTTCATACACATATTATTTGGTCAGCCTAACAGGACCTTCAATATCTTACGACTCTCTATTCGACATCCTCCCCTCAATAGCCTTTTGCTGCTAAATACCTGCCATCTCGGTAGAATATTTCAGTAAAGAATATTGAAAGTGATTCTTGGACTTCACACTTTTTAATTCACAGGAATTCTTACGGTTAACCATAAAATAGATCCCAAGTTAAGCTTGTTGAATTCGCTCAAATTTCAGTTGATCTGAAAGGAAATTTTCATTTCCAAAAAATGAGTTTCAAAGAAATAAGTAAAAGAGCTGCCAATAGCTCATTGAGAATTCAGCAAAATAAACACCCATTTATTTTACCAGATACCTATCATTGGAGTAAACGATATTGAATATATGGAGACAAGCACTATGTCAGAATAATTTTATGAGAAAATGTTTAAATGCTTTTTTTGGCTCTTAGAAACAATAATTAGAAGATCATATCTCGTGTAAGTATGAGTACGCGTTGAAAACTAGTTGCTCCAGGATTAAATAGATTGGGAGTATGCTTGTGGTAGGTAATTTTCGCTTTTTTCTTCCACTCCTCCTCTCTCTCACCTAGAAAGATTTGTCAAAAATACTTTGGTTTTCATTTATTCCTTCAATTAAACTAGAATTATTCACATTGAGTTCTTTTGGAGTTCTTTAACACCAAATTACTATGCTTGATTATTTTCTAATTCAGTTCCACTATCTATTTGCATTCATTTACAAAGCATTAACCCATTGGTTTTCTTTATTATGCACTTTACCTTAGTTTATTTAAAACTATTAGATTGAATTGAAAACAAATTATTACTATCTCAGCTTTGTTACAATATCGTTAAAACTGTCATTCCCGTATTTGTAATTGGGAACTATGACAGCGCTTTTAAATTTAGTTGCGAAAACATTTCATAACTTATATGGTTGAGAGTTCTTATAATTCAACTTCTTATGACTGTTTCCTACCTTTAACCTTGAATCTATCATCATTGTTATCTATAATTGATTCCGTCTATTGCTTAACGCAATAATCAAATAATACTCATTATCTTTACATATATACAACTCTTTCACGCTTTATTCTAAAACTGTATTTGAATCCAATACTTATGAAAAAAAACTCAGCAATTTCAAACTTTTACCCGGAGTCTAATTACCAACACCGAAATTTATTTTTATTATTAGCCTTGCTAAATTTGAAAAACATCATTGTACCTTCACCTAATACGACAGCGACTCACAGACAATTACTCAATTTTCATCAGGTCATCAAAGATCTACCAATACGCTTTTTCTGCAATCATTAAAAGCAATCACAATTTCAAATTTCAAAAAACAATTATTAAAAAAATTAATCTTTCTAATTTAATTATCCAATTCAATTTTGAAGCAGAGCTCATCTCAAGACTTCTTAAGCAAAATCCTGCTCCTCTCGATAATCTCTATTTGGTAATTCTACTGAAACGGTTTTTCGAAGTTCATTTGGTGATAACGATATTCTTCCGAGGATAAACTTCAATCTCTTGCACAAATAACAAACGAAAGAATACAGGTATTAAATAATGCATCTTAGCTACAGGGCAGGATTTCGTTACTACATTCACCATGGCAAAACTTCAGGATTTCTAATGCAAATGCAAGAGCATTGATGTTGGGTTTTCCAGATAGCTCTTCCATCTGTTTGAGAACTTAGCGACGGTCGCGCCGTCAAGCACTCTATGATCCGCAGAGAAGCTGACATTCATCTATATTTAAAAAAAAAAAGCATTAAACATCTGCTGTTTTGAAAAATCATTTTCTTACAATCTTTCTCGGTTGCAGTTCGAGCTCTTTATTATCTTTCTCGATATATCTTGGAAGAACTAGTGTTTTGCCTAATGCCACAATCGCGACTTGAGGAGCCATGATAACTGGACCGAGGTAGGTTCCACCAACATTACCTACATCAACAAATCTTAACACCCATTAATTACGCAACTAAATTACCGATGTTTGAAATGGCGATAGTTCCATCAAAGATATCCTTTGGAGAAATCTTTCCTGCCTCAGCGTCCTTTCTCAATCTCTCGAGATCCGCTTGAATTTCGTAAATCGTCTTGGCTTGGCAGTTCTTAACGTTGGGAACCGCCAATCCATTAGGTGTATCGATTGCGATGCTGACATTATGGTTGTCCCACACGGTGTATTCATATGGGTTTTTCTTATCGTAAGTTGAGTTCATAACTGGAAAATCTAAGAGAGCAAGCGAGAAACTCTTGATGAAGAAGGGCATGAACGTGATTTTCACACCGCTTTTTTTGAGATTATTACGTAAGGTAGTCTATTGCAGCAAAAGAAGCTCAGATTAGGTAATGAGAGACGTAAAGATACCAGCTCTGTAATATCAAACTCGTCCTTGAATTGGAAATGAGGGATCTCCAACGCTTCAGTCATGCTCTTCTGCATGCCCTTTTGGAAATCATTCATTTTCTTTGTCTGCTTAGAGGTTGGAGTGTCGACAGCTGTTGCAGCTCGGGTTGGGGTTTGATACTGTGGCGCAGCCGCTCTTTGAGTTGCATGTTCGACAGGAGTAACCTTGGCGGTTTCTTTCTTAGCAGTCTCGACTGGAGCTTGGGTCGCTTTGCCTAAATGTCTCAAAACGTCGTCTTTGGTAATTCTGCCTTCAGCTCCAGTGCCTTGGATCTCATTAATGTTCAATTTATGCTCTTTTATCATCGCTCTGACTGCAGGTGTGGCTAAGCGTCCAGTGGAAGTGGTAGTTGCTCCCGAGCTCTGCTGCTCAGTAACAGGTTTTGTCTCCTCTTGTTGCTTGGTCACCTTCGCTGGCTCTTCAGCTGCTCCTCCTTCGATCTCAAAATCGATCAGGATATCTCCAACTGCGCAGGCATCTTCCTCTTGGTGGTACAGTTTATGAATTTTTCCGTTGTAGGAACTAGGGATCTGCGTGAATAGCTTATCTGAGGCAACGTCAGCAAGAGTGTCAAGCTAATGCAGGGAAAAGCGGGTTAAAATTGCTTCTGTCTTAGGAAATTAACCTCCTGGACGACGTCTCCTTCCTTCACATACCACTTCTTGATCGTGACTTCCTTGATCTCTGCGTAACACTGGTTAAAGGGCTGGAAAGACATGTGATGTTACTTTCTCCCAGATCTGGTAGCCTGAAATGCTTGATTTCTCCAAAGGTGTAAAAAACTGAATTAATCTATTCCAAATTCGTGTCATGAGTCTATTGGCAGCGGGTTGAAGCTTACCAAACTTCGTTTCTGATGGAAGAATTGCTTAGAGTAGCTCAGCATCCTGATTCTATAAAGTTGTGAAATCCTTTGTTAGATTTACCTATTAATTAATTATTTTCCTGTGATTCATGATATCTTATCAAATGAAATCTATCTTCTACAGATATGAGGTAATTGTTCTCTTTCCCTTTGCAATGGTCCATGAGATAATGAACAATGGATAATGGATTATTAATGGCAGCCTCTCTCTCTTTGCAAGTAAATCAATAAGTTAATGAGTTATATTAATGGGCGGTCTATCTCAGTGGAATGTCATTTGAAAAAAATTTTCGGCTCTCAGTGAAATTGTTTTGAGGAAGTTGTTAATTATTTATTTGTTTCAAGGACACAAGGACACAGGCTTAGCAAA
>ENA-UOTZ01000359-UOTZ01000359.1-compost-metagenome-genome-assembly--contig:-NODE-359-length-38796-cov-11.063328_pt1 | contig 38796 bp, 30 predicted proteins | sample MGYA00238144_ERZ746983 | MGnify/ENA primary metagenome ERZ746983 (study PRJEB28759, sample SAMN06268863) | compost metagenome | isolation source: single cell | place: USA: California, Emeryville, Joint...
CAGAATCGAGAAGAGACTTAGACGCTTCTATGCTTGAACACGAATTGGAGGAATTTGAGAAAGAGGAAAGGCTGATAAATGACAATGCTAATCCAGCGGAGACGGGAAAGAGTATCTACCATGATATTGAAACTCAGAAGAAAATTATACATTATATATTGGATAGCAAGAGCTTGAACTAAGCTAATGCTCTAACAAATTTTGAGTTGTTAAAGTTTTTCTTAGATGAAAGTCCAAGGCCTTTAGTATGAAAGTTACGAGGCCAACTTATACATCTTTTTTAATTGTTGGATAGTGTATTATTTATTTTCTTTTGTTATTTTCAAAGCGTAGAGATGTTATGTACAAAGATTTAAAACCCCTAAAGAAAATCAAAGGCTTTAGTGAGGAATTTGATGGATGAGTGAAATTTCCCAATCTTTTAAGTCCAGGGTTGCTCAAGCGTATGTAAAATATGTATTTTTCATAAGAAAACGTCCTTCTATAACAATGTAATGGATTCGCTAGAGAAGGCTTGCCTTGCTTACTTGTGCATAGTGAGACAACTTCAGATGAATCAATAAGGCTTGAAGCATTGCAATCTCAGAAGATTAATCCATGGAGATAGTGAGGAAACGGTAACGACAAAATTTAGTTCCTGATCTGTCTCAAATTTTACTCCTGAATTTTAAGAACAAAAAGCCCATTATCTCATTGTCTTTACTAACTACGTTTTTGTGAGATCTAGGGTGAGAATACCACTGCAGATCCAATAACTGCACTTAGAAAGTATTACTAAGAGGAATTCCTTGAGATTGAGACCAAGGTTTAACAATAGAATTCATGTTCGTGAATGAGTTGTAAAATATAAAATTGACTTCTCACACAAAAGCTAGTAGTAAATTTTGCTGTCGTTTTCTGTAAACACTGCAAATCTGTTCGAAACAAGCCTTATTCCTGCGAGTGAGATAATAATATCTGTATTCTTCAATCTCAATACAATGAACTACGAATTACCAAATGAAAGAGTAGAAAAATCGCTTTGACACCCTTCCTAGTTATTCTTGGCCAAATGCTTACAAAAAATTACAATTTTTAGAAGCCTCAACGCAAAGTTACCTAAATTTCAGAGACAATTCGCTTGTTCAAGCAAATAAAATCGAAAAAATCGCTTCAGAGCACTCATCCCTACCCTTGCAACGACCTTGCACTCTAAGAAGGACAGATAAAACTGCGAACGTTCCCCATTCACCCAGCGCATATTTTCTCTGATATATAATCTTAGAATTTATCACATTCGTACTTTCCTTTTTGATTTTGATGCTCCTACCAATTCCTCTTGCTACCTAAACTTCTAATATAGCATCGATTCACATATCTACCTAACTCAACGAACTTAACCTTTCTACGAATAATCACAGACATCCAATATATTTTTATCAAAAGTACAGTAGCTCAATACGCAGAAAGTAAATAGATCTTTTGGGCATATCTACATATCTAAAAATTATGAAAATCTTCCAAAGAATCCAAAGAGCGGGCGCAAGCTCGCGAAATTTAAGAGCTCGCACTTTTACTTCATCATCATCAAGAATCCATACCGTTATAGATTAGCAATCTTGAGCCAGAGAGTTAATTCTTTCGATAAAAAAAACTTCTCAAGCCAGAACCGAAAACAAGAATATTTTTCTCTTCACCTAAAAAATACCCTAGCACCACGCTTTTCGCTCAACAACCCAAAAAATTGGGTTTAAGCTGCCGCTTGCTCTGAGGTACTTTGGTGTCAGCTGGCAGACGAGAGTTAAAAAAAACGAGTCGGGGTAGTTTTATATATTTAAATAGGAGATAGTAGAATCAAATTTATAATCATTCATTCAAATTCGCAATTTTAAAAGACCTCTCCCAACAATAACATGGCGACTACTTTAACCCAGAACTCTACTTCTGCTCCGAGCTATAATACAGCTGTTGCTAGCAAAAGAAAAGAAAAGGACGTGATGAAACTTATGATGTCTGACTACAAAGTCACCAGAAGCGCAGAAAATCCTAATGATTTCGTTGTCGAGTTCCCTGGACCCAAAGACAGTCTCTACGAAGGGGGTAAATGGCTCGTGCATGTCCTACTTCCTGATGCCTACCCTTTCAAATCGCCATCCATTGGTTTCTTGAACAGAATCTACCATCCTAATGTCGATGAATCGTAAGCCACGTCTTCCTTTTTCCATTTGCTTACTCTTGTGTGATTTAGTTCCGGCAGCGTCTGCCTTGACGTTATTAACCAAACATGGAGTCCTATGTTCGATATGATTAATATTTTCGATGTCTTTCTTCCTCAGCTCTTAATGTATCCAAACCCCACTGATCCGCTAAACCCTGAGGCAGCAGCCCTTATGCTGAAAGAACCAGTAAGATACGACAAGAAAGTGAAGGAATATGTGTGTAAGTATGCTAAGGGCGGAAATGCTGGGGATAAAATGAGCATTGAAACACCGGATAAAGCCGGAAAACCAAAGAGCTATGATATGGAGGAAGAGGACCCAAGCACTGAAAGCTTTGACCAAGAGGACTCTGTGTCGCTTGGCGAGGTCAGTGAGCTATCAGAAACCTCAGATATCTCGTTGATCGAATAAACGGTCTGCCAATCAATCAAAAAGTCCATCGGGAAACTAATGGAGACCCGTATAAGGTCTTTAGAGTTAGTGACCCGAAGCACCCACTATTTGTGAACTATTGTGTCATATTACAATAAAACTGCAACTGGAAAAAGAGGGAAATAACATGGGGGATCCCTGCGAAAAAAATTTATTATCTATAAGAATTATATATGAGATTAAATTGCTTATTTGTCAATAGTACTAATGAATTGTTGAAATTGCAATCAAAATATTGAATTTCATACTCATTATTATGCTTTGCGCTTTATAAAATGGTTAACCTCTTTTTTCAGGTGTTTATATATAACTGCATATACAATTGAATTGCTTATGAGTTTTATTTATTTCTTACACAGCTACAAAAAAACCCCTTCTCTCTCTATAGTCAATACAAGTAACTTCAATGTGAGTAATATTATCTATTCAGCCGGCTGATCTGGACGAATCTTTGGAAATTTCCAGATTCTGAGCTTCTTATAAGAGTGGCAGCAGAAATATTCTATGTTTTTCCAGCAACCCATGGTGAAAGGCGAGCCTCTCTCCTCTGGCCATTCTTTTAGATATGATATTTTATGCCAACTGAGATATTCCCCTAATAATAATAAAAAAAAGTGTTACAAACTATTTAAAGGGAATAAGACATAGTACAGGTCGTGAGCATTTGAGTGGCGAGATATCCGTGATAGAAGAACAAGGCACCGGTCATTATGAGGAAGAGTAGGACGATAATAAGGGTTGCCAATCTGATCCACATCACCAACACAGAGCTGTTGTCGTTAGACGCGAAACTTCTTATCAGCTAAAAATAGATGAGATATTAGTTTGTGGTTAGAGTTGAGGAAAATACATCGAGTGAGACCCAGAAGGCTTCGATCAATTGGAAAAACAGAAACCAGAAGAAAAATAGATGGTTTTTTTCTCCTACACAGGTGCCTTTAGCGATTAACGGTAACTGATTTGCTGTTTAAAGAAATGAGTACCGATCCATGGACAGTGGTGATCGTAGGAGGCAATACATCGATTACAATCTTTGCAATGCTTGGCCCGAAACGGCATGTCGAAACCACAAATTGAGCAAAATCTTTTTTCGACATGGAATGAAAGGGATTCAGCGGTTTTCCGGAGATTGAGATCTTCGGGTGAGAGTCCTTCGTCTAATTTTTTTGTAGATGTCTGCTTATTCAGTTCTTCTGAAAAAAGGTGATCGATAGTGATCACGATATTGTCCTGTCGATTATTAAGACGCTCATTTCCATCTTCTTTGGAAAAACCATCAGTCATTTCTATACCTCTTTCATTTTCGCGGTCATCTGGTTCGTCAGTAAATCGATTATATCCCTTCTCTGACACGATTTTTCGTGAATCTTTTTCAAAATGAGAGGCAGAATCGCCTTGAAGATCATCCAATTAAGCTAATTACAAGTTCTTATTGTTAACAAATTACCTCTCTTCCCAGTACTTTTATGAATGAGAGGATCAAGAGTCTTCTTCTGGCTCGCTTTTTCTTCTTTGGTAACATCGTCAAAATCAGCACCAGCCTCACTTTCTCCCTCAGTCGTGATGGCTATCCCCACAGTCTCCTTCTGCCCTTCATCTAAATCCTGATTTAAATAAGAAACAGAAGAAGTGAATGTTCAAACCTCATTCGTATTATTGAATTCGGCCTTTCTTTTATTTTTGTTCATGGTCTTTTTGAAACCTTCGTTCCTTTGTAAGTCCTACAGAGGTTCACTAGGTATCAGTGCTTTGTTAGGAAATAGGAGGATTGCTTCTTCTTGTTCTTTTTCTAGAGCAATAAAGAATGCGGGGTCATTCGGCACATATCCAGGGTCCTTTAAGTGTGCAAAGAAGTAGAAAATGATCGCAACAATGACATCGGCCCTAACAGTAGAGCTACAGTCAATTGACATGCAAAGAACCTACCAGAAGATGAACATTAGAAAGATTCCGTCCAGCTCTATTTTTCGAAGATATTCGCTTGTTGCAATTGCTCCAGTGAGTAGAATAATTTGGAGACTGATGTATACCCAAGGTGCGACTGAGCCTGCCATTATGGATATAAGCAGATGAAACAGGTGCTAGTCGATAGATACCTTTATTGCTGAGAATATTCCATTTCTGATTATAGTTCATTGATTAATAAAGTTGACCACGTGCTTTTGATAGCTTTGCTCTTTCTTTATTCTGAAGTTGTCGATACCTTATTATGGTTGTTCAACCAAAATGATATGTATATTCTCTTAGAATTTTATCTTCTGATTGGGATGAAGAGAGTTTAAATTATTTAAAATTTTGACTTTGGACTTTTCGAGTCCAACGAATACGAAGAAACTGGTGGTATTAGTTCTTCTAATTGATGCTATTCTGAATAATAAGTACTCCATGCATGACTTTGATCTATTGATCTCAATAATTCTCAGCTTCTACTTTTCTCATAAAATCACTGCTGATTTTAAAGATGAGAAAGATATGTGCGCTTGCCTGCACCTTAGGTCACAACAAATGATTGGAATTGGATTAAGACGTAGTCTACATTCATTGCTCAGTTTAACTGAATAAACATGCTTCTGAGGCTGACTGCCAGTCATTCGGCGAAAATATTAACAAGAGAGAGAGCAATGATAACCGAGATAAACTTTGAAGCATGCAACCTATAATCATGGGGCTGCAGTATAGATCTCCGACCTGTCGAAGACTCTCTGTAGGACCGAGTTCTCACATTTGTATAGGTAAAATGAAGATGATTATGTCTGGAGTTAGATCTCCAGTAATCAGGCCGTCATTATGAGAGTAATACAAATGGTATATCCACATGAATCGGTCTAGTCTAATGCTCTTTTTACAAGAGGATAAGAGTGAAATAAAACTCAAACGGTTTTCATTTAATTCCGCAATAAATCAAAGATAGCAACGGTTTTTATTATTAAATCAGAAAAATGACCTTCTAGACCGATATTTCTCACATAAGAAGTTGATCCAAGTTGCGTTTTAGCTCTTCTTCAAGAACTTTGGCTTATTTTCGAGATTTCAGCTATATTATTATTGTTTTGGGCAAGGCTACTTGTAACAATTCAAGCCATTCCACACGAGATATCAATATTTCATTTCACAAGAAGATGAGTTCAGTTGTCTTCAGCACATAAATTCCATTGCTTTATGTCTTATCTAGTATCCGATTGAAAGAGCGGACTGGTAGCAAATAAAATGGATTTAACGACAATTTTGTAATGAAGATTTTTGGGTTGTTTCCCAGACAATCACTTTCAATGAGTAAAAGAGATGTTCACCATAATCCAACTATTCGTTGGCGCACTCAAAGTTTATCGTACATTCCTCTATTTAAGCAATTCTTGCCGCTAAAATCATAAATAATAATAAATTTCAAAATAAAATATCGGTAATGGCAGATTCAGCAACAACTCTCTGCTGCAGTAATTCCATTCATTATTTCCAATCTAACCTCCCAAAGTATGCGTCTGCATTGTGCTCACAACCTTTGTCATCTTGCTGATAACATCCTTCGCCAGCTTGGAATTCAACGAGTGGGGTCTCGACTACAGCGGCATCACAAAAACGGTATTTTATTAACAATAAAATCAAAACGAATTTATCGTTAAACCTTCAGGTCTCAAAAACATCAGCAACCGCTGGCATCCATTTCCTAGGCATCGGGCATCATTTCATCAAGTTCCCAAAGACTGTTCAAACCATTGAATTCAGCAATGAAAAAGCAGCGGATGCTGTCGCTCTCGGCAGCAGAACTTCCGACGGATTAGAAGTTGTCCTCGAAATCTCATTCCAATATTCGTATGCTACTATCATAAAACCCACTCTGACCACTGATACTAGGCTGCTACCAGAGAACTTAACGTCTCTTTACATGACCTTTGGAGAAAGTTACAAAGATGTCTTCGTTCTCGTTGCGATTGACATCTTGGGTGATTTGGTAAGCTTCGTAGCATCTGTAGTCGTTCTTAATGAGTTCAGGCGACAAAATACACCGCATACAACTTTTTCGTTGACAGACAGCAAATCGGTGCAGCAATGCAAGAAGCGTTGAATGAAGCTTATAAAAAGATATGTTTCGCCAGCATTGATTTCTTCCAGCTACGATCAGGTAGAGTAATTGCGAATGGCTTGTTGACTGAGATTCTGTAGTTGACCTGCCTGATAAATTCGAGGATGCGATTCAATTAACCGAAGTCAAGAAACAAGACATTCAGAAAGCCCAAGCCGAAAAGAATAAAACAGAGGTCGAATTGGAAACTAGGAAGCTTGAAGCTCTCTACATGAAGAATGTTACGAAGGTAACTACCATTTGGTGGAAATGACGCTTATAAATGGCTTAATAGAACTTAGCTGCGGGTGACGCGCAAGCTAGATTAGCGCAAAATAATGCGACGGTTACCAGTTTTGCTCTCGTGCAGGGCACGAAAGCCGAAGCGTACAGTGGCTTGATGACTGGTCTCGGGTTGAACAGCTCGCAGATTCTGGACTATATTAAGGTAATTTGATTGTATAGCACCACAGTAATTGCTTATCCAAAACTCTAATAGGCTAAAGTCATTAGAGACTATAATTCCTCCTCACTTGCGATCAGTGTCAAAGGGTTCAGTCAATAAGTACAGTTTGTTAAGAATTAAACAAGTTTCAATAGAAATGCACAATCCTTTCTGTGGTTTTTTGCCACAGATGGATATACAAGGCATCTGAGATTCATATAGGTATTGAAATTAATGTAAGGCTTACTCATTTTCTGTATCGAGTGAATCTCTTGCTTTCTACTCTCGTTAATGCATTACAATAAAAAGCTAATTGGTCCTCTTCTCGTTTTATTGATATAATGATAAACATATTTATTGCAGTAGGATTCAATGTAATGAGGGAGAAATGTTACGTAGATCTCCTATCCCATCTAAATTTAGCAGACAAAATCTATAGCTTAAATTCTTCAATGCTAATATCATCAGCCTTTTGTTTGTTTTGTAAAAACTGATCAATATCTTGAAGATTCCTTGCGTTCATAGCACCTGGCTGGTGGTTATCATTTCGGATCTGATTGAAGTCTGTAGCGAATTTTTTCGTTGTAGCAAAATCATTAGACTCAGCTATATCAAATTTTTCTCTGCGCTCTTCTTCTTCATCCTCATTGACTTCAGAATGTTTTGCCAGCTCAGCGCTCCCTCGAACAAATGATGATACTGGCATTCTTTGAGAATGAATTGTTGACAGGTTATTTAGCACGCCACCTGAGTTATTCGGAACCTTTTTCAGAGTTGACCCAATATCTATCTCTTCGTTCCCTTGCCCTTCATTCTTGATTACTTTGGAGAGCGAAGCTGGGTTCTGGATGTTCTCTTGGAAAAGCAGCTTTCTTAGTTCATCTCTTTCAACTGAATTAAGCATTGTATATTTCTGTTTCAGCTCTTCAACTGGCGTCACCTTCGAAATTTGTAGTACTTTATTATTAAAGGTTAGCAGCCATACTAATTATATGATAGTGCTACCGCTTTGATTATCTCCGACTGCTTGTTCAGGGTGCGGCTCCTTAAACAATTTTCCCCTTTGAGGGACTTTTTCTGGGGTTAGGTCCTTTTTCTCCTGCTGGAATGTCTTGCTTTCTTCGACACCGTCTTCGTTGTTGTCTCTGGCGAATTTTAATATTAGAACCTTAGTTAAATTTTTACGAGCTAGCTTCGCCAGCTATGATACGCTCAACTTGTATTTTATTTGTTATTTTGCGGTAATTAGCCTCCTGTTCGCTGATGAAACGCTTCTGCTGCCTCAGTTCGTTTAGTTTCATTTTCTAAAGCAGTATAAGGCTGTAAGACCAAATGAAAGCGGAGAAGCGATTATTTTGCCTGCTGGTAGAGTAGCTCTTGGATATTTTCAGTTTTTTTATTTTCCTCTTCTAGGTAATTCTCAATTTGCGCATTATTGTGCTTTAATCTCCCAATTGAATAGAGCAGATATTGCAACCCGAATTGAAGAACATCATAGGCTCTATGGGCCTCCGGATTTCCGTTTATCGTGTCTAGTTTATCATTAAATGCGTTTGAAGAATCAATTACCATTCTTCTTTACATCCACATACGCCAGCTCCTCCAGTACCAAATCAAGTGCTTTAACATTACCCTACGGTTGGCTTATCGAATAATTGATTGAGAATCTAATGACCTGGATGACTTGATCGGGATCTACCAGTTCTAACTTCTTCATATCCAGTTTTTTATCAGTTTCATATGCTACGACTATTTTGTTTGGATAGAGAGTGGCTTGGGGTGGTATATTTACCTGGAAAGGAGCCTTGATCCATCAACAATATTTTTATTGGCAAACAGATTAATTTTTATTTTGATTTATTAATATGTAACTCGGAAAGGAAATATCTCTTCGATAGAGATCGTTAGCAAACAATAAAGTACAAAATCAATCAAATCTATTTAAACTCTCCTAGCTTTTTGCGCTGGTTTCTAATTCTAGTTTTTCAGGTGAATTGCATTCTTGTAGCAATTTAACTGCGATTTGGAGGCGCTGAACTGAGTTTTGTAATTTTTCGCTCTTATTCCTAAAAATATAATATTGCTAAAGCATGTTAGTCTGAATTACTTGATTATTTCTTCTTCAAGTGATGCGATGACCTCGTTTATTCTGTCAATTGCCTCTTGTTGATTTGACTGCAAAAAGATAGGTTGTCCATTCGTGTTGGAGGTGAGAAAAACTGGTTGCTGATTATTATCAGTAGATTCCGAAATCTCAATGATGCGCAATTAGGGAGTTCAATTTGTAGAAAGGAAATTACAGATAGGTCTTTTGCTTTTGGCGATTCTGTTGAATTAAATAAACTTGGCTGCACTAAGGCGACATCCTTCCTGCTTTGAACGACTCCCCCTTCGTTGGTTTTTCCTTCTGTAAGGTAATCTGCAGAATAGGTGTTTGATTGCTAGAGAAAATAATACCTTTGCAAACAAGAGCAAGGTCGATAAGCGTTCTAAGATCTTCTGAATTTTGATACTTTAAAAGCCTTTGAACACAGTAGTCCTCATCATCATGAGAAAGGACTAAAGGATATGAAGAAAAAATAGAAAAAGGAGGTATTACGGTCGTCTCTAATTTGGATCTGCATTGCAAGGATTAAATAATCGAGCATTTCAAAGAGCGTCGCTTTTGGATTTTCGAAGCAGTAATAAGCGAAGATAGCATCCCAGAGGACCGCGGTGTCAGAGAGCGGATGTTCTCTGCTGAGAAGGCATCGAATCCAACGACTATACATATGATTTATCATTAAGTAAGGCGCCGATTTGAAGATAACAATACAGTGAGAAAGTCTGGGGCGCAATTCGCAATTTTCTGAAATGGCGGTAGAGCTCTTCATCGCAATGCTCCAGCCAGCATTCCTGAATCATGAGCATTCGAGCAAGAATTGCTTCAGGAGGCTTTGATGGGTCAGTTTGAGCACTGGAGATCACGAGATTCAATATTTTTTGTTTCGGTTTCTAATAGTTTGAATGAGACCTCCCAGACAACGACTTTTCCAGTTACCATTAATTCGACAAGCGTTGGATTGTTTTTGGCTGCAAAACTGTTATCAAACATGTCCTTTTGTCCCACAGCCATTAATTTTGAAAACACGGTGAATATATTAGCCTCGCTCTCGGCTCGATTATTCAAAAACTTATATAGATCAGTATCACATTCTCTAAGAGCTTTAGTTAAGGTAACTCCGCAAATAATAAATGAATTACTTTGCATTTGAGATGGTGACGCTCTCCTGAATGCAGACCCACGCCAAAACAGCAACCAATTCATTCATTCCTATATTATCAAAAGATTGCTATCTTATTTTATGGCCTTGGCAGCTACCTTGGCGATAGGAAGGGACTGGATTCAGTTTCGCCCAAACAAAGAGGATATTATTTAGCATTTGTTTAATATCTGGTTCCTGAAACATTTCAGTCGACTGACGCCTTAAGAAAGTAAATAATCTGCTATTCGATCTCGGCTAATAGTCATTACGTCCTGTCGATATCTTGTTGAATTAAATTTTTTAGCTGTATATCTTCAAGCATCATATTTTTTGACACCTTGGGAAGTAACAAGCAAATAACTTTTCTGAGTGCGCTTATTTTTATTAGAAATTACCTCATTTCTCATTGAAAGTGGATCCTCAAATTTCTGGGGGTTTTGAAATTCTTTAAGTTTTTGCTTATAATAATCCCGAGCAGCTTTGACCGCTTTTCTGATTTCTGTTTCGTTTCCTAATGGAAAGGCCTTCAAAAATACCCTCCACAAACTCCATCGGCATTTCGTAGAATCAATTTCGCAATTGTATGCCATCGATTTAAGGTCCTTAAAATTCGCTGGATTTTTGATGTACTTCTCGAAGTTCTTCTCAGTCTCATTTCTGAAAAGACCTTAGATAACATGTTACAAAGGACAAAAGGTACAGCATTTGCGATATATCATTCTTGTCCATGTTTTCGCCTGAGTAAATATGAGGAATTCGGCTACTTTAATTTTATTTTCTAACCTGTAAAAAATTTAATGCAAATCTCAATCAATATTGTGTACCTTATCAAGAAAGAGAAGGAAGGAGTAATTAAATAACTAGACCAGCTAGCAGCACAAGGTTAAAACTTAGTTAAAACTCTATATCAGAAAGAATTTGTTAACTTTGTATTTGTTGTGCGAATTGTTAAATGAAATATTTCGCTTTCATGCAAGGAGAAATACTCATTCAAAGCACAAGTATGTAATGTAAATTCATTAACTAAATCTTTCTCTTCAAATCCTCAAATGAATCGTATGACTAATCAGTATATATCACCAAGGCTTTTGTTGGAATGTTCCTTGCTGCTGAGGATACTGCTGTTGTGTGGTTGGATATTGTTGTTGTGTGGTTGTAGTCTGTTTAGGTGCGTAGGGGTTATATTGTTGTTGAGTGGTAGTAGGATATTGTTGCTGCGTTGTTGTAGGATACTGCTGTTGGGTCGTTGTCGGGTATTGCTGTTGAGTTGTGGTCTGCTGTTGAGTTGTCGTGGGGTATCCTTGCTGAAGAGTAGTCGTAGGGTATTGTTGTTGAGTCGTGGTGGGATATTGTTGTTGAGTGGTAGTAGGATATTGCTGCTGAGTCGGGTATTGCTGAGTCTGAGTGTACAATGGCTGTTGCGTTGGCATGTATTGTTGCTGGGTAGGCACAAATTGCTGTTGAGGTTGGTAATAGGTTTGCTGAGGCATGCCATAGATACCCGTGCTGCCCATTGTCGGATTGTACGAAGGAGAGGTTTTCACACCACCCATGCTACCTGCCATCATGAGCATTCCAGTATTTTGAGGTGGGATATTCAAATTCATATTGGCCAATAACTTCGCCTTTTCGAGAGTCTCATTACCATCAGGGAACCATTTAAACTCAATTAGGACTTCACCGGCGTTCTTTCCTTTGTATGAGAGAATGTACCATTCAGTCACCGATTGTTTTTCTAAAATTCCGGACAATGGGATGGTTACCTCACCAATCAGGTCATTATTTGAGATGGAATCCTTGTCCCAGACTTCAACAGTGAGCATGGACTCTCCATTTCTTCTGAGTGCAATACTCTCATTCCACGATGGGAACTTGCCGCCGCTCTTATGCACGTTGGTTTTACCACTTGAGGCTCCCAATTTAACAACACAGAAAGGATCCATCGCGGTCACAGAATCTGTGTCGTGTTTCAGCTTTGCTGAAATTGGCTTTACGTTTAATGTTCCGATAGCGTTCATGATATCCGAATTAATTTTTTCAATGATTATTTCTGAACTCTCAATTAATTCCGCAAGTTAAATTGCATGTAAGCTGCACATAAGGAGGCAGAGCGACACTGATAAAGATTAGTATCTAATTCTGGTCCGAACAAAAGCAATATTTCTCAAAGCCAAAATAAGCGACCTTCTATTTATAGTTTTTGATCATACCATCCAGAGACAGTCTTCATTGGTTGTTAAAACGCTTTCTGAAGACGCCTTTTTGAAATGTCCGTGTGGACTATTTTTAGGTAAAGACGAAAGAAAGGTGCGTTTATTTTAGTATAAGGGTTACAATAATCTAGAGTCAACCAAGCTCTAAGTAATGAGTGAATTTGCCCACAAAATCATTAATTTGAGCTGAGTTTTCATCAATTCAAAACGAAAATGGTTGGATTCCGTTACAGTTTTTTTGCTGGAGTGAAAGCAATGTATCCTAGCCTCCATTTTCTGGGGCTCATATTCAGTAGGACGTGCGATTGAGAAGGCTACAATGACAAATTGTTTCTTTCAAAGAGCTTTGAACATTTTTCGGAGCATTAAAGGTATCATATTAAGTAAAATTTATAAACAGGAATGAATCGATCGCATCGACAAACACGAAAATAAGTTTCGTTATTTCAACTTCTCTCAAGCTTTTTACCAGAGAATGAGTAACAATCACAGGATGTTCTGGGTTTTTTCCCCTCTATTTGCTGAGTTCAAACCAAAATTTTCAGTGAAATGAAAAGAAACAAACCAAACGCTGGTTACATCTTTAGAATATTTCCTTTATAAAAGCCGATCTAACAACTGCAACTGGACATTAGAGAGACGATTTAGCCCTTGGTTCGCCAGAAACTATTAGCTGGAAGTTTTTTTGGCTTTCAGAATGTAGTAACTTTTTATTGCTATTGGAGCTATTGATAAAAAAAGCACTTAAACTTCCTCCAAAATTCAAACAGACTCCAATATGCAAGAAAAACATAGTAATAACGAACTTAGCAACAGAAATGCTCCATGACATTCATGTTGTCAGTCCATCTTAACAGTAATTCTGTTCGTCGCGAGCCATAAGCATTTAAATTTTAAAAGCGCTACCCACGATTCTGGCCAATGAGTCGCATATGCCCCCTCCACGAATAAATTCTGATGAGAAGCGTATCTTCATTGGATGTGTTAATTCTGGTCAAAAACCTTCTCTTATTTAAGAAAATTAAGCGCTGAATATAACTTTGTTTGCTAATTGATAGAAAATGACTGAAAAACAACAAAGTCAGGGGCTCCTTCCTTTTTTGACCAACTTCTTCAGCGGCGGTCTTGCCGGCGTCATTGCCAAGACCGTCTCAGCTCCCATCGAAAGAGTTAAGCTCTTGCTTCAAACTCAAAAATCCAACGAAAGAGTCGCTAAACATTATCATGGCATTGGCGATTGTATAACCCGAACTTACAAAGAAGAGGGCGTCTTGGCCTTCTGGAGAGGAAACGGTGTCAATATCATCAGATACTTCCCAACGCAAGCTCTGAACTTCTCTTTCAAAGACTATTATGGGCAAATATTTCTCAAGAGCGACAAGAATAAAGAACCTTTCAAATTTTTCCTGCAGAATTTACTCGCTGGAGGTCTCGCTGGCTGTACGACCACCATTTTCGTTCATCCGCTGGACTTTGCCAGAACTCGATTGGGAGTTGACGTTGGAAGAGGCAAGGACCGTCAATTCAAGGGGCTCTTTGATTGCATGTCGAAGATTATGAAGAGTGACGGTCCAACAGGACTATACAGAGGATTCTTCGCCTCTGTGATTGGAATCTTCGTTTACAGAAGTCTGTACTTCGGTATGTATGATACCGGCAAGGCGTTGTTTTTGTCTGACAAGGAGCACTCGTTCCTCACGAAATTCCTCTTTGCCCAGGCGGTTGTGATTAGTGCCGAGAGTGTTTCATATCCAACCGACACAATTAAGAGAAGACTTATGATGCAGAGTGGAAAGCAAGAAAAACTGTATACAGGATTCCTGGACTGCCTACAAAAAATGGCGAGAAATGAAGGAGTGAAAGCCTTCTGGACAGGTAACTTGTCAAATGTTTATCGAGGGTTCGGAAGCTCGTTGACTCTCGTGCTTTATGATGTGTTCCAAGAAGCAGCTAATGGAAAGAAGAAACACCACTAAAGTGAAATTGGTAAAAATTCAACTTAGGGAAGGAAGTCAGCGAGCTAGGCAGTAAGGATTAGTTAGCTGTAAGCAACATTCATTGTATTAGGTGAGAAGTTGAGTTTGAAAAGGGATTGTCTTTTTTGTTCGTTTGATCGTTATTATTCCATCGATATATTCATAAATAAAGAAAAGATTGCTTGTTCGGATCGAATTCATCATCCGATTTCAATAACAAGTTTTAACAGCAATATGTGCTTCGCTATTACAGGAAAATGAGATTCAACCAAAAAAAGTTGCCTTCCTTAATAGGCTTTGTGCAGACTGTAAAATAGTGGCTTCTGTTACAGTAGATCTATTGTAGTGAAGTAGACAGGGCTTGGTAATATCGATAGTGCTATTTGAGATACTAATGGTTGGTGTTGTGTGAAAAAGATAAACACTAAGACACTGTTTTTTAGTGAAATCTGATTGTTTTGCGTCAGCATCAAGTAGTGAAGACTAATTAGTAAACCGTCGTTTTCATCTAGCCTCGGCTAATGGATTGTAATTTTTTCTTCAATCAATTAAAAGTAAAAAAACATTTATTGTTCTTCATATCATAATCTTCTGTAATAACGTTTGAGAAAGCATTTTAAATCAATATTTCCTCAAATGAATTCTTATCAAAATTGCTCAAAAACAGGTTTACTTGCTATTTCACAAGTGCTTTTTATCTGTCGTACCAATTACTTATTCGAATCATAATATTTTTTCAAATCGACTACACTTTACACAATTGTGCGAATTACCATTCAAGAAATCAGCATCTAACTTTTACTTCTACCTTACTCAAATCATTTTCACTCTCAATCTTAGTACTTATACGCGGCAAGAGGCTGGAAACTTCCAGTCTTCGAAATCACATCAAATATTATTTCATATTTATTAAAATTTCTAAAATTATTATTTTGCTCTAATTTGCTTTGATTAAATGATCTAATGAGCAAATCATCGGGCAATAAAACATTCAAATTTTCTAACCGAAAACTCAAATAAATTAATCAATTTGATTTTGTGTCGGATCTTGAGCAATGGTGACGGTTCAACCATTCATCGACGACAACATCCTCCTGGATGAAGACCTTTCAAACGACTACGAGCCCGATGAAGCAGGTAATCCTTCTTCTCCAATCCCACTTAACTCACTCAACCATCTCAGAGATCAGAGATTACGCATTATATCTTGGGATGAAACTCCCTGAAGATAACGATTTGCTATACCTTGCTAAAGAAGGGTTAAAAGCGCCTCTTCCAGCCGGTTGGAAAGCCCATCGCACAAAAGAAGACGAAATTTTCTACCTGAACGAAGAAACAGGGCAGAAGACTTGGGAGCACCCTTGTGACGAGTTCTATCGCAAACAGTATTTTCAAATGAAAGCTCTCACTTCTCGAACTGGTGGCAAGAGGGAGGAGCAAAAACACATGAAACAGCTTCAGATGCAGCAGAAATTAATGCTTAGTAGCAATATTCAATTGAGCACTGGAAGCATTAATGGCAAATTGAATGTACCTACCAGCAAAGCGGAGAACCCAGGTGCTAACCTTAACTATAGCACCAATATCTCGAACTTTTGCGACCATAGCATTTTAATCAATCAATACAACCGCGGAAACGATAGCACAGTCATCAAAGGAAGTCCGGTTTTCGAGAGACATGAGCAGACTCCATCCCCTATTGGCAATAAGAAAGGCGGCAGCAATGCCAAATTTTTTAATTCCGGTGGTAGCGAAGATATATTGCCAAAGGACCAAGATGGTGATGAGCTCTCGAGTCTAAGTAAATGCGATTTCGATGAGTTTAAAGAGTTGGACGAGGAAGATGAGTTGGAGAAATTAAACGCTGCTTGCAATGAGTTCAACCATGATGAGCTAGAAGACCATATTCCTTCTAAAGATGAGAAAAAGTCACACCCTGAAAGGTTTATGTCTGAGAACGATGAGGAAAGTCTAAACCTCTCGGAATTCAACCTTGAGTTTGAGTGCAAGTCGAGGAGAGAGCCTTCAAGAGCAGATTGTTATACAAATAGAGGTCCAAAATCACAGAGGCAGCAGGCAGTGGATACATATAGAGAACGGGAAGTGTATCAGCAGAAGTTGCAGAAAGAGATTGAGATTATTGATAAGGAGTATGAAGAGAGATTGGCAACCTTTAATCAAGAGTTAAATATCAAATTTGAGGAGTTTCAAAAAGAAAAAAATGAAATTTTTGAGGAGGAAAAACTCAGAATGGAACAAAATTTCCGAGAGGAGTTGGAGAGATTAAAGCAAGAGTTGAATGAGGAAAACGAGTCTCTAGTAGATGAGAAAGCCGAAAGAGAGAAGATTGAGCATGAGTTGAAAGCTCAGATCGGAAAATTAGCTGAAGAATCGAAGCAGCAGATTGAGCAGGAGTATAAGAGAAAAGAAATTTCTTTGGAAACATCGGGAAAAGAAGCAATTCAAATTCAGTTAGAAGAGCAAGAAAAAGAGTTCTCAACAATAAAACTCAAAGAAAAACAGGTATTTCAAATATTCATTTTCGAAGTATTCATTCCCTCGTAGAAAATTCTAGTTGAAATAGAAACCATACAAAAGAAGCTCAAAGACTTACTTTCAGAGCAAGAATCACGGACTGAGAAACTTGCTAAGCTAGCGCGTGACCATGAGAAAGAAATGGATAATATCAAGCTTGAAATGAATGAAAAGCTGCGAGCCTTCGAAACGACCGTATCTACCCAATTAGAAGAGGAGCTTCGCTCTTATAAAGATGATCTTAACCAAGAGTTAGAGTACCAGCGAGCAGTAAGCATAATATTTTAGTACTTTGCCAGCTAAATTGAAATGCAGTTAGCATCTGGCGAATTGAGGCAGCTTGAAGAAGAGGTTGATCTGTTTCAGAAAGATATTCAACAGAAATATTTGGAAGATTTTGAGTATGATAAGCAAAGAATGACGGAGGATCTGACGGGAGAGATGGAGAAATATTGGAGCTCAGAGCAGGAGAAAATTACGGAGGAACTTTCTGTTAGAACTGACGTTGATAAAAACAATGAAATTCGAAGGAAAATTAATGAGGTGGAGGTCGAGCAGCTGGTGTATCAACAAACTCTGAAAAGGAAATTAGAAGAGGTCCGGTTCCAAACAAACAGCGAATTGAATAAGCAAATTGAGGTGGAAATTTATCCTTTTAGAATTGTCACTGATTTGCAATGTAGCTTATAAACGAGCAAGGCGCACAAAAGGAGCAAGACCTTGAAAGGCTTATAAATGAGCTGAATTATCAAATTGAAGAAGCGAGACAAATACCCCAGTTAATTCAGGAATTTGAGGAACAAATGATTGGACTGGAAAATAATCTCCTTCAAAAAGACGAGAAAGAAGCTGCTTTGATCGAAGAGATACAAGAACTGAGCAATAAGATACCTGAGAACGAGTCTCTGTTAAATTCTTTGAATGAGCAGCTAAGCTCACCAGAAATAGCTGATTTCAGAGTGAGCAACTACTCTTTTGGCATAATTGTAATTGTTGTAGGCTGCGAAGAAAAAAGAGTTGCTTTCTGCAATAGATAGTCTTCAAAAAACCATTGAGACGAAAAACAAAGAGATTGCACGCGTCAAGCAAGGATTATCCATGATCAACATAGATGACAGTTTCAACAATCCAAATAAAAGCATTTCATATATTTTGAAGGAAATAGATAACATTAAGCAGACTCTGAAGGTACCTATTTCATTGTTCGACATTTGCTTATAATAATTCCATCTATTAGAGCCAAAATCGTCAAAATTCTGTTCCTCACCAGCGACCGCTAAGGCGAGAGAATGTTTGCAATCGAACCTTTTTACTAAACAATACAATCGATAATACGCAGAATCACAACCAAAGTACATTCAGCCATGCGCCTTATTATGATAAGAACCGCTCTATACAATATGAAAATCAAGACGGCGAAGATGAAAACGAAGGAATTTATGACGACAAAGATAATTTAAACCACATTGAAAAGATAAATAGAGATTTGAGCTGTGGTTCGATCAAATCAAAAAGCATTCATCGAGACAACAGCGCTAATCACACGAAGTCACTTCATCAAATTCCTTTCAACGGCAACCGCAACAGCGATAACATACCCGTCAAGAAGCCTGCTTCGATTATTCTCCAAAGCAATATGTAAATATTACTCTATAATCAGTGTATTTCAGCATGTCGTTTCTTAGAAAATTCTGGAGGGAGATAATTGTCCAAGAGATGAAGAAATTAGAGGTTATTAGTTCGGAACTGAAGGAGAGGAAAGTTCAGGTGAAAAAGATGCAAGACGACATCAGAGAGGAGCAAGAACGTTATAAAACCGAACATGACGCTTACAAGCTAAACCCTGTGAAGTTCCATGGGAAAAAGGCTGGTTTGGAGGCTTTTAAGAGAGGATTGAATGAAAATATTAAAAAATATAACGACATCCTCACGAGATTGCGAGAAGACGAAAAAGATTTTAAAGAGAAGAAACTATCGCTGACCACTATCAAGGAAACGGTGGATTCCTTTGAGGAAAAGTCCTGTTGGAATGATCTCGAGCTGCAGAAATACTATTCGAAGTATAAGGAGTCAAAGCTCAATGCTAGGTTACAAAACGAAATACAAGTAAGAATAATGATTGAATCTGTGACATTGATCGTTTGTTTAGGAGAAGAATAAAGAAAATCGTGAGACTAATCTGACTCTGAAAACACAAATTGCTCAGCAGAGTGCTGTCCTGAAATCCGTTCCAAATTCGAAAGATATTCTCAAGACATTAAGCGGAAAAACACAGCTAAAAGAGGGCTGTCTTGATACTAAAACACCTAATAAAGAGCCTCTGAACATAAACAGAAGTTTTGATGGAACACGTAATAAAGTAGGAGAGGCATACAAATCGCAAACCACGAATCCAGTGAAAAAGACTGACTCTTCATTGGATTACAAGTTGCTTAATCAGAAGGAGGGTCATCGATCTCTACAGGCTTCAAATCCGCAACTTGAGGTGATAAAAACACAGATTGAGGTAAATATACTCATGCTCACTGTATATCTAACTCAATTTTAGATTCAAAAAAATATTCAAAATAGAATCTATAGTGGTTTGGCAAGCAGGTATGGGTTAAAATAGCAAAGTTTTCTTGATTTCGGAGTGAGTGTCAAAACTATATTAACATCTGTTATTTATTGTTTAGTTTCCAGCTTATCAAATTACTTTAGAATCTAGCTGAACTGTACATAGGTTGTCATAATTTTCCACTTTATACAGATAATATTTTAACAAATCTTAGATTCTTCTATAATTTAGCTAATTGCATTTAAAATTTTAAAAATTATCTTCCTGAATCTTAAAACTTTAAGTTTTGCAGCACTTTTGCTGTGAAATAAAATATCGAGAATTTATCACAAATATAATGAGAATGAGGGTGAAGAGTCTGCTATACTTGCTGCTATTGATATTAAGCTTGTTTCTGCTTTGCAGATCTCAAAGTATCGCAAACTCCAGCAATCCCACTAGTCTTTTCGTCTTCGCGCACTCTCATCTTGAATACGGAGGAAAATACACCTTTTCAGAGTACTATAATGGAACCGTTGGTCGTGGATGCACCAATTGCATCTACACTAGCATCTTCAGTAGTTTACTGAAACAATGGGAACCTCGATTTCTTGTAGAATCCGTCGGATTTTTAAAACTTTGGGCTGAAGATTCAAGGAATGTTATGAACTCAAATTGGCTAAACCAAGCAAATTTCATGGGTCAATTTGAAATAGCCAATGGCGGTATAGTGGTCAATGACGAAGCTTGCACGTATTACGAGTTGATTATCGATCAGCACAGTCTCGGGCAGCATTGGATCAACCAAAGAGGTCTGCCAATACCTAAAGTCGCATGGTCACTCAGCAGTCTTGGCCACTCAAAGACACATGCTTGGATTCTTGCAAAAATGGGATACAATGCGCTATTCATCGAGAAGATCCATCCGAAGGCGATTCACGAGCGAAAACGTAGCAAAACGATGAATTTCTTATGGAAGCCTTCAGATAGATTTGAAGAAACGCTATTCACTGAGGTAGCTGACTATCCTTACCCAAGCGACTCGATTTTTTGGAACGGACTCAGCTATGCTGAGTTTCTGCATGAGCGGAAAAAATATTACTTGACAAACAATTTGCAGCATCACTGCGGAGACGATTTCAGCTGGACAAGCAGCAATTTTAAAAAAATCCGCAAGTTGATTGATCACTTGAAGACGCTGCAAGTAGAGCCATCGTGGGGTAGTTTTTCTAAGTATATCCACAAAGTAAACAACGATTACGTTGAAAATGGATACGTTGGGGATGAACCAAATAAAACGTTAACGGTGTTCACCGACGACTACTTCCCTTATATAACGAGGGCAGATGAGGCATGGACAGGATTTTACACGTCAAAACCTTGGCTGAAAGGACTGATTTATGACGGGATGAGATATCTGATGGGTCTCAAAAATTTGGGTCGAAGTTGCTACTCAAAAGCAATACGACTGTGAAGATGAAGATGGAGATGAAGGATATAAATCAAATGTGGGAGCTGTTATATGATTTTGATCACACATTGACACTGCTGAGTCATCACAACGCGATTACAGGTACTTCTCGGAGTCGGGTCGATATCCAAGATTACGACTATAATTTGAACAGATCTAAATGCGTACTTGATAAGGTAATCTCGTATTTCTTAACGTCTTGTGTGTAATAGTCATTTCGTTTAAGAAATTTGGAGAGGCGCTACAGGATTACCTTATAGCCGAGCAACTATTTCCCTCAGAACTGCATAAAGTCCAAAAAACCTGCAAAGATCCTCATGATCCATCCACCTGCACAATCCAGCCAGTTTTCCAATTCTCTGCTTGCGGCACCTCTGCTTCTCACGCTAAAGTCCTGGGAAATAATGCCACTCTCGTTACCGTTTTCAACCCTGGTAATGCAAGGAAACTGGTTGTTAAGCTCAGTGTTCCAAGTGCAAAAGTTTCAGGTAAATGAATGGCTACAGTGATGAATAATTGATTTTTATCCCTTAGTCCTAAATAATTTCAACAACACAGTTGTTTGGGATGTTTTCTGCTTTGATTCTCACGACGATTGCGTGTTATATTTCATGGACGATTTCAACGCCTTTGAGATAAAAGTTTATCAAATAGCCACTGCTATCATGAGTAAGAATGTAGATCCTATCAGCGACATCGTGGGAAAGGAACTTGTGTATGGAGGGAAATTGAGAGTCAGGTTTTTATCTGAAAGAAAAATGGAGTTAAGAACCTGCGATCAAGTCTCCTCAGTTGACGATTCCTGTCTCCGAGAGAATGTGACACTGGAATATCGTCATTATTTGGGGAGAGTTTCTGTGAAAAGCGAAGTCAGTGGTTCAGGTGCTCATCTTTTTAATCCGATCAACCAAGAATCGGCCCCTTATGGAAAGGTCCTAAAGACGAAGCTTTATAAGGGAGATTTCGTTTCTATTGTGCAGATTATTGGCGATTTGTTCGAAACAAAATTGGTCATCTACACCCATGAGATAGACGCTGGAATAGAGATCCAAACTCATTTAAAGCCCATCCCTATCGACAGTCGCAATGGAAAAGAAATCATCCTTTCAGTTACGACTGAGGGGATAAACAACACAAAAATAGTAGCAAGCCCAGACTCGAATGAAAGTTTGAAAACTCACTCGCTTGAGACGGATGCTAATGGCTTATTTACTGTTGAAAGAATTTATGGCTACAAAGACGGATATGAGCTTCATTACAGTGATCCTGAGTTAGCTGATGCGACGGTTCAGTATAATTATTATCCAGTTACATCCGCCATCAGCATCGAAGACTCGGAAAGTTTGGAGAGAATCACCCTCATGAATGACAGGGCTCAAGGAGGAACCAGCAGCAAGGTGGGAAGCTTAGAGCTGATGATTCATCGAGTGTCAACCACAGATGATGGCTGCGGATCAGACGAGCCGTTGAAAGACATTGATCCTGTTACTGGAGAGGTGCGGGAAATAGACTTAGTGCACTATTTGATTCTTTCAAAAGGTACTTTTTGTTTTCACTCGGTATTGAATTAATGCTTGATATTTCTATCTTATTTAAAGGAGAAGCTGACCAGAGGAAAAGGCAGTATTTGATGGATAATCAGCCGCTTGTTTTTTACGGGCCAATCGAAAAACCAGTTCCATTTGACTCACAAACGTACTTATTTTCTTGCTATGAACTCTTGCTGATTTGGTTGTTTTTTCCAGAAAACCCAAGTTCAAATGGGTCGATTTGCCTAATAATCTGAAGGTTTCTGTGAGGCCATATTTTGCGAATTCATTGATGGTGCGACTTCATAACCTTAATGAAGATGTTTTCGTTGAGACAGATCTATTTGGTTATAAGGGAATTTTATCTCAGCTTGCTGAAGGGTTTGTGAACGAGACAGATTTCGGTCAAATAGATGAGATGACAATATCTGGGCACAGACCACTAATAGACGCTTTGAATGAGAAATTGAATTGGACCAAGACAGATACCTCCAAAAACTACTCGAAGGTTGCAAGTAAACCCCACTTTCTGTTTTCAGCTAATGAAACTAACATTTTGCTAGATTTCAGAAGTATAAAGCTGCAGCCACTGGATATCAGAGCGTTTAGGCTGAATTATTCAAAACCATATAGGAGATCATTTCTGTAAGACATAAATACAAGCTTCTAGAGAAGAGATTTCTCAATGCGACTAATCAGGAAAATTCCAAATAGTTTAGGACGATATTTCCAATTTTTCCGAGAGATGATCTGTCCGCTCTTGTGTTCTTAAATGGTATAAACATCCATATCTTACGATAGATAGATAGTTCAACCATTACTTATCAAAGAACTTTCCTCAACGCGAGAACCTTATTTAGCCTCTTTAAAGAATAGAATTTTTTTTCAACCATGAAATCGATACCGAACGATATCTAGATAGAGCAAAGACAAATGAGCCTTTTTCCCCTTCTTTTTTTTATAAAGTATGATGATTTCATTTGTTTATATCAAACATGTGTAGTTAAAATAAACCGGTACTTAGTTATGCTAGTTTATTCGGTAGTAATATTTCTTAGAACGGTCTCTGAGTATCAAAAAATAGATTTACACTTTTAAGTCGAATCTACTGAACCTCTTCCACGTACCTGAATTCTGTTCGAACAAATAAGCTAATTGTTCCATTGTCTGAGAAATTAGTAGGAAATTCTCAAAAATGCCTAAATCCAACTCATAATCTCGAAGAATGTCTTACAAATTGTTTCTTTCCGAGCTATGCTGAGAGATTATAGAAAAAATAGCTCTGCTATCCTCTTCTCTAAGCATGTTCTAGCCAGCTATCCACTACGATTTCTGAATTTCCTTGCTAGCTTAACTTTTTCTGGAAAAAATAATTAAGATTAGCTAATTAGTTTAGATTTTAATGTAAATCAATAGGAACCTTTAATTTTTTTGAATAAATTCGAGAGGAATTTGAGAGGATTTACCCATTTTAAAATCCTGGTCATTCATACCATCTGTTTTCATATATTAAGGCATCTAAACTTCTCATGGTAGCCCGCATAGAAAATCATCCCTCTCAAAACCTTGTATCTTGTATGTTTCTTCCTAATCTGATTATTCAAACGATCTATTCCCTACTTATCCTCTCTGTTGCAGGTAAATACCGCTTCTAGCTGGAGTGAACTCTTCGTTTCAGGAAGCATGGTCAGAAGATTCACGAAACCAATAAAATTTGGAACCATATCATTTTTTTTTAATTAATCAAAAGCTGTTTTGAGACTCATTTAATATATTGATCCTAGGTGGTAACATGATCAGAATAATACAAAACCTTAGGCTCTACCTTTTTAATCTTTAAAAAGTTATTCAAATCACCGAAATGCAAATCAGCACCAAGAGAACCATCACTCTCGATGATTTCCTACTCCTCTCGGTCATCGGAAAAGGCTCTTATGCGAAGGTTTTGCTCGTTAAGAAGAAAGACACCGGGATTATGCACGCACTTAAAGTCCTGAAGAAAGATTTAGTTCAGAAAAAGAACCAGGAAGAGCACATCAAGGTCGAGAGGAACGTCTTGGTAATCTCAAGCCTACTTCCTTGCCATTAACCTCATTAATGTAGCTAGATGTTGACCACCCCTTTGTAGTTAAACTATTTTATGCCTTCCAAAATGATCGAAAGCTATTCTTCGCGTTGGAGTACTGCCCTGGAGGCGAGCTCTTTAATCTGCTACTTAACAAAAAATTCTTCACAGAGGACCAGTAAATAAGACACATGAACCTGTGTGCTAATAGTATTATTTTCAGGGCGAGATTCTATGCCGCACAGGTCTTGCTCGCTCTTGAGCATCTCCATGAAAAGAACATTATCTACAGAGAGTATTGCTTTCAAATGGCGCTTATATAACAAATTGATTTAGCCTTAAGCCAGAGAATGTGCTGATCGATCAGTTCGGTTACATCAGAATAACTGATTTTGGGCTCTCGAAAAGAGGAGTCACCGGGCCAATGGATGCGAAATCGATCTGTGGAACCCCTGAGTATCTTGCCCCAGAGCTGGTTTTGAAGCAAGGACACGGGAAAGCTGTCGACTGGTGGACGTTTGGGTGTTTCTTGTATGAAATTCTGACCGGAGTACCACCTTTTTACACCTCTACACGTGAAGAGCTATTCGAAAAAATCAAGTTTGAGCAGCCGCGATTCCCACTGAGCTTTTCTCCTTCTGTTAAAGATTTGCTGAATAAGCTCTTTGAGAAAGACCCCTCAAAAAGACTTGGATTCAACGGCGCGAAAGACATCAAAGCACATGCCTGGTTCTCGGGTATGAAATGGGACGCCCTCCTCGCGAAAGACGTAAAACCACCTTTCGTTCCAAAATTAAACGGAGAGCTTGACCTTCAGAATTTCGACCCTGTAAGGTTTTTTTGTTTTGAGTGGCTAATGACGTGTTTTTCACAGGAATTCACAGATACTTCCATCGAATCCATCCCTCAAGACACCATGATGCCTGATAAGTCTTTCGATTCATATCCAGGTAAATTACAGCAGGCGTGAGATCCGGTAACCAGAATGATTTTTCTCTTTAGGTTTCTCTTTTGGTGCTGGATCTGAGAAGACTAAAATGCCAATAACTGAGGCCCGATCTTGAGTCTTCTGCAGATGAAGACTCATAATGGTTTATTTTATTCGGAATTGCTTGTCTACGAACGCTTTGAAAGACGAGTTCGTAGTTTATTTAGTAAACTAACTACTTCCGGACTCCTAACTGAGTACTTGGAAAAAGAAAAAAAAAAGAAATATATATGAAAAATCTTAATGACCTTGCAACTACCTTCATATGAATTTCGAGTGATAATTTATATATCATGCTACTCAACAAGGAAATCTCAACAAGTTATTACAATTAATTTAGATACTCTCTATAGCTTAAATTTTTGTCAGCTTTAGAAGAACTTTGTTTTAGTATATTAGAGGTTATGAGAAAGCTAATTTTCTACATATTCAAAGTCTGTGTGAGGTCAAATTATGCCCAAGCAATGCTTGAATCTCTGATCCTAAAATATTTGTGAAAATAATTATTCATTATTTCCTAACCGTCTTCTCTTACAAGAGAGCTTATTACAATATGATCGAGTGTTATCTGTAAACGATGTTAAACGATGATGACTCTTAGGGTATCAGGAATTTTCATTTTCATTTTCATTTTTAATTTTTTTAATTTTTTTTTTGAATAGGCCAGTTTAATACAACTCACCAGTAAATAACCCTAATTTATAACTCAGAAGAAATGAAGGTTTCAAGAGTACTACTACTCATAATCATTACGATCTTTGTCGTGCCAATCAGATCAAACAGTGGTGGAGGAGGCGGGTCCTGCGCTCTGCTCGATTGTGACATCTGCTGTATACCCACTAGCCCTCCAGTTTGTTCGAATGACACAACCGCATTAAATTGCGAAATGACAAGACATTCCGATCTGGATCAATTGGCTCTGATTTTGGGCGTTTTGCTTGGATTTTTGATCGGTAAATCCCTCCATGCTTCCAGATTTAAGATTGTTTGCAATAACCAGGCCTTCCGTTGCTTCTTTTCATTTGCAACAGTTTAATCATGAAGCCATTTGCTTGCTCGATGAGTGTGTGTGAATTTATCGCAAATTACTTCTGCTGCTGTATTTGTGTCAATCGTAAGAGACAAAACTCGAGAAAGAGCGAAAAGCACAAAGAAATGAAAGACATTGAAAAGAATGAAAAGTCTGATGGGCATGGAAAGCCAAAAGAAGATAAAGTAATTATATTGCTTTTCAAAATTGAGAGCTAATCCGTTAATGATTGATTATTTACAGAAAGGAGGTTCTAGTCCAAGACCAAGCAAAACCACTTATAAGCAACTTATTCCTGAACCTGGGTCTGAATCTGCTAGCAAGATCGTTGTACCAGCAGTAAACAATTGTATTGATGGTGGTTAGATTAATTGATGTCAATAGGAAAATTCGGGTCTCTAAGAGAAGGGGTCTCCAAGCTCTTGTAGGTAGATGCTCAGTTATTTTTGTGCATTTGATTTCATGGTTTATCAAATTGATATGCTCAGTTGATCTTTGCCTGAACTATCAGAGCATATTCTAATCTATCAGAGCCAAATCGTTGGATTATTCACTTCACGATAGAAATATATTTTTATTACTTCAAAACTGTTTTTTATTGAGAACTAATAAGATAAGATGTCAATAAGCTGATTGTTAGAAGGGTACTCTACAAAGTACTACTAGTCAACCTATCCGAATTTTCTTGAAAGCTTTATGTGCTTAGTCCTAAAAATATGATGTAGTTTTACGGCTAATTTCCGTTCTCCCTCTGATTAGGAGAATAGAATTAAAGTGACTAATATGAAATTATTTGAGAAATTAATTTATCTCATTTTTTTAGCGTGGAATTCGGCAACCACCAAATGTGCAAAGTTACAGCATATAAATTATGGGATCGAGAACTAAGTTTATTTTTACATGTGAGTCTATTATTTATCTATCGTCGTGAAAAAACCCGGTCATTGAATTTCCTTTTATCAGCAGGTAACGATATATATTTATTTGTTAATGAGTCATCTTTGTAAACCAATCTATCAGAGGCTAGATGTGGAAAGAGGCTCTTAAGAAAATAGCAATTAAATATTGTGAAGCGAAAAAATCAGAAACAAGGTTTCTGGAGTCTCAAGTTAACAGTCGGATTAACCGGATAAAATTAAATTTTTGAGAAATTGAATCAATGGAAACTCCGCCACCAAACACTCAAGCCAGAAACACTTTCAACCTCCCTTCGTCGAACGTTCGCACAGATACCTCAGGCATGCGAAGCGAGATGGAAACCGAAGAACTAAATTATAGACAAAGAGCTCTCTACCAAAAGATAAAACAAAGTAAGATTTTATAAACTGTTTAGTTTTGAGTTAGATATTCCTTTTTTAGAGCAATCCACCTCCAGTACAGCAGACGAAAGAGAGACTTTGCTCAAGTACCTTGCTGAATTGAAAAAGAATGCGAAATATTTAGATGAAACTAGCTGGATGTTCGAAATCGACCAGCAAGTTCCCTATGAAAATACAGTTGGGCTTTAACATTTTTTACCTTGATTATGCATCATTGGCTCGAGTATTATATGCGATTCATACTTCATATTAAATGTGAATCTGTTTCAAATTCTTCGCCTTAACAAAAGATAATTCAAATGGATACTCTTTCCGGACTTTATACCAGCTAGATTGAAAGATAAGGTCGATTTTTTGAGCATTATGAAAGTGAGTTAATCCTTCCCAAAGATGTTTCGAGTGCTTCTTAAAGTAGTCGGCTTTTAGAAGCACAATGTACCTCATCGGTTGAAAAAATAAACTCATAGTGGCTGGAGTTTCTTCACGAGGAAAAAAATAAGGAAAATCGGCAATTCGTGCTGAGATAGATAAGATAGGCCTGCTATAGCGCTATAATATAAAATATGGACACAATGATGGAAAATATGAAATGAACATTTTGCTATGAATATGGCTTTGAAAAATTTTAGGCTAAGAACTAATGATAATTTGTTCAGAAAAACCTTGAAACATGCGCTGAATCAAGCTCTTTCGTATTAAATTATTTCGAATCTGCTGTTGCCTGGGTCACAAAATTGAAAGGGAAATATCCAACTTTATTTCCACAGATTCCAATCCACCATCCATTTTGTGACTTCTTCAATACTTTGATGGTCTCTCCCTTCTTGAAGCTGATATCACTTTCCTTTATATTAAAATTTCTTAGATCAAGCTCACACTGCAATAGTCTTGTACCTTTTGAGCAGTATAATCAAACCTTGCTATCACCATTTCTGGAGGGCCGTCATCACATTGGCTGGTTTCTGCACTTGAAAACGTACTTTCAGATGAAGGTTTCTCAGGCACTCTTTCTTTCGCTTCCTCAACAGGTTTTTTATCTATTTAACTCTGAGATGCTTGCCTCAAAATGAGTTTCTTACTGCCAGCCTTGGGAAGAGTCGCTCCTTTTATTAAAGTGTCAACAAAACTAGGCTTGAGTTGATCAGCTTTTTTTGTGGCACGTGGCTCTTCAGCAGGAGGATCTTTCTTCGGTTCTAGCAACTCAGGTGGTGGCCCATCTATAGGGTTAGGAATTTAGAGAGTGAAATTAATGAATTGAAGTACCAAAACTTTGATTTTGGGACCGGCGAGCTTCGATCGATTGCTTTCTTTGGAGGAATCTCATCTTAAGGGACTGTAACTCTTCTCCGGTTTTTGTTGGTGTCAAATTCTGTTTGTCTTTTTCTAACCAAGCCGACTTTCGCTCGCTTTTTGCATTTTCGGTCTGCAGATTTGCTGTCTCCTCTGGATTTTTTTCTGAGGTGATTACACTATATGAAAAAGTTTTGAGTTTTGATGACAAATATTTAAGTATTACATAGCATCCTGAGGTTTTTGGTTGGGATTGTTGCTAAATGGATAAGGGTATTTGCTTACAGTAGCCTTCTGGTTGTCAGTGACTTGTTTGTTCTCAGCTGAATTGAGAGACTCCTGACTAGGGTACGAAGACTCTGGTTTATAGGTCTCAGTCGCGTCTGAATTCAGAGATTTGGAGTTATCATCTGAAGGCTTTAAAAATGGAAGATTGATCTCAGTTTTGTCCTCTTTTTCAGGAATCGCGTCCAATTGGCTCGGCTTGGTCTCTTTTCCGTTGGTTTCTTGCGTTAACGCGAAATTCAACTGCACTTGACTCAATCGGTAGTTTAAAGGATGATATCCTGCTGTTATGATAGGTTGTTAAAGCTTTATAATCAGTTGTATTATGGTACCTGAGCTATCGGAGACTGTAGAATTGACTTTAGTCTCCTTAAATTCTGACGCGCTTTTCCGCAAAGAGCATTGAGGACTATATTTCTCTGCCTTTCCATGATGCGTTGACTCATCAATCTTGCAGAAAGACTTGCTGTTGAACAGCTTACGATTTACTCGCGGTGGCTGCTCTATTTTTTCTGGAAAATGTTGGTTGATGTTTCCCTTGAACTCGATTCTTTCTTTGAAGGCCTTAATCTGCTCACGCACATTGAAAATTAGCTAAGATATCCAAATCACTGCTTTAATTTTCCATCGATATGACCAAGATATATACCTCTTTATACTCGTTTTCTTTGAAATCATAATCAATTCCAAGCGCCTCAGCTGACTCTAGTCTTCCAAGCAGGGTTTTTCGAGTCGCATTGATCGATTTAAGCACCTCTATACATTATATTGCCAAAATAAATTAATCAATTCATAATCGTTTTTTGCATACTTTCATGAAGCGGAGCTGGCACATTCTCATAGACCTCAGGTTCCTGTCGGATATCAGCAAGCGTCAGGCAGTTTTTCAAATTACCCACAAATAATTTGAGAGTGTCTCTGTTATAAAAAACAAAAAATAAGGAATATATTAAACAAATATCGACTTACTTGATGTAATTGGTTAACTGAAGGATTTTCTGATCCTTTTCATGGAGCTGATTCTCCAGATGCTCAACATTTTTCTTTTCGTTTACAAACGCATTCTGCACGCCTCGAAGCTTCTTGATTTGGTTCGTGATCTTCAGAAGCTCCTCTTGGTACTTCTCTCTGTCACTGGCAATCATTGCCTTCAAATTCCCGATTTCGTTAGTTAGCACTGAATTATTTGCAGTTTCTTGATCCCTTTGCTGCTTTAAAACTTTGTTAAGCCCTATGATAAACCCCAATTACGATTAGAAATCATTCATTCGACTTACTCTTCAAGGCATCAAGCTCTTTTTCAAGTTTTTGAATCTCAAGGGCCTGCGCAGATACAGGAGTCGCGAACGAAGGCGAGCGATTTAATCGTCTTGTGCTGGGTTCTGAGGTTCTGGTCGACTTTTGCTCGATGTACGAGTCATTGTTTTCCTGATCATGGCTTGGAGTATATTGGAGAACCTTTCGGCTGCTAGGTGTCTTCTCCAGGGTTTTCGTATAGCTTTTTTGATGATTTGGCGTGGATTTGAGCTTACTCTGACTCGCGCTCCTCTCCAAGTTCTCTTTCGTTGCGGCTGTTCGCTTTGATGATGAAGTGGTTGCTCTAAGAAAACTGGGTTGATTATTTGAGGCATGAGATCTGTTGGTGCAGTCAATTAATGGCGCTCTTCCTTGATACTGAGAGTATTGAGCAGCTGCTTCCATTTCTTCGGTGTCGATCGGATGGGCAGGGAGCTCGCGCTCAAAGCTTTCCTCTTCGTCTTCGTGCCCGAAGGACGCGCTGCGATTCATCTGGAAATTCTTCGAATATGGACTGGATTCATTTTGGTTGAAGATTTGCAAAGATGGATCGTTTCTTGGCGGAGGTGTTTTGGCGTGCCGGTGGTGTTCCGGATGTGAATACCCCATCAGAACGGTAGGGTTCGAGAAGAGTCCTGGGCGTAGTAAATTTTTAATGTTTTCGGTCTCTCTACCACTGTACATTCTTCGCGGTTGATTATATATTGCTTTTTTCAATTCTAAATTTTAACTGAAAGTTTCTTAGTGGAATAAAATTTTGCTCAATCAAACTGAATTAGAAAATTGCTTTTTGGTTATTGATATCAGGTTACATACTTTTAATGATACTCTTCAAATTGACCTCAAATAGAAATTGTGAGCAATTCTCATTAATAAGACTTTACTGATAATAATCCAATAAGAAATTGCTGTGAGGTCTCCGGTTTTCCCTAGAAAACCTGGGCCTTTCAGGTGTGATGAGAACAACCAAAAAAATGCGATCATAAACTGAGTTAAGGTCATCATTGAGTGAAAGTTTGGAGGAAACATGGCTTTGTGGTGAAGCCATGAGTGACCACATGCAACTCTAAAGGCAAATTTATAAGCTCAAGCAATTCTTCATTGAGAAAATTGTTAATAAATGCATTTCCTTGCTCTTTAAAGACGAACACCGTGAACAAATTTCTATTTTGAAGCAATAAAAAAAAATAGCAAGGTGACCGAGCTTCATAAGACTAAAGCAAAACCTGAATTTAGTTGCTCAAATGACTTAGTAAAGCTTCAATCTTTTCTACTTAATCTTTGATAACCTCGCCTCTTCTCCAATTTAGGAGTCATAATTCATTCAGACTCCTACCACCTCAACGTAGCAAGTCAAATCTGTAGATATCATCTTTCAGCTGGAAGCATTTACTTCTAGCTCCATCAATCATCTCTGAATTCATTTATTTGTTAATAGATTTAAAATGTGTGTTCAATTTAATTTTTCCGCGCCTCTTTTCTCGAAGCGATTTATTTGAGGAATATCTTAAGACATTGAACACAAAATCACCTGTGTATCTCATATCCTTTAACTAAAAACCTTCAAACATGCTAAGCACAAGCTCCAAGCTCTTCAATAAAAGATACCAAACAAACGCAATTTTCATGTTGTTCGCCGATAAGCTCTCTAAAATAGAGGAATTACATCAACGCCTTGTCGTTGAGCTATGCTCTCATAGCTCACCTAGCGAGGAAAAAAATTTCCCTTTGTAATTAAATGACTTTTATGCAAAATTAAGGGCTCTATGTTCTTAAATGAATGAATAATCCAGTTCAATCCCAGATTCATCACGGGATTGGTCTAATTAAAAATGATTTTCGAACAGTTCTCAGATAATTTGCCCGAACCTATTTATGCCTGTTATTAACTATTTTTGAATCCTCAATAAATTTGAAAAAATGGCGGAAAACTTTTCAACACGCTTTTTTGATTCAAAAGATAACCGGAATCCTAATGGATCCAACAATACTCAGCACTCCCAAAGTAAAATGACAAGTTCACCAAAGTTATCATCATTTTCCTTTTGTTTCCTAGATCAACCGGGTGCATTGGCGGGACAACCGCAGATGGAAGGAAAGAAATCTAAAAAAGTACTTTCCAAACCTAATCGAAACCGATCAAAAGATCGCTATTCATTTTTTGAAAATCAAGCAAATGTCGCAGCAAATCATGCTGAATCCAATAATTTTGATACAAGGTAATGCGATTCATTCCTCAAATACGTGAATAAAGGAAATTTCTATCCAAGATTTATGGAATCTGACTCGAGTTACAAAAATTCGGTTTCTCGTTTAGACGACTTACAAGCGCGGAAGTCTGGGCAAGTTCAATATAATCAAGAAAATTACAGTGTATTTAGCGATTCAAAGCTCTCTATGGGGAGCAATAATCAGAATTTCGGAGTCAATTCAATGACTCCGGTCAATCAGCTTTCGATGGGAGCGTCTGGGTTGGAGCAAAATATGTCATTACTATCATCGAACGCAATGTTTTTGGACCAAAGGGACGTCAAGGTCGACGTTTGTAATGAAAATGAACATTCGAATCTCTCAAGGAGATTGAGTAAAGCCAGGACTGCGCTGTATCCAACGGGTAGGGGAGTGAATCTCCGACATGGCGCAGGGAACAAAGCAATGAAAGGAAAAACACAAGGATTTGAATCAAATAATGAGTATGATAATAACGGATTCCGTAATGAGAACTTCACTAACGGTAATATGGGAGTCTCTAATAATATGTCTGGGATGATGGTAAACTCACAGATGGATTTACATATTTAAGTCACCCTTTGTTTCTATAGCTGAATGGCATGATTTCTGGTCAAGAGGCTGACGGCCTTGCTTTCCAGAAACCAGAAAGGCAGATGAACAGACAGCAAGATTGGTCAATGTCGAACGAGAACACTCAATTCGAATGCCCAAAATCCCGTCGTGGGGATATGATGATAGATGAGTCACAGGAAGCCAAGGGCGAAGCGTATCATAAGCAGCATACACTAAATTCAAAGCAATTTTCGCAGTATACACTCAGCACGCAGTGCTCACTCTCCCAGAACGATCGTTTCTCGGAGCTCTCTCCGTTCTCTCAAATGATCTATAAAAACGAAAACAGTCAGTCGGGTTCTATCCTCACACAAAACAGCTTCTCTTCAACTTTCTCTCAAGGGAAAATAACACCCAAAAATGACGTTTGCAATGAAAATGACATGAGAGACAGCCGCTTTAGTTCGAATAAAAAATCAGTTGGACATAAAATCGGCTCGATTGGAAGTCAAAACAGCGGCTCGTTGCAGAACAGATCTGAGAATAAAACAAATTCTACGTATATCTATGGCGGCGATAGCCCTGCAAGAAGTCTGCAGTTGGAATGCGAAGAGATATTAGGGCAATCAATGGGTACTGCGTCAAGAAGAAAGCTACGCCAAAACAACATTTCTCCATGGTCTGGATTGGATGAAGAAGAAATATGTATGAACCACGATATGAGAAAGATTGAGGGGATTTTTTCGAATATTAATTTTTCTGATATCATCGAGGAAAAGAAGGAACCGACCCTTGAAGAGGAGATCGCGCGGTTTAATCCTGATAGTAATAACGTTGGGATAGACGCTGAAACCATAGAGTATTTGATTTTACGTGAGAGAGAATACGCTCCTGACCCAGCTCATTTAGAGAGGAAGCAAAGGGAGGTGACTAGCCAAATGAGGACGATTTTAATTGACTGGTTGATGGAAGTGGCGAATGAGTTTATGTTGAAAAGAGAGACCGTTTATTACGCAATAAACTATATCGACAGATTTCTATCTGAAATCGAAAACATCAGACGAGAAGAATTTCAGCTTGTCGGTATTACGGCGATGCATCTCGCCTCAAAGACGGAGGTAGAATTTTACCATTTGAGAGAATTATTGAGATAATTCATTGTATTAGGAAGTGATTCCGCCGAAAATGTCCGACTTTGCGCAAGCAGCAAATGACTGCTATTCGTTAGAAACAATCAGAAATATGGAATTGAGAATGCTGAAGGTAATAGACTGCTTTAGCAAACAAAAAGCTGAGTTCTCTTCACGGTTTGTTTGTATAGGCACTCAAATGGCTACTTACTCCGCCAACGATGAATACATGGGTGCAATGGTATATGAATCAATGGGATTTGTACATTGAAACAGTTCCGGCCGCAACCAACCATCCACTTGTGGTTCAGTATGGATCACTTGTGCAATTCAAGCAAGCGAATCAGAATTCGTATATAATTTACCGGGAAATGATGCAGCTGCTCGACTGCGCTACCCTCAATACGCAATCGCTACAATACAATACGAGAACCCTCGTGGCTGCCTTTATGTACCTGCTTCTCGGAAAACAGTTCGGAGTTTTCACAGCTCAGCAAATTTACACTGAAATGTCTCGAGGCAGCCTTTACCTGCTGAATGCAAAGAACCCAATCAATACTCTCTTTGGAGACTTCCTCAAGCATTGCTTCGAGTACAAATTGCCTGAACTCCTTCCCAGTGTCCAATACGCATCCACTTATTTCGGACTCTCAATGAATTTTGACCTCCCAAGATCCGCTAAGGTGAATCAAGGAGGCGTGCTTGAGGTATTTAATTCATTTTCCAAAAAAAAGCAAAATATATTAATGATTTCTTACACTAGGGACACTTTGAGGAATTTTTAGCGTATCAAACCTATCACCCGAAAGCAAAAGAGTTTTTACGAGTGCGAGAGCAATTTATCGGTAGTTGGTGGGGTTTCTAATCGACAAGCGAAGTGTGAAGTTATTTTTGCATGATTAATATATAACTTAATGGTAAAAAAATTTGCGAGGGTTTCAATAGGAAGGTTTCACCAATTACTGTGTGTTGTGTTGTTGGTAAGTTATGTGTTTGTTAATGTATTGGAGAGGACCTTTCGTGATGTCTGCGCTGTCAGATTGACACGCAAAAGAAATTTAATACTTCTGTAATAATCGCGAATTGAGAACGGCGCTGATAGGGCCTCAATCTTGTTTTTAATTATTGTAAAATAGCAACAACAATCATAAAAATAAAATTCTGTGCTCGTAATAAAAAGCCCTGACACTCATGACAGCGTCAGCTGGATACAGATATCAATGCGAGATAGAACCAGAGTTCCAAAGCTACGAGGACACCGTGGAGGATTTTGCTAAGATTCCAGAGTTGCTGGAGTTGTTGAAAAAAGAAGAGCTCGATAAATACTTGCTAAGAAAATACACAGCTGATAGGCTTGCATTATACGTTATCTTGGGTTCTATTGTGTTTGATAGTATCATTGAGCACTCGAATGATGAGTTGTATTCAAGAGTGAAAAGTGCCTTTGCGCAGTTTAGTGAAACTGGAATAAGGATGGCTGAGGTTGCATATCCCAAGCTGATTGAAATGGCTAGCAACGAAAAAGCTAGTTTCTTAACCAGCGGGAACCGTCAGATACAATATGTTTTTCCTCAAATTTACGGAGGGATTATTGAAAATCCTCACTTTGTTAATGCGATAGCACAGTCTTCTCGCGTGTTGCTGATGCAAGACATCAGAGATAGGCCAAGGCGCAATACTGAACTCAACCTACTGTTAGATGAAATCGCAAGGAGCTTTCCATCTCTTTCGACGAACTCGAACTCACAGGTTTTGAGCCTCTTTACTACGATGTTCCCAGTAGTCATTCAATACGCGCAACTATCATCCAATGGCGTGAAATGGACGAGAAGGGCAACAACCTTTGGCAGCAAAGAACAGACTGGCAGCTTTTTAGTAAAACTACTCGAGATTAAGACGGACAGATACTCCTATATGCTGCTAGGCTATTTGCCTTCTCAACCGATCGAAAGCAGCCCTCAAAATTTTCCTAGTTTAACTGCTATTAGTGACGTCGATGAAGAAATATCTCAAATCCTGCCTGAGGGAGTGAAAGGGTCCCCAGGAAAGCGCAAAAAGGAGCTCGAGCTTGCCTATACGATCGTTGGTGAGAACGAGGCAGATTATTCGGTTCTTCAGTTAGAAGCAGGAGAAAGCCACAGGACTTATGTGTATGGAGGAATCACGGTCAAGAAAAGGATGCCTAAACTCGCGGGCAATGTGCCTGAAAACGACGAAGAGAACAGCGTCAACCTTAAACTGAATGGAGAGCAAGAAGGTGCTGCTAAGAATCAGATAAAGTCTATAGAAACGCAAACAAAGCAAGAGAATTCTGTTGTTCCTCTAGTCGAGTATGAAAAGCAGATCACTTCAGAAAGAGAGCAAAGCGAGAGCAATTCGAGAAACTTCAAGACCAAGGTGTCTGAAAGTAACCAGAGCAGCATGACGGAGATCAAATTTAGCACACTTCCAACCACTAGCATCATGTTATCGGACTATTGCGTGAATTGTAGCAGCAGAAAAACAGACGAACTCATCTTTAACAAAGCCCCTTGCAAGCACGGGTATTGCGCACGATGTCTTTTGTCTATCTACCCACGCTTGCCTTTTAACTGCGTTGGGATCCCGCCGTGTAATTCAGTGTTAGAGGCGAAAGAAATAGAGCAATACTACAAAATTTACCTCGACAAGTACCCAAATTCTCCCCTCGGGCCTCAGATTTCTGATATGCTCAATTACTCTGCAAGGTCGGGCAAGCTGTCGACTAAAAGAAACAACGATTCCTCTCCCGAAGTAGCTTTACTCAACTGTAATTTGTGCAAGCGGTCGATGAAGCCTGAATTTGTGTTTAGAAATAGATGCAAGCATCACTATTGCATTGAATGCCTGCGAACAAGCAACTGGTATCGTTCAGTTGAGTGTTTCGTACAAACATGCTTTTCAGCCTTAGAAACTGAGAAAATTGAGCTCTTTTTCATAAATTCTCCATACAAAGCCGAATATAAAGGAAATATAGTACCTCAGAAGGCTGATTCATCGATCCTAAACTCACCACGTAACTTATCGGGGAAGAATACTGTCACTCAACCAAAAGACAAAACTTCATGCTCTTTATGTAAAACACTGCTAGTCACATCCCAGCTTTTTAAAAACCCATACTGTGGAGACTTCTTTTGCACTCAGTGCATTAAACTCGCCAAGTTAGAAGGTCACATTAGTTGCCCAGTGAGAGACTGTGGCAGGAAACTTGATCGCGCTGCTGTGAGTCAGCTCAAAGCGTTGCTGGAAAAGAAAGACCCATCAGTGATCACAGCGGTCGTGGCCTGTTGCACTTGCAATCACAAGGCGGAACTGACATACCAACGAAATGCAAAGCCAGATTACTTTAAGTGCCAACAATGCAAGGAAACAATGTGCTTTAGACATGAAACTTTGATGAAAAACTGCTTTTGCTTTTGTCCAAAGTGCATCGGCACTCTGAAGCTGGACCTTCGAAGTGATACTAAAAGCTGTCAGAATTGCAAACTATATATCTGCTTCTCCTGCAATAAAATGATTGATCCCCAAAAACCTTGCTTGTGTACCTGCAGACTCTGCTTTGAGAAAAAAGAAGATCGAAACTCCATTATCTGTGTTAATTGTCGAGAGAATGCTAGTTTCTGTCAAAATTGCCAAGAAGAGCTATTCGATGAGTCCAGAGTCAAGCTTAAATGCGGACATTTCATTTGTATTAGCTGCCGATTTGAACACCTCGAGAATCTTCAAAATAACTCGGGATCTATAAAGACAAGGTGGAAAAAGCGAAGTAATGAAGTGGTTGAACATTGTTTGATATGCGATCATCTCGCGGGATTTATCTAGCGCGAGTAACCAACTGTCGGTTGCGCTTGGACCAGCTGGTGGTGCTATTCCGTCAGCTTATGTTATTTTGTTAAATGTGTGCAGTTGTGAATTGGCATGAGAGAGAGAGAATACAAAGTAATTTGATTG
>ENA-UOTZ01000360-UOTZ01000360.1-compost-metagenome-genome-assembly--contig:-NODE-360-length-38608-cov-8.009577_pt1 | contig 38608 bp, 17 predicted proteins | sample MGYA00238144_ERZ746983 | MGnify/ENA primary metagenome ERZ746983 (study PRJEB28759, sample SAMN06268863) | compost metagenome | isolation source: single cell | place: USA: California, Emeryville, Joint...
CCGCAACGGCTTGCGATACCTGCAAAGATGGATATTACCCCAATCCAACTGCTACTGGTTCTACTGACGTTTGCTTGGCTTGTGCTGAAGGATGTACTGGGTGTACGAGTGCTGGTTGCGCTGGTTGCAACACAGGGTACTTCCTTGATGATACCACATGCACCAAATGCGGTGACAACTGCGACGCTTGTGGATCCGCAACGGCTTGCGATACCTGCAAAGATGGATATTACCCCAATCCAACTGCTACTGGTTCTACTGACGTTTGCTTGACTTGTAGTAGTATTACTAACTGTACTAAATGCTCAGGCGCCACCAGCTGCACAGAATGTGTAAAAGGAAATTTCCTAGATGGATCCAATGGCTGCACGCCTTGCGACGAGAGTTGCACAGTGTGTGATGGGGGTGCTACTGTATGCTCAGAATGCGCCGAAGGTTATTACTTAAGCGGCACAACATGCACACCATGCACCGGGGATTGTGTCACTTGTACGAATTCTACTTTCTGTACTTCATGCATCGAAGGAAAATACCTCAACTCAGCCACTGATGGCACTTGTGATACTTGCAGTGAGAACTGTACGGCGTGCACTAGTGGCAGTGCCTGTACTGCTTGCAAAGCAAACTTCGTTCTCCAAGGAACTTACTGCTCGCCTCAATGTCCGAACAATTGCACGACCTGTACCTCTTCAGACACCTGTATTGACTGCGGAATCGGCTTTTATTTGAGTGGAAGTACCTGCACCGCTTGTCCTTCGGGCTGTGCTCACTGTCTCAATGCAACAGCATGTGTGTCCTGCAAAGCTGGGTACCAAGTTGCTAATGGTACATGCTCCACTTGCGCCTCAGGACAATTCTACTGGCTAGGAACTTGCAGATATTGTCCTGATAACTGCGCTGTTTGTGATATCGTTCCTACTGGACAGACTTGCTTGACTTGTGACGCGGGTTATGTTCAATACGCTGTCGATGCTAACAAGAACTATTGCATGAAAGCTGGAAGCTTAACAAAGGGACAAATGGCTGGAGTTATTGCTGGATCGACGATAGGTGGAGTAGTTATCCTGGGTGCTGCCGGGTACTACATTTATGCGAAAGTTGTTGTCCAAGGAGTATTCAATAGAGCTTAAGTGAATGAATGACTCATTTTCTGATAGTTATTTCACAATTGCTTGTATTTCTTCATTTTTACTCTTCACTTTGCTCAAACTGATTCCTTGTGATATGAATACAGTTTAGAGTTGATTCAATCTTTCATATTTGTAGCTGAATACTCCATCTGTGACTTGCCATCATTCTTCTTTCTCAAAAATGAAAATAATTTCAACTTCCTTAGTTAATTTCCAAGCCGCTCGTTGTAGCGACCCTCAGTATATTCAGAAACTGTACCATCTCATTTCTGAGTCGATCATCCGATCCTGAAAATATTAAAATTTTAAAAAGTTATATATGATTCAGTTGCTCCTTTAAATAATGAAAACACCGGAATTCGGAGTTATTCTGACAGGTTTGCAAAAAATTTCAAGCACACCAAGGAATCACTCTCACTTCTAGATTTGGATTGAGCAAATTAAGTTAAAGAAGGAGACGAGCGAAAAGATATTAACTGAACATTTGTTAATCGTGAGCTTACCTAGGTGAGTGAAATTTCATCGCACGGCTCTGTCTTTGGTTAGTGGGTGGGTACCTTGTAGATATATTTTCTCAGAAAATGACTGCTGAATAAGCATTGATATTAACTTTTTTGATGAAAAACACTTTTGGCTAGAAACGCGGATATCCGGAAAGATTATTTGAAGCGATACCAGCCAATAATGCTGACTGCCAGATATGCAGGAAAAACTTTGACAATTTGAGATTCTAACATTGATGAAGCTTTAATTGTAATCACAATACTCCCTACATAAAGGAATTTCTATTCATGCTCAAAAAGCAGCTAAAGGTTCCTTCCAAAACAATTTATTACGACCCAACCTCATATTCGCCATCTCAAATACTAATTCACAAATAAATGAGGCAAAAAAGATAATTTATCCTCGAACAAAAATTAACTCAAAACCCTAGTTTAATTAAATTAAAAAATGAACTTGAACCAACATGGCTCTCATTTAATCGATGAGTCTTGCAACCTGCTCGAAGACGACTCACCGAAGACAAGTTTTGGAGTCGAATCAACGAAAAAATTCCCCAGCGAGGCAGAAGTCGAAGGTGGCCAAAGAACCACAGTCATCGTTCAATATAACCCGGATTTAACCGCTAAAATCCAATTCAATAAACCCGGTAGTCACACATCAGGATGGCTGTTTTCCACCTTGATGAAAAGACTTAGATCACAGGCTAATGACCGCTTAACGCAGGCGAAGATCAGATCAATCGTTGCGTTCAAAACCGCCGAGAAAAATCTATTAAGAGATGTTCTTCTCACGATCGAAGACTACCCACTAACCTTTCTTGATCAAGAAACTATCCTAGTTCCTTACTTCGGGAGCGAGCTTCGATATCGTGAAGATAGTCTCACTCCTTTGGTAGGATTACAAGATTTTGAATTCACAAAACATCTTGGTCATGGAGGATTTTCTCGTGTGCTGTTAGGTAAAGCAAACTCATTTTCTCTACTGGCTTAACGCATTGGTTCACAGCCAGGAAAAGAGACACGGGAAAATTCTATGCAGTTAAACAGATTAAAAAGAATGAAACGATAAGGCAGACCGTAGTGGTTAATAACGAGAAAAACATGCTGTTAGGGTTGCCAGAAGAATTCTTTTCGAGGCTAAAGTTCTCATTCCAAACGGTAAGATATCGACTTCGAGAAAAAGATAAAATTTGTTTGGACTCATAGACCGATTCGTACTTCTTTGTGATGAAGTTCTATATCGGCGGAGATCTGCACCATTATTTTAAACGAAAAAGGGCTATTCCCGAAAAGAATGCGAAGGATATTATTGTCCAACTAATTGCGGGCCTTGAAATTCTTCATGCAAAGAATATCATTTTCCGTGATCTGAAAGTAAATTAAATTTTCCTTGCGAAAGGGAACTTATCTCAAAACTTTTCAGCCGGAGAACCTTCTCATCGATGAGAAAGGCCATATCCATTACGCTGACCTCGGATTCTGCAAAAGGATGAATCCGAATGAACATTTCGTGAAGGGAGTTTGTGGAACTGTAGAGTACTTTAGATTTTTTGTTATTGTGAAAGTATAACGACTTTTTGTTCCGTTAGGTTCATGGCGCCAGAGGTCCTTGCTGAGACTGGATACGATCACCGAGCTGACTACTACTCATTAGGAGTTGTATTGTACGAAATGCTTATAGGAACGCCTCCTTTCAGTCGATCGAAGTATAAGAGAAAGGAAATTGAGTTTGAGATTCTAAACACCTTACCCAAAATACCAGACTCTTTGTCTTTAGAGTGCAGAGATCTTCTAACGAAACTACTTATAAAAGATCCTGCAGCTCGACTTGGAGGCCAGAAGGGCATTCAAGAAATAAAAGAGCATTGTTGGTTCAAAGACATCGACTTTGAGCTTGTCAAGCAGAGAAAATTTCCAAAATCGTCCAGAGAAATTCCCTTTGGTGCCTGGGTTCGTCAAACGAAACTTGCTGAAATACCTCATGATGATCGCCAAGGTCCCAAGTATATTGAAAGGCTTGAGAGATTTAGCTGCTATAACGATGATGAAGACCCAAGCTACTCCACACAGCAAAGTTTGTGTGAGAAAATGTCTCGATTTTCGCTGCTTTCAAAGGAAAAGCATTCGCTGCATTTGAGAAATAGCAGCCACACTCTAGAATTCTCCGGATTGAAATCTAATCCAAGAATGACAACGGAACAAGTATTACCGAGTACTCGCATAAGCAGCAGGAGGCATACTGGAGAGCGATTCCATTTTTCTTTTCGATCTGAGATGGAAGGGTCGCCAATTCGTCGAGGCTGCTCGAATAGGAATGCGAAGAAAAATACCTCTTCAAAAACTATTGATCATGGTGCTATGGACTCGACGATGGATTTTGATAATGAGCTCTACATCAGCGAGGACGAATCCGCGGAACTTCTGCAAGAGTCAAAGAAATTCTACGATTTCAATAAGTTAGTAAAAATCACGAATATCTTTAGCAAACCATGATAAAAGGTGAAGTGAGTTCAAAGGCAAGCATCATCATTATTCTACTTATAGATTTAAATAAAATTTTTCTTTTTTGAGAACTTACATGAATGAGTGAGTTCCTTTTTCTACTACTCTTTGAGTTTTTGCTACACAACTAACCATTCATTATATACAATTCCTGCCTTTTAATTTATTCTCTCAGCAGGTATCTGAAAATATATCCTTATTACACAAATTTTTCGAGGAATTCTGCAATTAGCACTTGCGCTGGGAATTTTTTGGACGGTTTACAGTTGGTTGCCTTTAGGAGTACGATGTCCTCGCTTATAAAGTAATCATATATATTATTTTTCTCATCAAATAGTTTTGGAGACAAAGAAGAATGATACATGCTGTATGATGAGTCGCGCTCATACGATGGCGTCATAATCGTGAATTATCATCTTCGAGGCCGATTGTTTACAATAATATTCTCCTAATCTAAGCGCAAGATATTGATAGAATGATATCAAATAACTAACTAGCCAGGGCTAAACAGAATGGGCAACAGGAATAGCCTGTTATCAAAAAAGAAATCAGTAGCTTCATTGTAATGAACATCTTTTTTTTTTGAAAACTTCTAAAGAGCAGTAAATCGCCCAAACATAAGTAACTTATAGCAAATGAAAAAGTTCAATAGTATTAATAGAAAGGGACCTTAAAATCGGCCTCCAGTTGCTTTCACGATAACTCAAACGAAAAATTTGGTTTCATACACAGAGAAATATTTCGGATGATGAAAATTCATTAATAGTCCGCATCTTTTGCATATGAACAGAATCTCTCACGTTTGAGTGACCGGAAACGAGCTACTCTGACCCGCACGAAGCGCGCTGTTACCTCTCTGATTCGAGAAGATATGGCTTCTTCTAAAACAAATTAATAGTTGTCAGATCTCAAATGAAAATTACTGATAATCTGATTAACAAATGTATCAACAGATATATCGAACTCTCTAGAAAACTCGAGTATCCGGTTTATATTCAAAGAGCGATGAGAGTAGAAAAAAAGCATTAGGATGATCAAAGCAGGGTCCATTGAGCACGAACAAGCAAATCTTTTCAAAGCCGAAGGCAACAAGGCTTTTTCTGTTAGAAACTATGAAGAAGCAATCGAAAGTTTCACGAAAGCAATTAATTGCAATCCCTACGACCATACTTTCTACACTAACCGCGCAGTTTGCTATTACAACCTGAAAAAATACGCAGAATCTCTCGAAGACGCGAATAGGTCACTGAATATCCAGCCATCATGGATTAAAGGCTATTGGAGAAAGGGATTAGCTGAGTTTTGCCTTGGCCTTTATTATGAGAGTGAATACTCCTTTAAAACTGCGCTAGCGCTAGATTCGCCGAACGAATCATTTAAGATTCTAGTAAAATACTTGAAGGCTCTCCGCTCTCTTCCTCAGGAAGTTGACATCATGAATCAAATGATTTTAACAATTTCACAGAGCGACTCCAAACAGTATAACTTTCCCAAGAATCCCAACCTCCCACAAAAACTTCTAAACCTCCTCCAATCCCCAGAGAATCTTCCTGGACTCATTGAGTCTGATCTGAGTGTCAAAGAATTCTTGGACTTTTGTTTGGCAAACGAGTCACTCAATTCAGAAAATCTCGTTGAAGAGCATAAGGTCGGAGGTCATTCCCAAAACGATCTACGCGAAGAGCACAAGCAAGACGATGCAGCTTCACCGTCGATGATTTATTCCAGCGAAATCGCGAAGAAGGCTGGGAATGAAGCTTTCAAGAAAAAATTATTTCAACTGGCTCTGAAGTATTATGAGAGAGCGCTAGAGCTTGATCCAAAAGAATACATGGTTTACAATAACAAAGCCGCTGTTTTTTTAACGCTGAAAAAATATCAACGAGCTCTCGAAGAGGTTGAGAGAGCTCTTGAAGTATACTATGAAGAAGCGCCTGATTTCCAGAAACTCGCCAAGATTTACCATAGAAAGGCCAATATATACGCTGCGATGCAGGATTATGATAGAGCGATTGATTTCTATAAGAAATCTTGGATGGAACATATGGATCCGCAAGTCAAGGCTGACTTGGCTAACGCTGAACTACTGAAGAAAAAGGCCGAAGCGGAGAAAAGGAGAGCTGAAGAAAAGAAATATATTAACCCTGATATCGCTGATCAACAAAAAGAAAAAGCTGATGAATTGATGCAGAAAGGAGATTTTGTGGCAGCTTTGAAGGAATATGAAGAGGCTTTAAAGAGAAACCCTCACTATGCAACCCTTTACTACCGAAAAGCTGTCTGTTTGGGGAAGTTGCTTGAGATACCAGAAGCTCTGAAGGCTGTTGGGAAGGCAATCGAATTGGATCCTCTTTGTGTCGATGCTTGGATCTTGAAAGGAGGTTTTCTTGAGTTAATGAGGGAATATAATAAAGCAGAAGATGCTTACTTAGAGGGGTTGAGAATCGAACCCAACAATATCAAATGCCAGCAAAAAATAGAAGAAATTCGGATTAAACAACAGAAGTAAGATACTACGATTGATTATCTCTGATCTAATGAGGGAATTGGAATTCAGACAAAGTCATCTATTATCTTGAAAGGTTTTAATTTGTTTGTTGAAGGAATTGAAAATTAAAATGCTTATTGCTTGCTTTTACTTATATGGGAATTATCATCAGTAGAATTCGCTTTCAATTTGATCAGTTGGATCGTACCCTTGCAAATGTGTTGTGTTGAGCGAGTTTGCTCATTTTAATCGCAAATCGTGCTCGTTCAAAAAAGCTTCGCAAATGAGCAAACTAACTCTCAAATATCTCCTCTGAAATTTTCAAATAGTCACACGAGTTTCATTGTCAAGTAATATTCAATAAAAAGATGGATGAATTTGGGAAGTACTTATTTAGGGAGGAAATTCAATATGTATGATTTTTAATGAGGGACAAAGAAGCCAAGAGGCTTAATAAATAAACTATATGAATGAATCGGAAGGATAATATGAAACGAAAATAAAACTTCCTTTACAATCAAAAGCTATATGAGAAAAGCTAGGAATACTTTCATAATTTTAAGTTTGAGCTTTTCATACCACGAGAGATAAACACTTAAGCACTTCCTCTTGTATTCTGGTTCAAGGTTCATCTCACCCATTAACAACCAGAAATATGTCAGAAGGATAAAAACATAATCAGGAATGATTTCCTCAGATTTCAATTCTCAATATTTGTTGTCAAGTGTCCAGGTGATATTGTTGACTCTTCTGAGTACATTTGCCATTAAATATCTTTTGACAAGCTGCTTATGCTCTTTGCTGGACTCTTGAATATGCTTCTGAATCTTTTTTTGTGACATGAGGCCTGCCTTACAGCCATAAAACCTGTACGGGCATTTTACCATGCAATGGTAATTTCTGTGTTCATGTACTGCCTCACGAATGTAAAACTGACTACAGCGTGGACATTTCACTCTTTCTCTCTTACAAATATCACTGTGGTAATTTATCAGCCTGGCCTGATATTTAACGAAGCAAAATTCACAAGTTACAAAAGGACACTTGCACTCAGTATCACTCTCTAGAAACTTAGATCTCTGTATTCGAGCTCCACATTTGCATTCTCCGAGAACAGAAGGACATTGTTGCCAGTGTAAATAGAAATCTTTAAGTTTTAGACGTTCTCGACAGCATTCACCTTGGCAAAATAAGGTTAGGTTTTCCAGCAAGTCTCCAATGACGATGCTCTTCTTTAGCATATGCATGTTTGGGATATCGTCTTTACACAGAGGGCAAGTCGGTTCCACTTCATGCCAGGATTTGATGCAGTCATAGCAAAAGCTGTGTCCGCAGGATAAAGTGACAGGATTATTGAATACGAATAGACAAATTGAGCATCGAAGGAATATTCTGAGGTTGGGATCAATAATCTGATCGATGGAAATTTTTTCAGGCTTGAATGAAGGTAAGTAATGGAAGGCCGAAGGAAATTGATCTTTGATCATCGAGGTAGAAGTCTAACCGAGTTGTAAGAGCAAGAGATAATTCAAAAGAATTAAAAGTATTCTGAATAACATGCTGAATTCGAGCTTCAAATTCTATAAGTATTCAAAAAATGCTATTATCATAGTTCAAATAATTTGTTTTTACTATTATTAAAATTCTGCTTGAAAAGTGACTCAATGCTAATCCTAAGAAGCATGATGAGTGGGAGACTGTTAGAATAAAAATTCTGAGAATATCGAGCCAATTGAATGAGAGTGCGCTCAATTTAACTCGACTTCGCTAAGTGGCTAGGATCCGAATAAGAGGTTACATTGTGGAATATAATTTGATGTTAATAGCTGCATGGCAGTCGAGAAAGATAAAATAAGTTTAGCTGGCTTCAAGGCCCACTGGTTAGAACTGCAGAGTTGACAAAACTTCAAAAAAATCTCTTTTGGTGCAACAATTACATTTTTCTTGAAGGCTAAATTTGGTTTGGATATGAAACTACGTCCTAACAAACAAAAAGATATTGGTGAGTTACTTTTGGTCATTATCTCGACGCTGTCTTTTCTTTGTTGTTGAAGCATTTCGAAATTAATTAAACGGATGAGCAACGATTCCCTTTGAGATCATGGCTCTTAAGAACTTTACAGCATACCAGAAGATCTGAAAGAAAAAGAACTGTCTAACCAGATATATAAGGTGAAGATAAGAATGTCTTGGCTCAGTTTAACACCAATTCAAATTAAACCAAAGCCGAGAATTAATTCCTTTTTTTTTTTAGCAAACATGCTTTAGAAATAAGTTGAGCCAAAACGGTACTCATACCGAAATTTTCCTTGGAGATCTCAATTTTATGATGTTTTCTTGAAGCTATTCTGAAAAATAATCCATATGAATGACAGCTCAGCTTCTTGCTGTCTTTCAAATTGAACAAATCGCATACCTTGTATTGGTTTCTCCTCAAGCTATTATGAACTACTTTATTCTCTTCTTTAAATTGAACGGAGTTAATTAAGCTAGTTTAGCAATTCCAGAATAAATTATTGAAACTGTGGCTACCTCTCAAATCCGTCACTTCGCTAACTTTCTTATGTTTTTTCAACCAGATATCTCATAGAAGAGCTGCTCCGACTCATAGCGTCCATTTTTTCTGTTCAAAACATTGCATTTCTTGAGAAGTTTGATGACGAAAAACTTTGTTCGCCCTGATAGTGGTTGCATGATTTCAAAAGTAAAGGCTCTCGTTTCGGCTAGATATTTGAAATCGAAATCTTTCGAACAGCTTTAATCCGATTCTCTACCGTTTCGATAAAATCTGTTCATAAAAGAGCAGTGCTGTTATTGATCAGACGATTCAAATAAAATCTTACTAGATTATTGTGGGTTTATATGGTGCATTGTCGAACAATTGTCATTAATAAATGTATTCAAAAAAACAAAACTATTTGCCTGCATCCGGTCGGCCTGGCCGTATCGAGGAGAAACAAGTTCAAAATACTGGACCTGAAGAAATAGCTTGCTGCATTTGCATGTGCATCTATTGCAAACCAATAAGTCTTGCTTGCAAGCACACGTATTGCAAACAATGTATTGCGTGTTGGTGTAAGTATGACTCACGCTGTCCAAAATGCAGAGATATCATCCAAGCAATACCAACTGAGATTGATCAGACGGTAGAAGATTATAAACTTAATAGCTTAATGTCGTGTCCTTATTGTGACGATGGCATCCGAGTCAAAGATTACGAAATGCACTTCAAACGCTGTCCATATCTCCCATTGAGTTGCCTGTGTGGAGAGAAAATTTTTCGAGATGATTTTTTTTGGACTGAGAAATGTTGCAAATGTCCCCAGGAGCAGTGTCCTTATTGCTCGAAAACCTATCAGAAGCGTATTATGGAGTTTCATAAGATGATATGTCGAAATATTGCTGAACTGAGAGAAAACAACACAAATTTACTAATTCAAGCAGAGTTAACAGGAGAGAAAGAGTCCTTTCTGATAGCTTTAGAACAAGGAGAGGAAACAACGACTTCCAGGTCTATGTAGCATTAGTCAGGTAGTAAATTAATCTAACTAAAATACGTTTAAGGTCAAGCACGTATTGGAAGCTTTGCTTTTCATACAATTTAAATTCAATTGTAAAACACCTATATTCCGCCTGTCTTTCTTCGTGATATAATTGATATCAAAAACAAACCAATGAGGCTTGCTAATAGGAGTGTCCTTTGACTTGTAACTTGTTTATGAAAATATGCAAATTTAACTGAAAAGTGATTGAAAAGTGAGCTTCTAAGCTTTCTCAAGCGTTTCCAGGAAGCAATACTATGATTAAATAGTATGAGAGTACTTTCATGTGAATAACTATTGTAATAAATTAAGATAGACCAATACTACACTTGCTCTTGGATGCATTGTATCTCGAAAGAGAAAAACTGGTTTCAGGTGAATTTCTGAGGTGTTTATTTATGGATAGAAAGGATTCAACGACATGAAAATAATAAGATTCATTGTGATTCCCACGGCGCTCATAGAAACCTTGCCAATAAATAAACCTCTACTCTTACTTCTTGATCAATGACAACAGCTTATTTTTGTAAACATCAATCTCTATGAAACCAAATTCATTGTACTGGTCTCCTTCATAATGCTTCGAAACTAAAATAAAGTAGTCATTAAGATTATCAACCATATTGAGAATGATCTCCTCAACGTATTCGCAGACCTGGTCGTATATTTGCCCTTGCAAATAATTCTTCATCTTGACCAGCAGATCATTGAGCACGTCATCCACGTTCTGAATAAACATCTGATAGTACTTTTGGATCGTATCGGGTTTCAGCATAGAGCTCATTTCCCTGCGAATTCCCTCAGCATCTATTTTTTTCTTCGGCTTAGACTCTTCCGCATGAGTTTCACCTCCAGATCCCGCCGAAGTTCGTGGTTCTGATTCGGCCTTATCAGCTTCAGCAAGTAAAGACTCTAAGTATTGATATCGCTTTAAGAAATCATAAAGACTCTTGGAAATGATAAAGCCCAGGTCTTTTATGAATCTTTCAGCCACTGTGTATATGTGCTTTCGCACGTTCATGTTCAACGACGAAGCAAGTTCCTCCATTTTTTGAGAGCTCTTCTTGGCCTTAGGACCCCCAAACGGCAAGAGCTTATTGAGGAACCCAGGCTCAGGCGCATTCTTTTTTTTGGGTACGGTGAGCTCTGAAGGCGCATTAATATCAAACTCTTTCAATTTGATATTGAAGAAAATCAAATTTTTCAGCAAGAACAAAAACGAATCGCTCTTCTCAGGGAACATCTCGCTGCCAAGGTAAACCATATTCACAGTATCGCTAATAACTTCATTTACAAGGATTTCCATGTCGCTTACATACAGCTTACCCTTCAGGTTGTAGAGGAGATTGATCGCAGTTTTTACAACAGGCATAATTTCCTCTTTCATTTCAACTCTGAAATACGGACTTCGCAGCACTCCGTCCTTGGTTTTCCTCTCGAAGTCTTTCGAGTTATATTTCTGATTAAACTCTCTCTGATATTGTTGAAGGTCGAAATTATTGATATACCCATCAAGGAACTGGTGTCCCAGATCCCAGAGTTTATTATTGATTTGAATTCTTATTTGATAGGTAAATTCTTTGAATACCTCCACCATCTTCTGGAAATTTGTTTGCTGCTGATCTGCAAGCTTTTTCTCTTGGTCAATCAAACCTTGCAATTCACTGGAATTTCCAAATAGCCCCAGAATCACGCCTTCAAAGTGAGTTCTAGCCTCACCTGCAGCGTCTTTAAAGTCAAAGTCGAGCGCCACTTCATCCTGAGAATCAATAAATTTATTGAGGAAGTCCATCGATCTCAATAATTCTTCTAGCTGACCCTCTCTTTGCAAGAAAGGAGTCAAACATTCTGTGTATTTCGCTGTGATTGACCTGAGTATTGTCCCAATTTTTGAAGACTCGTTGATGACTAACGTGTTGTTAAAGAAGCTATTATGGTAAGCGAGCTCAAAGAAAATCGCTTGGCATGCAAGGGTGAGTATCACGCGCAGCGGCTGTTGAAGTCCACGCTCGAAAGCTCCGAACTTGGATATGAATAATTTCGATAGATTTTCGAGAATTTTCTCCTGTAAAGAAATCCTGAAAAACGAATAATAGCTGCTGAACAGGTCTTGCATGATCTCATTGCAGTCGGCATCAAAGCCAGATAGAACCTTCATGTAGCAAAGGAGATCTTTCAAAGGTTTGTTGATAGTAACATTTTCAATTTTATTCGCTGTTGAAGCAGATCCCTTGAAAACAAAGTTTTGGCTGCTGCTGCCAGCCACAGTAAAAGCAGGATAGATCCAGCACGCGAGATTATGAAGAGCCTCGGTTTTGATCTGAAGCTGCAAAGCGTGCTCTCCTCTCAAAGGAGGCGGCTGCTGACCATCTTCTTTTGCTTGGAAATATAACAACTCCTCAAATTTGAACTTGTCAAAGTGAGCCAGGATTTGGTTGTGATCTTTTGTAAACAGCTTGATGAGCATGGTCTTGATGACCGTCAATAGCTTCTTTTTTAGTTTTTGATAGCTTTCCAGCATCTCGTAGCTGCTGAAATAGTTCGGCTTGGATTCAAAAAACTCAATCGCATCCATTATCTCCGAAAGGAACCTTTGGAGGTTGGCTTCGTAAATGTGAATATTGCTCACATTAAGCGAGATATCTCCTACGTCTCGTTGAAGCTGGGGCAAATCTTTGAAATAGTGTTGGATTGTTTGCACATGCACTACGACATCAACCAAACTCCTCTGTTGATCGATAAGCGCCGATGAGTCATAATAGAATTTATTAATTTTTTCGATCACAGTTTCTTTGACTTTTCGGACCTCTTCGAAGTTCCTTTGGTAGTCTAGCGAGCCTTGTTGGAGGCCTGCCAAAAATTCTTCAACTGTCGATAGTGCCTGTGAGGTGTTTTCGAGTTCGTGTAGGACTATCTGCGATTTTATCAGTTCATCACTTTGATCCACAAAATCTGAAAAGATAAAAGGCTCAGTGCGGTCTTGCTCTTCGAAAACTTGAGGGTCAGTGTTGTCTAGCTCAGGAAAATGCAAAGGGTCGTCTGCTTCGAAAGCATTTATCTTTTCAAGGTAAGATTGCGGGATGGGAACCTGGGATTCCCAAGCTGATATGCTGAAATTTCTCGCTTGAGGGTGGGATTCAATTCTTCTCTCTTGAGAAAGAGGTTTTCTCTCCAATGTGGGAAGTTTCTTATCTGGTTGAAGGAATTTCTTGTCTGTCTGCATTTGCGTATCTGTTTACGTTATCTAAATTACGTGTGTCAATGCAAGATATTTGAACAACTCGATTTCTTAAATTTTATATAGGAAAGAAATTCTCAGTTTGATGTGAAAGGGAGGTAATAGCAAGTATAGTTGTGAATTCAACAGTTAGATATGGAAGAATTTATTAAATTGTTAACTACAGGAATTAATTACGATTCTACAGTCATGATAAAGGCCTTCATACTTTTGCTTGTCTACAGACATTTTTCTTGAATAAAGTTAATGTTTACTCTAGACGAAGGTTGACTGTTGCTGGAAATATGCAAATCTACCAAAGTAGAAATGATTCGTCACCTCAAACTTTGATAGCATATTGGTTTAATTTTTAATGACAAACTCAATTCTGGCTGAAAACGTTTATACCTTTTAACTATCAGCGCTAGCAAGTGCAGTGAACTCTGAAAAATAACTCCCCAAAAAACTCTGACTCTGGTTGTAATCTCAACTATTTCGAGGTGGGTTCATTGTAGTAATCTAATGATAGATTCAAATTAAATTCCACTCCTGGAGATTAGACGTTACGATATTTTCTCTGACTCTGTGTTGTGGAAAATCTCCTTCAATTACAATAAAAGATTGACGATATATCAATCGAGTTTGAGGCCTGATAGCGTTTAATCATCTGTTAAATCCTTGTTTTCTTGCGAAATTTCATTTATTTCCTCCAGGCAGCTTTGTCTGAAAGTGAGAGTGTCAACACTCCCTTTAAAAAAATTGGAAATAGGTTTTTAGAGAAGAAACAACAACAATATCTATTTTGAATTCGAATTTATTCGATAAAGTGCATATATCTACAATTCAAGAGTTATTATGGCCATCAATTTATAATAGCTCGGCAAGCGCCAACACCCCAAACGATTGAATTGCTCTGTTTTCCAAAGCACAAAGCCTATTTTGTCAATCTAAAAGGAACGAGTTTTAACCAATTTTAATCTGAGGCTATTTCGAGCACTGATTAAACCTTCAAATGGGATTTAAGATAGATATTTGATTAATATCGAAAGTCAAAAGGACTGTAATCGTAACTGGATAGAAATAGATGGAATCCTCTCAGTTCAAGTGGATGAAAAACGTGATCTTCCCTTCTAAGGTGAGATGCGACACCCTGGAAGAAGAAATCGACAACCCTCAGTTTTCAAAGCTGAACCCAATGCAAACTTTTGATGAAATCGAACAAGAAGACGTCATAAGAACAAGAAGCACTCCTTTGAAGCCACCAAGCTTCGACTCGTTTTTGAACGGAGTCAAGGCCATCACGAAAAAATTCGATCAGATCAAAGGTTTTAAGTTTGAGATCGGTGCCGCGCCTTCTCAAAATTTCCATATGCTCCACGTCTGGAATATCCTTCCTCCTTCCAAATCCAGAATGGGACCAGCTGGCCCAACCCTGGGATCCGGCTCACAAGGACAATACACCTTCATGGGCCAATATCTCGGAGGAAATTTCAATCCAATGGCAATGGAGAGACCTCCTCTAATTCTCACCGGAAGAACCGACAACCAAGGCAAACTTGAAGCATCCATCATCAAAAGTATCAATAGAAGAACAAATCTCAGATTGAATTTCGGCTACCTCAACGATGATATGAATATGGCTCAAGTTCACGCCGATCTTGACTACGAAGGTACTCAGCCCTAATTATTTAATGAGTTGTTTAACTTAATTTTTTTCTAGGCGATGATTTTACAAGCACAGTCAAAGCCGGCAGCGCAATATACAGTTTCAGCTTCATGCAATCCGTCGGAAGAAGCTGTGTTCTCGGTTTTGAGACCCTCTATTTAGTAAATAAAGCCACAAGGAATTTCCAGAATAACCTTTTCTTTTATAGCAAAGAAAAGGTTTCTTGATGAGCTACGCAGCTCAATATAAATACAGCAAGAAGCACGTTTTTTATGCACACTGGCAAGCCATGCACGACCATCTGACCTTGGCCTATCTCCAAAAGGTAGTTTCTTGCAGCAAGGTCTTTGTTCTAACTCGGATTAGGTTAATAGAAATGCCCAACTGGTCAGTGAATTCAACTACATGCCAACTGAAAAGGAATCAACAAACTTCGTTCTCGTAACAAAAAATTTACAAAATTCATTAAATTTTAACGGTTTATATTCTAAAAAGGGTTTCAGACAGAGATTTACTAATACTGAGGTATTGACAACATTGAGCAGCAAGGGAAAGATCTCGTCTCTGATCAGTATTGTGGGAGGATTCTACCAACTCAAGCTTTGCGCTAACGCAAACTACAAGAAGGACGCCTACAAATTCGGATATGGTATCTCATTCGGTCAAATCTCATAATTAAGATGCTGAAAGCTGGCCCTTTGCTCTTGTCTGTAATAGCATTTCATATCCTCTGCATTGTGTATTTCTTCTTTGTCTCCCAGAAACTAGATAAAAAGCAGCCTGGGATCAGTAAACACGTTCGTATATGTTTCTTAGATAGATATTCAGCCTTCAAGCCCAAAATTTGATATACAAAGAATTTTAAAAACAAAAAAAAGTTCACAACTCAATAAAAATCGTTAGGTAGCCAATATTCCTTGGGCGATACGTGCAAATGAAATGGCAAGTTAATACTAGTTTCAGAGGAGAAAGTTGTCGAAAATAGAGATCGCTGGTCTCAATTCAGGATTTTAGAAATAACTATGCTTACAGCAATCTTTTCGGAATAAGATATCAATAATTTATTCACAAATTGCTGTTGATGAGTGGACCCGATAAACCGAATCAGTCTAAGGCTGAAACACTCTCTGACCCGAGGGCGATTCATGTTACAGGTTAGACCTTTAGCAAATTTCGATTAACAACCTTCGATCAAAGAAAAACTTTCGAAACTTCAACTTGCAGAGCCAAAAGTTGTAGGAAAGATACAATATGTAAACAACTAAACAAAAACCAAATAATCCGAAATCTTGATATCTTACATGTAATAAGGAAGGCACCACCTCTGACAAAATCCCACAAGAAAACCAAAAACATCAGTACCATGATAAAAAACAATGTTCCTAAGGCAATCAATTAATTGTTGCTAGAAGTAATAAGACAACAAATGTGCATGAAGAAGAAACTAAGAGTGTGCCAACTCATAAGGTAATAATTGCCATGGGCTGAAAAAATATAGATGAAAATACTAGAAAATCCAAGATTCGAGTGCCAACATGAAGAGCGATGATGCTGTCGGTTCTCAAACTCTTTTCAATGTGATTATCGTAAGTGTCTTCTGGCGCTCTTTCTTTAACAAAACAGGGTACCTGCACTGATTTAGAAAAGCCATACTTCCGACTGACAAAAGAGCCAGATCCTTCTCAAATTCGCCCTGAACATATACTAAAGAAATCTTTGAAACACCTCCTTTCCAAATTCAAGAACGGAGAATATAACTACCCCTATCTTGCAGAGCAATTCAAATCCATAAGGCAGGTAACTTGACACAAAAAATTCTGAAAAAAACTAATATTTTCTCCGTCTGGCCTCAAGGATCTGATCGTTCAGCATATCAGAACTAAATTCACTGTGAAATTTTATGAATGCAGCGCTAGAATCTCTCTTGAAAATCGTGATCTATCAACATTCAATGAGTGTCAATCAATGCTATATGACTTCTATCGAGAAGGACTTCCCTCTAAATCAAAGATGGTAAAATGAGTGCTAACCCTCTCCCAGTACGATGATAATAATAATTTTCTAAAGGAGTTCTACTGCTACAGGATCATTTACCTTTATTTTTGCAACATGCAGCCAGAATTAAACAGGTTCCTTTCCCATTTGAGCGAGGAGGAGCTGAAGGATCCAAAGGTCGATTTCGCTCTCAGGTTTATTCCATCTTTGGTAAAGTGCTCTAATAACAATACTTAAAGGCTACGTCATGAGGTTGAGCTTGGCAACTTTAAAAAATTTTTCGAGTTATATAAAACAGGCTGCGATTTAACTCCCTTGCTGATCGATTTTTTCCTTGAAAAATTACGAATCCGTGCTCTGCAGCTTTTTACAAAGAGCTTTGGTGAAAAACTAGCAGTAAGTTACCTAAGCGAAGTACTAGCTTTCAAAGACGAAGAGTCTTTCAAAGAATTCATTAAAGAATCAAGTAAGAAGAAGCTCAACTTTTCTTGCTTTAATTGTGGTTTGTTAGATGGCACCATCAGCGAGGATGGCAAAAATCTAATGAATAAGGAAAGTTTTAAGAAATACGCTGATCATCCATGGCTTTATCGTAAAATCATTACACATGTTTCGTAAATGACATCTCCTTGGTTTATTTTATAACTGTATTTTGAACGCGATGTCTAATTGCTTTTCTTCAAATTTTGATCGAACTCAACCTGCTGAATTACTTACTGTATATGAGCGAGTTTTAAGGACTCTGAAAATATATTAATTAAATATCACGACTTGAGTCACATAATCACATAATAGATGATTCAAAATGCGGAGGTAGAAGAATTTAGCTATCAAATAGAAGAAAATCGCTCTCGCAGCGAGATAGAGGGAGTTACCATCTTTGGGAGTGGAAAAGAAGGCTTAATAACTGGCAAATCAATCCTCAAGAACAACGGATCTATCTTGTATCAGCGAGAAGCAAGCTTATTTAAAGAAAGCGCCCTCAGCAGGTTCATGACAAAGGCTGATATCCCAACAAGCACACAGAAAAGAATGGTATTTGATTACGATGCGGAGGAAAACGAATATGTTATTGAATCATTCGATCATGAGACTGTAGCTAAGATGCTCCATCTGGACCCTAATCGCGTGAAGTACACACTACTCCAGATTTCTAAACTTTGTCCGATGAAAAAACGAGTCATCCCGTTCAAAATTCTTGTGAATTTGGGAGCAGCTATCTTTCTTACTGTATTTTTATATTCATGTTTCTGGATGGTTGCCTTGTTTGTATTGAACCCACTAATTATGGCTCTCGCGCTCTTTTGGATTTTTTACTACCTCCTCCCTGGAATGAGGCTGAAACTTGAGGGATGGAAGATTGAAAGGAAGTGCAAACAACTAAAAAAATTTCTTATTCAAGAAAACAACGACTATTATCTTGAAAAAAAGGCGGAATGGCGAATTGGAAGGTTCGGCATGTGGGTTGAAGTGGTTTCTTTAGCCCCTAAAACGAAAATGCCCAAGTACCATCAAGTAGTGAACCCTTAATATTTGAAATATATGTTTTACAACATTTTTAGGGTTCTATAAAAGGTTCGCCTCTCAAGTCTTAAAGCTTTTGTTTTCTTGCTCTGATGTATGATTAAATTACAGATGCGTGATTGAAGGTTCATTGTTATAACAAATAATGAAGTTTTTACAACGTCCTCAGACTCGTTGATTGTAAGGTAGAAGTACAAGCCAGCATTTCCGAAAAAAAAGAGAAGCTCGCAACTAGCTGTTAATGACCTTCTCTAGCATATTAAGATGTTACATACAAGAAGTTAATTCAATAATTTTTCTTATATTTTGAATTTTCATAGAGCGAATAATGAACACGAAAGTAAACTTTTGAAAAAAAAAATGAAATTAACTATAAAAATTCGATAATCGAAGAGCGAATTAGTTCTTATATAGAAATTGGTTCAATTCATTCGACCAATATGAACTTGTCTTGATTATTCTTAATAATTAAATACTTTCTTGATTCATTCTATGTGCGCCATGATTGGCTTATGAGACATGCCTGTTCCAATTTCAGCGTAAGCTAAATCCTTCGACGCGATAAAATCATCATCATCAGAGAGAAATTCAATTTTCTTGCAGTCGGATCGTTTGGTTACGACTGTGCCAGGACACACCTTCTGTGCTGTCTGTTTCGGTAGGCAGCCTTCTTGTGGACAGTAAGCATAGAGCTCGTAAGATAGTTTTCCGAGGTGAAGGCATTCGACGCAGTTCTGTTTTGTGAGCGATTCTGACTCTTCAGAGTTGTCAAAGTGCTGAGCAAGGGCAATCTCGCAGTCGCTGGGAAGGATAGCATAAAACTCATCGCACATGCCTTCAACTTCGATAGACTCCAAACAGCCTAGTTGTGCGCACCAACCACGCGTAGTGGCCTCAGGTTGATTCTCATTGACGCATTGGAGGCAGCTGCTCAGAAGCTCTTTGAAACTCTTCGTCAAGGAGAGCTGGACGTTGAAAAGGAGGAAGCAGCAGAGAATGAATTTTAACATACTTTTTTTCTTATTTGTTTGTTAGTCGGTTTTAAAAACGAAATTTGGAAAACTATTTAAATAGAACGAATTTAAAAGCCGTTAGAAGAATTCGGCATTGGTTAAAAACCTTAAATTTTTTACTCTCAAAAAGCCGTTTTTTCAAAATTACAGCTGAGAGTCGGCTAGTAGCAGAGGAACGGAGGCTACAAAGCAAAAGCTGTTCTCAGAAAGCAGATATATGGTAGTATCTTTAGAAATATACCGTTTAAACAATCAAATTCAAGTGATACTGGAGGGATATACTTTCATAAAAAGGATAACAACTTTCTGAAAAGAAGGAGAAGTTTCTGAACCCTACAAACTTTCGGCAGGCTTCACGGCCATATGAGGATATGAGGAAATTTTCAGATAACTTTGTTGCTGATTCACAAGAAATTTGAGTACCCTCAGTTTGACTCAAAAGTTTTCGAGTCAAAGAAAAGACTAGATTGTTTCTTTCTGAGCATCGTCCTTTTTCTAAGTGAGGAAAAGAACTCATAATAGATATGTAGATCAAATGAGCTAATCATAAAATGTTCTTGCACTGTAGTAATGGAAATTGAAAGAAGATGTACTGACAAAAAAGATTTCTTAAATAATTCATCCAATGTATCTCGGTCAATTGCCTCAAGCGGGTAAACATGCATTCACATAGAATTGAGAAACTGCAAAAAATGATCAATAACGCGCAAAGTGCGAATTGGATTAAATGAGTAATTGTTTATTCCAATTCTACTCCGAAACGCAAGAAAGTCTTCTATAAAGTTGAAGACATGCCTTGATAACTTTTTGGAAGATCCAAGGAAGAAAAAATAATTTTTCTTAAGAAAATTTTGTACGCTCGCCGATTTTTCGACCTGTACGTTTTTTTTTTTAAAGCAGACAAAATAATTTTCATTATATGGAGGACAGGTATAAAGGCGACTTTAGAAGAGAAGTTGAGGACAAGGACGAGTTGGTCATTGCCTACGATGAAGTATAGCCCTACTCTGTGACGATTGATGAACCATTTTAAGGATGAAGAGGAATTTCGTGACCAGACTGCCGCTGATGAGTTTAATCTCAGACAGGAAGAGGTAGAACGGAATGAAAAAAGGCTGAAAGAGTTCAGAAAAATTCAGCACCAACTCGAAAAAGAGCAACAAAGATTAGCTGTATCTCTCTCTTCGCGCTCTTCGCAGTCAATTCTCACCTAATTAGATTGAATATGATGAGAAATGCCAAGAGATGATTCAAACAAACACAGAAATTGAGGAACTACAACAGAAAATCAAAGATAACGAGTTTATGATGGTAAAAGGAATCCGGTAGCCCTCTGTATTAAAAAAAGAATGTTAGGATTTTACTAAAGCAAATACAAATAAACGTCTCATCAAGGAAAAGGAGCTTCGGAACGACAGTCTTGCTAACTTGCAGAGATTTATCAACCGTGTTATCTTCAAATTATCACAGTAAAATATCCTAGCGTTGGTTTCCAGTGAACAGCAGCAATTTTATAGTGAAGACAATAATAAGAGAAAAAAACCTCACCATATGCCTGTGCAGTCCGTTTGCGTCAGAGTCGTACGTTATAAAATTCACTTTGGGTGTGACTTATCGACAAACAAACTAGTATAAGCGTGATCCTATGAATCAAAATGACCCAGATGCAGTTAAAGACTATATATTCAAAGTCTTTGCGTAAAAGAGAGAGAATTTTTCAACACTAACTTGGAACATGTGTAGCTTGACAAGTAATACGACTCTGGACGATATTTTCCGCATGATTTGTGAGGAATTTGTAATTAAAAAAATCCCTTTTCCCAGACCCAAAACACTAATATCATTTAGGACTTCGATCTGAAAAGGACAAGAAAGGAGTGGATTTTGACTGATATCGAAAACAATGACTTATCTTTGCTAATGAACGTCAAAGTTCATAGTTTCTTCAGAAACGAGAACTATTCCTCTGCGACTCTACTATTCAGACCTAAAAACACCAAAATGAATCTCTTGACAAAGCCTCAAGTTACCAGTACCCAAACCCGATTATGTGGTCCTTATTATTCTCGTGCTAAGTTGTTGAAAAGGGCAATAAAGAAGCGAATCATTACGACGCAGCGATCAGGGAGTTAAATCAGGAGTTCAACAACCTCATTGAAGCAAAACCAGGTCTTGAAGTAATAGATTGCCCCTTAGCAGAATAGCTGATAAATTGATTTTCATTCTTCTTAAGACCTACACGTCTGCTGGTGTACAGCTTCCGGAAGAAATGGATGCGGTGGAAGGAAGCACATTTTCCTTACTAATATACCTCACAGTCCTTGTAAGCAAAACTCAAACTGCCTGAACTCACGTGAATAGGTGCTGATGTGGGTGAGTTTGGGAAGTTCTTCAGCAGTCAGCGACCGGTACTACGTTCGTGCGCCGATCTACAGCAAATTGTAATCAATCTAGCAAATTACAATCAATAACACCTTTTCTAATCGTTCGACAATAGCTTTTTATCGAATCACAGCAACTTTGGAGATATTTATGATAATTTAGCGACATACTATGACTATGAGCGTCTTTATAATACTACCACAGGAGTTTACGACTTAGATCCTGTGTTTTATTCTTATCTACCGGTCGGAACGAAACGAATTGTGCAGGTTAGCCTCGAAAACGATTTGATACGCTTACACACTGTTATTAGTCAAGAGTAAAACGTACAAATTGCTCGAGTTCAACTGTAACGGGAGAAAACATCTGTCCATATGAGAGATACTACACTTCGTCAACAAAAGGTGATTACTTGTTGAAAATGTGAGCGTTTATCCGAGTTTATATAGACACGACTAGCTACGGGAATAAGACCTGGCAGCAGTACCAAACGAATGATCAAACTCTTATCCCCAGCGTAAAGTATTCTAATCTTCTCACCGTTTGAGTCCTCGTTAAGATTTCTGGAGTATTTTCGGATTACGGAGGAGATGGGTACATGTTTGAAGTTTCCAACAACACGTAAGACGATCTATTCCTTTGTTTCACGATTTATTTCCCATGATTATCAAAGGAATAAAGAAATGAGGTTAGAAGTTGGGCTGCTCGAATCGAATAACTACCTCGACGATGCTACACGAGCCATAACGATTTCTTTCCTTCTGTATGAGCTAAATCTCAACTATTTTGTACAATTCACCCAGGTAAACTCAATTTCGGGTCATTATGAGCCAAATTAATTAATTATCTCTCCTTTCTAGCTGATTGAAATAAACTACCTCGGAATCATTGAACCGAGCGCTTACATTCATACCTTCAAATTGAACTATAGAGATGAGAATACGACTCTCTACGGTCTAGACGTCGCTAAGATCACGCTCCTCAGCGTTATTATCTTCATAAACCTATTTATACGAGTAACATTGATCATCTATTTAATAACTGGAGTGATGAAATAACCAAAGGTTCGGAATAAAGACGGTGGGGAGAAAAATTGGGGCTATATATTAAGTTTGACCAATTTGATTAATCTCTTAATTTTCTCGCTGACTCTGTCTTCTGTCATCATCTTTTACAAAGTTCCCTCTCAATCAAAGCTCGAAATCCTGCAATCGGCTGAATTTGTGGTATATTTCTAACGAAGAAACTCGAAATACATAAACTAACCTAAAAAAATAGCAACTAGATGAGTATGGACAGAATTACGAAAACGCAGCCACTCTCCAAGTCTGGGCGTTGATCATATTATCCTTCAAGCTGATAATGACCTTCGTGTTCAGCTCGACCATCCGACTGTTCCTCCAAATCTTCAGAGAAGTAATTTATCACTTTATCGTTGGCTAACTGCAACCATGGCCTTTATAGTCATACAAAGACTTGGGATATTATCTGACACTGTTGGTTTCAGTCTTTTTGGGGGTGACTATCATAGCGATTCAAGTTTGGGGAGTTTATCACCAGACCTTTTCGGGCTTCTTCTCGGCGCTTTATGGAATATTCTCAATATTTTCACTGAGTAAATCGCTCCTCCTTGCCATTCAGCTTAAATTTGCTTATTTACTAGATAATCTCTCTGCAAGAAATGAAATTCTTTCCACCACTAAGGGTTTCGGGACGGCGATCATTATTTTCATCGTTTTCATTGTCTACTTTACCTTGAATTCCTCGTTTATTGCGATAATCATGGAGAGGTTCAGAATTCTGACGCCAAATGTTGAAAATCAGGCTGAAAAGACTGCGTTTATGAAACGAATGGACGGGTATAAGGGGAGACTACGAAGATTCTACAAAAACCTGAAGAAAAAACTTTTTAGCAAAAAGAAGACGAATTAAATTTTAATGTTTCACTGACAGCAAAAAAGCATTGATGGTCCTAGATTAATAATAATGGAGTAGTAAACCATGTAATTGTACGTATAAATGATATTTGTTTGTATTCAATGAGACATCAATGAAGACGCCAGAAAGAAATTTGTAACGTTGAAATTGCTCTCTTATTACTCTCAGAATCAGCTTTATTGGGAATTGCATTCTGTGGCATTTCATTTTAGGCTTAAAAGTAAAGGTTTTGTTTCATTTAAAATTTCATGTACTGGTTTTCTCAACTTTTCATTTTTCTCCAAAATCAAAAAGCTTACGAATTACAGCTAATGAATTTTTGGTGGCAACACCAATTGCCTGGAAATTACAAAGAGATTTAGAATCTAAAACTCAGACCCTGCTCCAAATTCGATTAAAATCTCTAACGAAACACCGTCTTTAATTGAAATTTCACTATCTGCAAAGGTAAGACTTTTGTTATGTTTGTACGCAAACCGAGTCCTTCTTGGTTGGTCTGATCCCTCCTCTCCACCGTGAACTCTGTAAAATCCAGCCAACTCACTCTCTTTGTAGCCATCAAGCAGCCCATACATCTTAATCGAAGAGATTAATTGCGCTCCCAGTCCATCATTAGCTTGATTCCTCGCTGTAAACTTAAACGCTATGGCTAGAGAATTCGAACTCTCTTTCTGTGCTGTGGCAACTATATCGAGAAGGCAATTATCTATGATACATTTCTCATGTACTGATTCATCAGTCAGGTTTGTAAGTCCGATCATGAAACCTTTGGCTTCATAAGCCTCTTCGTCGCTAGCTGTTTTATTGAACGCGACGATCAGTTCGAACTTGTTATCAAGGTCTCCTGTCCTTTTGACGCCTTTCACGTTCTGCCTATGCACAATCGTTCCGCCTCGGATGAATAGAGGGATATAATCGGTTAGAGGAGCTCTTATTTCTCTGGTTGAACCCTTTGCTAGATCATTATGCATAAGTTCTCCAGTATAAAAATTGAACCACGTTGCGGGAGGAAAATACGCGGTGACAATATCCTTACGGGGTTGATAAACAGGAACCGCAAGAAGGCTTTTTCCCAACATAAATTGCAGGTCCGTGTACCATACGTCCAGACTATAAAGAATTTCCTCGTCAGGGAATTCAAAAAGCATAGGCCTGAAAACCAGACCTTTGCCTCTCTTTTCAATGAATTGAGCATAATACCATTTGATTATCGAGTATCTAAGCTGAATTGCTTTGGCAGCAGCCACGGTGACGTAACCTTCATAGAATGAGTAAGGCTCTTGATCTCTTGCCTCTAAATGATTATGATTTCGAGTGAACGGATATAGAGCTCCAGCTTGATACCACCTAGCGCATAGCTCGGCGTTGGTTGACCTCATAAACCCACAAAGATCAGCTCCCGTGAAAGGAAGGCCGTAAATTCCGAATTGAAAAATACCTGTTGTGCCATACTTCATAAAATCCCAGTTTGCGCCATTATCTCCGGTCCATTTATTCGAGAACTGTCCTGTTCCGAACGCACTGCTTCTTGTAAGCACAAAGGGCATTGGCGTTTTCTGTTTGAGATACAGATAGGTTGCTTTACAGCTTAGCATTCCCGTTAAGCCATGTACGTTAAACTCTTCGATTCCACCGTAATGCTTGGCGTCCAAAGAGATCGTCATTGTTTTCAAAGGCTGATGACCTGGAGTATAAGGGAGGAGGTCATAGCGTGAGTATTCCCATTCACGTCCAACTTCACCGTTGATGAAGTTGGTAGGTTCATTCATGTCAAGCCAGATTCCAGAGAATTTAACGTGAACGTATAGCCTCTCAAGCATATCTGACCAATACTTTTCGGCCGCAGGATGGAACCAATCAACAAAATGTGATTCTCCTGGCCAAACAGAGCCCACAAGAGGCTCGCCTCTATTATTTTTCACGAAAATATCCCTTTTTATCCCCTCCGCGTAACCTACTTCGTGCCTGAACTTGCGAGATACACCAGCGTCAATAATCGGCACCCAATGCAGTTTTTCATCTCTGAGCCAATCGTTAAACTCTTTGATCGGGAATCTCTGCGCATTTATCGTGAAATCCTCTTTGTCAATCATATAATCGAGGTCGGACCAAATGACGTCGACTGGAATCTCGATCTCTCTAAATTTTTGGATTTTTTCTTTCACTATCTGCAGATTAGTGTATCCCCATCGCGACTGGTGATATCCCATTGACCAAAATGGGAGTGTCGTCCAATTTCCCACATATTCGTGGTATTGTTCAATAGGAGACTCAGGGTTCTTGTCGCCCAAGAAAAATACAAGGTCAATGATCCCTCCTGCTACTCGATACCTCACAGACTGGCCGTCTTTCATGGACACATCCATCGCGTTCGAACTTCTGAAAAAGACTGTATGCCAGTTTTTCGATTTTTCCTTCATGAGATATACAGGATAATGCCCATACACATGTCCTCCAGGCATACCATAATCAATAACCTCAGGCTTATCCCGAGCCCAAATAGTATAAGTGCCTGTAGGGCCCATTTTAAAGCGACTGCTTCTTTCGCCTAGCCCGAACAGATGCTCTGTCGGGATTATAGAGGTTACGTCTATCAGCAGATCAGAATACATTAAAGGGAAAGGCTGCGTGTCAAAGATCACCTCTTCAGTGGCTCTCCTTACGATCGCAAATCCAAATGGATCCTCTTGTATGACGATTTTATATTCAGAATCTTTCTCAGATGGTTCAGCGATCTTCCCTGAGAAGTGAGGAAATGGGTAGCGATCAGGGATTTCCCAGCGTGTCGCTGTTGGATCCGTTATTTTGATACGGAGTTGAGTTGGTGCGTGATGTTCTATTGTAAGCACGAGCTTTTTCATTATCGGGTTTTTGCTTTGAGGAATCGGATAAGAGACTTCTTGTCCCTTGTACTCTAAGAGGTAGTGTTCAATCCCTTCTGATTTGTTTAGCAGTTGGACCAGTTTGTATTTGTTATGCCGATTCTGCTCTAGTAGCTCATACCTGTCCATATCATCCATTAAATTAGGAGTTCCGAAATTATGATTGTTGTAGTCAGGCGTGGTTGGGGCTCTCTCACGGTGTCTGGAAGCATTTACGTTCATCAATACAAATGATACAATAAATGTCACGCAGAAAGTGACGATGAGCTTGCTTAGAGTGGCCATAAGCGAGGACTTGTCTGGGTTAGATTTCTCGGAGTTCGGGTTCGTATCCAAATTTGATTCAACAGATGGATAATTATTAGTATTATTCAGGTTTTTAGCCATGACGCAAAATTAATTCCTGTCAACGGAGAAAAGTTCAATCTAAATTCGCTGAATCCGTTGTTAAAACGCAGTTGTAGCAAGTTTATTGGATTTTGTAAAACTTTTAGGATATATTCTAAACTAAAATTCGAAAAGAAGTTTGAGGTGAAATTCTCTATTTTAAATAGATCAACGTGTTTGAATCTATTTTCAGAAGATTGTAAAGATCGTAATTTATAGAACAAGAGAGAATATTATGCATTCGTACGAAAATTAATCGCATTATAAGAGTATCAATGGAGGTTTTTTGGTCTGAACGAGACCAAAAATTCGAAAATCAGGAGATTTTAATTTTTTACTGGATTCATAAGATGGGTGATTCAAATGTTTCCAAAAGCAATTGAAGAAACAAGGCATGACATAATAGCTGCAGAAGGTTATTCAAAAATAATCGACGAGGGAACAATATGAAAAAATAAGGGAAAAAGCTACATGAATAATTTAATTGTACTGGCTCCTTGATCGTAACAAAACTTAGTCACAATCAGGAGTTTCCTGTGAGTGCTTTGCTGAGTTCTAACAAATAGTTAGTAATATTCAGAGTCTGAGAAAAGTTCTGACAGATTAAAAGTTTTGACTTGGATTAACCACAAAGGAATTTTCAAAATTTGACGAGTCCAGCTCGTCGCAACTAAGAACTTAATATATCTGTGATGATATATCTTTTTATTAATAGGAATTTTTCACGATTATCATTTGAAGAAGTGAGTGTAATCTAACAGTGAGTCGTTTATTTGTCACTAAATGAGGCAATATTGAAATATTGACTTTCAATATTGACCTCGGAACTGAATGCTTTTTTATTATTTAATCATCAATAGGTGCTTTGTTTTTTATTACCGAATGACTTGCAGCAGAAGGAACACACTCAACTTAACCAGTGACCCAATTTGCATATTTCTCATTATTTCATACCATTATATTTTTAATATAATTCAGTTTAAAGTCCTATTTCTCTTGTATCAACGAACCGCATTACCTACCATTACCTATCGAGCAAAATGATTTGCTGTGGCTTTCACAAGTTTCAATTTCAGATTTTAAAATTTTTTATAAATTTATTATTTCTCTAACAATTCACTTTTTGTATTCTTAATTTGTAACATTGAATTCAGTTTATTCCTAGTAGTAAAGCATAATTTACTTCATTCAACTAGAAGTAGTTGAGTCAGATCACTTAGCACCTAACACTATAGTAATTACATGAGATTTGAAACTCTATCTATGTATATATATATAGAATATAGTGGTGTATGTTGAGTTCATGGTCACTAGTGTCTTTTGAAAGTGTTTTTTTCAAAATAAGCCTTATCAAATAGTAAGTTAAACTAGCTCATCTCTGATTGCACCAAAATGAAAGGTAAGTCAAACTGTTAGGAGCACTAATCACAAGTAGAATAAAACCAAATTCGCTTGAACCCTCTAAAGAAAATTAAACTCAACTCAAAACCATTCGAAATGTTCAACAAGATCGTAATCTTTATCCTTGCCATTTGTCTCCTCAGCCCAGCTGCTTCAACCGAGATATGGGTTCACCAAGACAGCACTTCACCAGGAAATGGGAGTTCTTCTGACTCACCACTTGTTAGTCTAGACGACGCACTCACATTAGCAGTGCAACTCGCCAATGAACCCCTCCAAGATGGAGAAACTTACCGAGAAATCACAATAAATGTAATCCCCTCTACGGCCAATTACACTGTTCAAAACGCTTACAATTTTACCACTAATGCTTCTTCCTTAATCAATTTAACGATCCAATCATCTCCTGAAGCTTACGCAAACGCTAGAACCAAATCACTTTCATGCAACTATCTTCCCAACGTTGCTTTCGGTCCATCGACATACTTCGTAGTATCTTCATTACGCGCTTTTAATTTCCGAGGTATTCGGTTTTACCCGCTTTATGACAATACAACTTTCGGTGGCTCTCTGTTCGATGTGCGCTTCACTCCAGATGTGGTTCTTTCTTTGGTCTGCATCATAGAATCGAACATACCTTTTCAGCAAACAGGACTGTCTGCGTTTCTGTTTCAGAACAGCACATGTAGCCTTGACAATATTGTTGTCTTCAAAGCAACAGACATTACAACATTCAGAGGGTCTAACGTCAATTTCACCCTCCAAATTGGACAGTTAATGTGGATGACTGGTGGATACTTCAATACATCAGGGCTGATCTCTCTAGTCGGCGACGAAGCCCGAACAAATAACGTTGTTATTTCCAATGTTTCCTTCTATGTCCAGCTATTCCATTCAGCAAACAGAATTCCATTGGTCTCTTCAATTCGGCTCGAGAGGTTTAATAGTGTGAAACTAATCTCATTTACCATTTCGAACTCATATTTCATTTTAAGAGAATCGTTAGCACTGGTTCAAGACACGAATACTGTGGAACTTAGAAATCATTTTCTCTATAACTTTGTGATTTCTGCAGCGAAAGCCTCATTTTTCGAAGTAAATAACGTAGGTGGCTTCTCTCTCCTTGATCTCACAGCCAACGCAGCCCACACGTACACCGAAACCAAAACGAATATTAGTGACCCAACAAAGATTTACTTCGTGTCGGTTTCAGGAATCAATACAGCGGGAGGTTATCCAAACCCTAACATTTATAACATTACGTTTGTCCAGTCATATGTACTCTATTTAACCGTGATATCCCTTGAAGGAAACTATGACTACGTGAACGTAAGCACTGTGTATCTGGATAAAACTTATATCCAAGGCTGGTTCATGCAAGTGTCTAAGCAAAGCCGTTTTGACAATTTAAATCAGAGTCAATTGCAAGCCTCGCAGATCTGGACAATGGAGAACATCGTATTTAATGGCACCAATCTCACAGATTTCATCTTTCTGGATCTGAGCTATGATAGTGCTCTAAACACTCCTCCCATACTCATTAACGAGTTGGATACAATCCATCTCCATCGGATGCAACTTATCAACTGCTTAGTTTTGAAAAATATTCAGGGATTGTACATCAATAACGTCCCATGGATCACAAATGTGGGATTCATGCTCAATATCACCGAAATGACTCTGCGAGATAACACATTCAACTACATTGACTTCATTAAGACGTCTATTGCCATCTCTTCGACATTCATTCGGGATTCACAAGTGATTAACAATACAATGATTGGAACCAACTTGCTTCAGGAACACTTCCGTGAAGTCCTATATGTAGGGAATTTCGACGAAACGTTTTATACAGGGAACGGGAGCATTTACTCATTATATAGGGTATCAATGGTTTACAACAGCACCTTTCATTCAAATAGCCTCTCGGAGAACAGCTACCTTTTAGACCTGAACAATCCCTTCGTGTTCATACTAAACAATACCTTCAGCAATTGCAACCTCGAGAACTCGACTCTTATCAGAGCTGGTGGTTTTAACCCGATACCTTTAGACAACGTGTTTTATACCTCCTATACCAGAAATACAACTTGGGAGAATTTCATATATGGAGGAGATCCGATCGTCCTCAGCCAGATAAACAGCACTATTTTCCAAGCTGATCAACTTCCTGAAGAGGCTGCTTTCCAAATGGGCGTCCTTGGCAATGTGTTTGTCAATTGCGTCTTGAAATACAAAAGCTTCGTCGTAATAGATGTCTATGACTTTCCAAACTCAGCCGTAGCTATTGCAAACAATGAGTTCAACTCGCTCTACTTATCTGGATTTTACGTTGAGACTATGATCAGCGTCATGAGTGCCAATCGATTAAGTCTCAAATCCAACCTGTTGTTTAACCTAACCGGCGATGGCTATGCAATTCACGCTTTGAACTTCGCTCAAAATAAATTCATGAATTTAAGCGACAATACTGTCACTTCTTGCATTGGCCCGGGCTATCTGAAAATAACAGCACCAGCCACTAAATTCCTCATCATAACCCACAACAATTTCGCGAATTCCATCTTCAATTCGACGGTGTTTCTATTAAATATGCAAGCCAACGAGAAAGAAGTGATTTTCTCTAACAATTCGATCATGAACCTCAACATCGGATCGAATGTCCGAATCCAAGTCCCTATCCGATTGCTTTACCTAAAAACCCCGATCAATATTGATGGCGACTACATCGTCTTCTCCAATAATGTCTTTTGTACAATCGGATTCTTGAAGAAGGACCCTTTTATTACAAGTGTCGACCGTAATACTCTCATTGTCATCTCAGCCGGCAAAGCGAATGTAACGCTACAAGACAACTTCTTCAACGCAACGCAAGTAATGTACGATGATAATTACCTCGCTATCGCGGCGTCATATATCACCATCGATAATTGCACATTCATCAACCTCTACAACTATGAGAGCATCGGAGCCGTGCTTTTACTTGGAGAAAACATCATAATTCAATACTCCGAGTTTATCAACTGCAGTGCCACTGATCAGGTTTCTGGAGGAGCGATCTATATCGACTACGATCACTCTATGATTGACCCAATAAATATCACAATATTCCAGAATATTTTTATGAACAATAGTGCTGGGAGAGGCGGTTTACTATTCATGAGAGATAACAGAGCTAATATCAAGTTTGAAAAGAACTATTTCTTTAATAATTTCGCGTTTAGCGGCTCAGCTATTGAATTCGAGAATGTCACTTTCAGCAACTTTCATATGATCGAGTCAGAAATTGTTCTTGCGCTGGAGTCTGGCTTTACGAGCGATTTTCTTTCGATTAGTAACTCGGATGGAGTCATGATCCTCGAAGACTTGTTCGTTAGGCTCCGGAAAAAACAATCTGGGTCATTGCTTCAATTCACAAAGAGTCCCGATCTCAGCATTTGGATTAATAATGCAGAAATGGTTGAGGTTAACGTTAATCAGGATCTTTTAATGTCGGGAAATGCTAATTACACTCTCTTATTGGAAAATATACTTCAGTTGTTAGTCGCAGATCGCTTGAGAATAGAAACGGATTTTCATAAAGCAGTCTCAGTAACCCCGAAGAGGCTACTTCAAATGGAATCGCCGACTGATTTTATCGCAATGTTGACTCCACAAGGGACGAATCAACCGAAATTTGGAAGCGATCCTCAAACTAATTTAGATGTTCTGTTGTCCTTCTTTACAAGTGCGTCGGTTCAACAATTTGGATTTATGGAGCTAGACTCGGGTAATTTGACTGCAAAGGACATCCATGTTTACGCCTTAAACCTCCAGTCTCAGCCACTCTTCAGCGTAAACTGTTATTCAAATGTGCGCTTGAGCTTAGACAACGGTTTTTTCGATCAGCTCGGATTTTACGTCAATGACACCGTTTTTGGAGAGCCTCTGATTAGGAGCGGGGTTTTCGATATCTCTTCTCAGTCTCCGTCGGGTGATAACAATGCAGAAGATTGCCAGCACTCAATAACAGTGACGAATTCGTCTTTCACCTCTTTGTTTTCGAATAAAAATGCTACGGTTTTAAATAACCGATCTCCTTTGAACTGCACTTTCAATTTCACTTCAAACTTGTTCCAGAATTTAAAGGCCTCACAAGGCACGGCCATCAATTCCATCTCTTCAGACCAAGCAACGCTTATCTCTCTCCGCAATAATACGTTTCTTGGTAACCAAGCATTTCGCTATGGAGGCTGCATTTACAATAGAAACAACATATTAGACATTCAAAATTGCACCATGGCGCACAATTTAGCTGTGCTGAGTGGTGGAACGATCTACTCAGAAACCATCAACGATACTTCCTTACTAAAAAATACCAATTCCTACATCAACAATAGCTACATGATCCAACATGGGTCAGACATTGCGTCAAACCCCGTCCATATCTCTATCGAATTCGATCCTAATTCCCTAATGCAAACCGGAGTCATCGTCAGTGATCATCATATTGGAAGCAACTGCACACTTAGCAATGTCACGTCGTATTCGTTTACCCAGCTCATTATGTATTTGAAGCTCTACGACACTCTCAACCAATCCGTGTACTACAACTCCAGTAGCGTCACAACTAGATTCACCTTTGTTAACGGTGATGACGTCAAAACGTACACCTCGTCAAATTATACCCTGAATATGACAGGTTACGGAGCGATTCCTACAGTCGAGCTGAGAGGAAAGTCAGGAACAATGTACCAAGTCAAGGTTGATTACGTCTCTGAAGATCTATCCCTGTCAACTTACATGACTGTCAACCTGAGAGACTGCGTTCCAGGGGAGATAAATCAATCTTCGCCCAACAAATGCGTGTATTGTGAGAGAGGCACCTACTCGTTCGACCCAAGCGATTCTCAATGCAAGATATGCCCTCCTGGCGCTGATTGTCCTGGTGGAACTACAATCGCACTGCAGAAAGGAAGATGGAGAGAAAACACCACTACTGACCTCGTAGTGGAATGTTTCGATAGTAACGACAACAACAGTCGCTGTTTAGGCGGTCCGGACCCAAGCAAGCAATGTGCTACGGGTTACACAGGTCCGCTCTGCTCTCAATGCACTTTCGTAGAAACAATAGACAATAAAGTGGTGGTTTATGCCCCATCGCAAGAAGGATATGCCTGCCAGAGATGTCCTAGTATTTTTTGGAATTACCTTATACTGATTTGGAGGATTGCCGCGTCCATGACCTTCGAAGTCATTGCCTGCTATATCGCTTGGACAAATTCGATTACATTCATGAATGTGCTGAGAAATCATCGGCGAAAGACCACATTTCAAGAGTATTTCTCATCGCTGCTCAACTACTGCCAGATGATTTTCATTGTCTCAGCGTTCAGCTTGCAATCGACTTCATTTCTGAATGATTTCCAGAAAATAGATACCCCTTTTGCCCCCTTAGTACAAGGCCTCCAGTACGCGGTCTTTTACATTGTCGATGTGATAGCCACCCCAGTCACTAAAGCGAATTTTATAATGGAATGCACTTTGCTCTATTGGGGCGCTGATCCCTCTAAAATCGTCGACTACAACATCATAATATTGCTCGCTTCTCCATTTGTAAAATGGGTGCTTATGCTCATTGTCCAGCTGTTCTGGTGGAAATTTAAACTCACGTCAGAAAGGAAAAACAAAATTATTATTGACGGCCTGGTACTCCTTGTTCTTGAGCAGCCTGGTATCGTTTATGAGTTATATGCCTACTTTGAATGTATTATTATCGATCCATTCCGAAACAACGAAAAATACATGGGTCGAGCGCTGAATAACCTCTGCTATACCGACGCGTACAACAGTTTCCTCTATTCCTGTGTTATCCCTGGTATTATCCTCTGGATAGTCGTAATACCCGCAATTGGGCTTGGGATACTGTATTTCAATAGATATAAACTCAACACTCCGAATATGAGACTCACCATGGGTTGCTTATACAATGCCTTCGACGTCAATAGCTATTACTGGTGGGCAGTGATAAACGAATTCAAGGTTTTCCTTCTCATCGTCGGCAATATATTTGCTGATTTAAAAACCAGACTCATGTTTCTCTTCGTCTTCATCTTTATCTACCATCTATTTCTCGAGAGGCTAAAGCCTTATTACGACATCAATGTCGTGAGATGCGAGAAATACGCGATTATGGCTTGTATTTTGACAGTCACACTGGCGCTGTTGTTAATCAGTAACCACTCAGATTGGATGGATATTATTGCGGTCACTATCACGGTGGTGTTCAACATATTTGTTTTTGTGTTTATTCTTCTGAAAATGTGGATAATCAGTAAGGGCAAGCTCAATCAATCTTGCCAGAGGCTTGGAAGATTTTTTGCAAAATTGAGGCTGAGCAGCAGCTTCATCGCCAGAGGAGAAAATGATCAAATTCAATCTCCGCAGCTGCCTCAGAATGCACAATTCGATGATAATTCAGTGGATCTGAGTCAAAGTAGCAATGTAGAGGAAGCAAAGGAAAAGGAAGGCGCAAATGATGAGGAATCAGATTTTTACGAAGGGTATTTCCATATCCCGAATTACAGAAGCCTCAGGAACTCTATTTTCCAGGAAGTGGGATTTGTGGAAAAGCAAGATCTAAATCCTGATAAAGCTCACCATCACGATTAAATCGAAAGACTTTGAAAGCAATAGGATAGAATTTGAGATCAGGTTTTACTTTGATTTTTTATTATGCTAGTTCGATGATATAATTACGCTAGGAAAGAGAAAATGCAAATGACTGAAATTTCAGTATGATTGATATTGATGTATTTCTCTTGATATGATGATTTTTCTTCTGATGATGATGAAAGTTTTATTTGATAAGAACAAATCCTAATTAAAACTTCATCTATTGAATAGTTCAGAAAATCAGAGGAGGGAAGTCTGCTGATCAGAAAGACAAAGGAGGCAGATCGCACAATAACTCTGGAATTCTTACAGCACTAAGTAGCTTTATGCTTAGAAGATTCCGGCACATGGACACGGCAGTGCTGAGGATGAAACGACTCAATTCATTCTGAGATTTTGGTTTTAGGAAAAGAAAATGAGCTCTCTTAGGTGATAATTTAACTGAAAGGCAACCCTTATGGGTTTTTTTACATAGAGGCGCATTTTTAGTGGTGTGATAGTTAAAAGTAACAGATCAAGCAGGAATACACTGAGAACGTCTCGGCATGCCGAAGTTTTCAAAAACATCTGCGATTTAGCTCACATTCAATCTTCATATGGCTCACACTGATTCTATTTTTTTTGGTCTACTGAAGAGAGATAAAAAAGAAACAAAATTATGTGTAGGATTAAAATAAAATATATATAAATCGGCCAGCAATGATAATGATTAATGCTAATAATAATTACGAATTTTATCAGTTGTCGAAAACTCCCTTGGAATTCGATTTTTCAGTATATTTCCCCTTAAAAACGTAAAATCAAACATATGAAAGATGAGAATGCTTTCAAACAATGCTACCTCAAGTAATAAGTCGATTCCGACTTTGAATCTTTTCTTTCAGTACTATTCATAACGATTCAAAAAGGCTACAGCGAATGCGTTGTCGTTAATAAAGAACTTACATCCCACGCTTAAAATGTTTCATAATATTAGGTTTGAATACTCAATGATTCTCTAAGGGAATTTTGTCTTAATGAATAATTGCAGCTTTGATGATGCTTTTTCCTTTGTTTCCTTCTATCAACTATAAACGCCTCGCTCAACATCATTCCTTATCTCCAACCAAAATGCAAACTGTTTTCCCTTATTCTTGTTTTTCTATACACTCAATATCATTTTACTGATACGAGTCATCCTGAATATTAATTAAATCAATAAATTAAGTCAACAAGCTTGGATTCAAAACATGCATGAATGGACTCGTCGAATAGCTCGTGGCGGAATCATTAGTGCTGCTTCATTATTTTTCCTATTTCCAATTCCGACGGCTTTGTTGGAGTTCTACGCATTTCACAACACTACCATGCTGCTTTTTGCTCTGCTTTGCCAGCTATTTTCCATCATAAGCTGTGTTCAACTCATCCTCATCGCAAAATTGAGCAGCAAACATCGGATCAATATCCTCCTGATTCCCACTTTCTTTATATATGCATTCGCAATCACACAGCTCTTGTGTGAAATGAAAGGTACTCCAAATCTCTATTGGATCTACCAATACATATTATATAACTCTGTCGTGTCGCTATACTCTATCGGCATTGCAATCTTCTTTACTTTAGTTGAATATGCGGAATCATCCAATCTCACAGTCTATCGTCGGATTTCCAAAGTCTTATTCTACGGAACATACACGATTTTACTAATTTGCTTTCTAGCCATACCACCAAACAGAAATACCGAAGAACTCGGTATGAGATTGATAAACTTTCTTTTTTGCACTCTCTTTTCTATGGTCAGTCAACTTTTTCTGAAGTTAGTGCACATCAGACAAAATGAATCTTCCAACTCTCCTTCCTATACACTGATTGGTATTTCCATCGTGTATATTGTACTATATTTGCCCTTGGGCATCTACTGGACGGCTGAATCTTTTAGTGAGATAATGAAGTATACATCAGATAAATTCACAATGCTTGCAAAGTTTTATATATTTCTGATGTTCGGATGGACTCTGACTTGTGGAGTCGGCATGGCATTGCTCCTGAACGTATCTCGGACGAAACCCTATCGATATCTTAAAACAAGATTATGGGATAAAATATGGAAGGAGTCCCAACCTGATGAATTGCTGCTTGATTCGGCTCCAAATATTGTTAACCTAAATATAGATGATGAAGATCCTTTTGCTGGTTTTGAGTACCTGCCACCGCCTCTGTTCGATAACTCTGGGATTTTAGATATGGTTGATGAAATAGGAATGGGCGAAGATAATATCCCCGCATCACAAGTGGCTGCTAGATTGATTAAAATAGAATTTGAACAGATCAAGGATCATACTTGCGCCATCTGTTGGGATGAGTTAACCAAGGAGGCTGACATAGTGGCAGTGTCAGGATGTAAGCATGCTTTCCATAGAGAATGCATTTTCACGTGGATCAACAAAGACACTCGGTGCCCGGTTTGCCGTGGGAATATTATTTAAAATGCTGAAACGTTATATTTTAGATATTTCTTTCAAGCGAAAGAAAGATAATTGAGAAATTTTCCAATTATTTTAACATGATTGTAGGGTGTTTCTCATTTCGATATCGATGAGTTTATCATCTTTTCGCTTATAAGTTTACTTCATAAGAATTTTTGTATCGAAAATAATTGCTATAATGTTTCTATTAATGTGTTTGGTCTCAAGACGCATATAAATCAAACTTATTTAGAACTGCGAGAGTCCATGAGTTCAAATTCTATTAGACATTATGCATTTGCATATGAATTTCTTAATTATCATCATAACACCTTCAAGTAGACGCCTCCAAACAGAGATAATTAATCAGGATACCATCTTCATGAGCTTGCTCATAGCAGGTCCAATCAACCCATTCGCTACCCTATAAACTCTCAGTATGGCCGCTCATTCGCTCAGATTATCAGAAATGCCACTGCATTGTAGTGTTGGACTCTTTTTCATTAAAACGAATATAGGAATCTATCACGGAGAAGGAGAAGATGGGCTTGTCGCTCATCAAAAAGAGCAAAAAGAATCCATTTTCAGGATTTGAAACTGCTTGGTCGCAAATTGAATTTCATTTGCTCAACCTGCTCAGAACTGACCGGATTCTGATCTGAAGCTCCAATCTCATTCACTTCTCTTACTATATAAAGAGTTCCATAATTATCAAAAAACAAAATAGCTAAAACTTGCTAAACAACAAGCACAATAGACAAGCATCAATCATGGCGACTCGTGTTCAATTCGAGAAATCTAACGATATCGGTGTGTTTGCTAAACTCACAACTAATTACTGCTTAGTATCAACCGGAGGCTCAGACGCCTTCTACAACATTTTTGAATCTGAGCTCGCTCCTTACATGCCAGTCATCCGCTGCTCAATCAACAGCACTCG
>ENA-UOTZ01000361-UOTZ01000361.1-compost-metagenome-genome-assembly--contig:-NODE-361-length-38569-cov-16.264393_pt1 | contig 38569 bp, 19 predicted proteins | sample MGYA00238144_ERZ746983 | MGnify/ENA primary metagenome ERZ746983 (study PRJEB28759, sample SAMN06268863) | compost metagenome | isolation source: single cell | place: USA: California, Emeryville, Joint...
TGAGCACCTCTATATTTGTCCAAGACGTATTTGATCCTATCGATACTACACCTTCATCACCGATTAGGTTTGCACTCAAATCAAGTTCACGAAGTTTGATCCATGTTGTGTTTGATCCAATTGCAATTGCACCTTTGTCTCTGATGTTGTTCTTCCATAAGTATAACTTTTCTAGATTTATCCAAGACTTATTTGATCCTATCGATACTGCACCTTCATCTCCTATTCTATTTTGATTGAGGAGAAGCTCCTTTAAATTTTTCCATGTTGTGTTTTTTTCGATTGCTATTGCGCCTTTGTCTCCTATCTTATTCTCGTATAAGTATAACTTTTCTAGATTTATCCAAGACTTATTTGATCCTATCGAGACTGCACCTTCATCTCCTATTCTATTCTGATTAAGGAAAAGCTCCATTAAGTTTGTCCATGTTGTGTTTTTTCCGATTGCTATTGCACTTTTATCTCCTATCTCATTCTCGTATAAGTATATTTTTTCTAAATTTATCCAGGCAGTATTTGATCCTATTAATTCACCACCTTCATCTCCTATTCTATTCTGATCGAGGTAAAGTTCCTTTAAGTTTCTCCATGTTGTATTTGACCCCATTGATATTGCACCGTTATTTCCTATTTCATTCTGACGGAGATTGAGCACCTCTAGATTTATCCAGGACGTATTTGATCCTATCGATACTACACCTTCATCACTAATTAGATTTGTACCCAGCTCAAGTTCACGAAGTTTGCTCCATGTTGTGTTACATCCAATAGCAATTGCACCTTTATCTCCTATCTCATTCTCGTATAAACATAGCTTTTCTAGATTTGTCCAGGTTGTATTTTCTCCTATCGAGATGGCACCTTCATTGCCGATTTTATTAGCATGCAGATAAAGTACCTTCAAGTTTCTCCAAGTAGTGTTTTTTCCGATTGCTATTGCACCTTTATCTCCTATTTCATTCTGCTGTAAGCATAGCACCTCTAGATTTATCCAAGACTTATTTTCTCCTATCGATACTGCACTTTCATCTCCTATTCTATTTTGATTAAGGAAAAGCTCCGTTAAATTTGTCCATGTTGTGTTTTTTCCGATTGCTACAGCTCCTCGGTCTCCTATGTTGTTCATCCATAAATAAAGCTTCTCTAAATTGGTCCAAGACGTATTTGATCCTATCGATACTGCACCTTCATCGCCAATTGTATTTTCATTGAGGTAAAGTTCCTTTAAGTTTTTCCATGTTGTATTTGACCCTATTGCTCTTGCTCCTTCATTTCCAATCCGATTGCGATCAAGACCAAGAACCTGTAAGTAGTGCCAAGTTGTATTATTCCCAATTGCCAAGGAACCCACGTTCCCAATCTCATTACCTTGCAAATCCAATATTTCTAGATTTATCCAGAGAGTATTTGAGCCGATTGAGAAGGCCCCGTTATCTCCTATTTTATTCATTGGGAGCGCTAACTCGTTGAGATTGGTCCAGTTCTTCATTTTCCCAATCACGATTGCATCTGAATCATTCAAACCTTGAGAATTAATACTTATATGTGTCACTTGATTATCTTCGGTGTTCAGTAGACTTTGAATTTCACTATTTCCTATACGGAATATTAAAACCTTCAGGTTCTTCCAAGTGCTCCAAATGTTCTTTGTTTCTAATTCGTCCGCAAAAGCTGTGCTTAAGTTATTTTCGAATAGATATAACTCTTCTAAATTTTTCCAAACTGCATTCTCCAAAATAATTGAAGCACCTGAGTCACCAATTTGATTGCTTTCTAACGATATGTGCTTTAGATTTACCCATACTCTATTCTTACCTATCCTAGTTGCACCTGTATCACTGATTGAGTTTCTAGATAAATCGAGACATTCCAAACAAGTCCATGTTTCATTGCTGGCTATCGCTTCTGCTCCCTTGTCTCCAATTTCATTATACCCGAGATCCAGTCTTTTAAGGTTTTTCCAATGATTATTATTGCCAATAACAATCACCCCTTCATCTCCAATTCGATTTTGGCTCAGATCAAGCTCTTCTAAGTTTTTCCAGATTGTATTTTTCCCGATTGATACAGCACCTAAATTGCTCAAAGAGGTGGACTTTAATTGAAGTATTCTGAGGTCTTTCCAATAAGGATTCTCTGAAATTGCAGCAGCTCCTTCATCACCTAGTCCATTATAATTCAATATTAACCCCTGCAGTTTTGTCCAGGTTCTGTTTGTTCCCAGCATCACAGCAGCTTCATTTGCATTGGTAATATTATTTCTTGATAAATTTAGCCTTATCAAATTTATCCATTTTGAGTTTCTGCTTATTATTCTAGCGCTGCGCCAGTCAAGTTGTCTGTCACTCAGATCAACAGCAGTAATTTTTTCCAAATCTGATATTCGATTATTCAGGAATAACTTTCGAATCTGATCTTTGCCAATGCCTTTATAATCTCCAACTTGATCAAATATCATGATATTCTCTTCCGACAACCCTAAAGCGTCATCAATATCCGCACCAACAAAAAGATGATCTACTCTACACAAATTATGCTTTATGGCAGTTTGGAAGTCACGTGGTAGTCGAGTTGTTTCTATAAAGCTAATACTCCTAGATTCTGTTCCCAACGCGATCTTATTTTGATAGATTGGATCAAAAGAAAAACACCTGTATAGGGTATTTTTATCGAGAAGATCATAATGCAGTTCCATTTCTCCATTAGCAGCATTCTGGACCTTTAAGACATCACGATCCATGTGGATAGTTGATGATATTATTTCTTTCTCTCGTGAAGCAAAGGAAGGATTCACAAGCTGATACTGATCGACATTTCCAATATAGTCTTCATCTCTTAACGATTTTACCGCATGGCCACGGATACAATCTAAAATAATGGTTGATCCATCAGTGAATCCGGCTATCGCTTGCTTCGCTTCCCGGCTAAAGCTCAGCTGACTGGCAGCGAAGTTTTCTTTAATCGTTCGAAATGTGCGGATGTGCTGGCCAGACAAAGAATGACAAAGGAGGGTTGTTTCAATATTCTTGTGACCTAGATATATCAACTTGTCACAGTTTGGAATAAATCCACAATTCGTCAGACTTTCTCTTTGAATTTCAAAAGAGAGCTTCCATTCACCACTAATGGATAGACTCCATTTCTTTACTGTTTGGTCTTCTCCAACTGAAATCAGATGTCTTCCATCTTGACTGAATTCACAGCCAATTATTCTACTGGCATGTCCTCTAAGAATTTGAGTGCATTGTCCCGTTTCAAATTCCCAAATTCGTACTGTCCTGTCTTCTCCGCCAGAAATGATATACTTGCCATCCATACTGAAAGAGCAGCTGTTTATCTCTCCAACATGTCCTTTTAAACTTTTTGCTTCTCTTATAAATGGAGCATGAATTACGTTCTTCTCAAAAACAATAATTTCACCTAGAGTTCCGACGATCATGTGAGTCCCATCTGGAGAATGAGCAATACATAGGACTTCTTTATCAAGCTTTAGGTCTGGAACAACTCCGAATTGAACCTCTTCCATGTTCGCATTCACGAGTTTGGTGTCTCTGAGATCGGTGCCTGAGAAATTGACACCCCGTAAATCAGCCCCAGTGAAATCTACTCCTTGAAAGTTTCCCTTGTTTAACTGAGCACCTGCAATGCAGATCTCGCTCAAGTTGGCTTCTGTGAATTTATGACCAGAAGTATTGAGGATTGTAATAGCATTTGCAGCAGCGATTGAAAAATAGTGATTTTGATGGTGAAGTGAACATTTATCTTGGGACTCGTTTTCTTGTGAAATAGTACCTTGATCTCGCTGTTTTTCTTGGGCGTCTTTGGATTCAAAATTTCTTTCTTCTTCATCTTCTTCTTTCTGTTTGCGCTGCTTTGAATCAGTCAGAAGATTGACCCTAGACCTTTGAATCAACTTCATCAGAGCTGGTTTCGGAATTTTCTGGGCAGTAACCGCATCAACAAGGAATTGAAATACTAGAATTGAAGATGGATCAGAGTACAAATGCTTTTGGTTTAAGAGTTCTCTTTGAGGGTCAATTCGACCTGAATCATCCAAAATTTCGTCAATAATCTTTTGAGCAACATAGAAATCTTGCAAAGTCTTGTGAATGAATGCAACACGATGGGTTGCATCAGTGTCATCAATTTGAAGAAGAGGACATAGTTGATAGAGTGTATTACTCTCTTCATCTTTAAGTCTGCTTTCTGATTCTAAATTAGGATGATGATAATAACCACTCGAATGAATCGCAAGTTTTTGCAGTTCTCGATTTAGCCTATTGTAAATGTAATCAGTGTCTTGTTCATGTTGCTCTGCTTGATCCTCATGATTCCTCTCTTTTTTGGATTCTAAGTATCTGTCGATAGAAAATCTGATAATCTGGGACGTAAATAGTTGATAGAGCTGAAATCGGGTGAATTTTTCAGGAACTTGCTCTTTCGAGAGCTTAGGAAACACCCGAACAAATATGCTTAGATTCAAAGGAACACGAATAAGTTCTGTAAGCCCACAAGAATCAACAATATTTTCCACTTTGTTTACTAAACTCCATGAATCTAAAACGGTATCAAAAGGGAATTCATCATCCACTACGGGTTGCCCAGAAACAATATATTTTTTCAGATATACAGATATTTGAGTATCATTAAATGGTAGGAGTTGGTATTCAGCAAAAGAATCCGAAATTAGAGACATCTGAGATGTGTCCAATGTACCAAATAAGAGATCTTTGCGGGTTACGAGAGAGAGAGTTTCATTCCTTATGGTGATAATGATTTTTGCATGCTTCCAAAATGCTTCAAAACCTTGGGAAGCACAAAAATTATTTTGAATGCATTCTTGAATTGTCCAGCGATTTAACGGTCTGCTTTGCTTTTTTTGAAGAATCTGATCATATTCATCGAAGATGAAAAGGAAACTGGGCAGTTGTGCATTGATGAGGTCATTTTCTTGAAGAATCTTGATTTCGCCCTCTGAAAGAGACAATTCTTGCCGAAGAACTTCCGACAGTGTGAAGTTGGCATCTAATCGCTCAGGAGGTCGATGAGTTCTATCCCAATTTGCAGCATCAATTAAGATAGGAATCCATTCTCTTTCATTGGAGCCTTGGGGCTGTGGCTCCCATTCCGAAAGCATCGACTTTTGCAAATATTTGCAAAATAAGGTTTTTCCAATCCCAGCTTCTCCAGACAAAAGTAGCACTCTCAATCCAGAATCAGAGGCTAGCAGACGTTTTTTGATCTCAAATTCTAACTCAAAAGATTCTTGATCCGCATCTTCAGCTTGGAAATTGAGTGCTCCAAGAGGTTTTATGTATAATTCAAGGTCTCTTTCAATCTTGTTGCTGGATTGAGTCTTCATTTTGTATTCTTCAATTTTGCGAAGTAGGCCTGTAAGTTGCTCATTGTAAATTGTTTCTTCTTGTTTCTCTCTTCCTCCTCCTCTCAATTGATGAGTTGTCTCGATCAAATTTTGGCTTCTCTCTCTGATTTCTTCAAAATTCATTTTTGGGCGCATGAATTCTTCCTTTTCATGAGACTGTTGCTGATTTTCTCCGAATTTAGATTCGATTTGAATCTTTTTGCAAGGATTTCCGATCTTTTTGGAATCTTGAGCAGTGTTGGGACCATGATCCCTTTTTGTGGCATAGTTTTTGGCTTGCATTCAGATTTGGATTTTATTGCTGTTTCAATCTGTTAAATTTGGAATTGTAATTAATTAATAAAATCCTCACGTTGCTTTAAATGAATAACGTCTTCTACCTAACATCTGCTCTCATGGCATTGAACAGTATTTTTCATTTCAAATATAGATGCTTGATTGATAAAGCTAGTTTTAGAAAGTTGCAGTTCTGTTTTGGGATTCTCTGGAAACAATTTCCACTCTCCATAAATCAGATTTTATTCTGATGCATTTATTTTTGAAGTGAAAACTAACTGGTTTTGAAAGAAAGCAATTAAATTGCCTGAAACCTCAGAAACTTGCTCATAAGTGAAGCTTTGGGCAGTTTTTTTTTTGTTGGAAAGAGATTTGTTTCTTTCCGAAAGAAATTTCTGGAAACAATGGAGTTTGATTATTTAACTTTGCTATTAACTTAATTGGAAAAATTTAGTCTAATGTATTTATCGATAGCTCGCTGAATAAATCTGGATGAATTCGGTGTTATTTTATACCAAAACTCACATAACTCTGCAGCTAACTTAAACAAATGAAACGAATCAATTATTGACTAAATAAATTGACACTTGAATTTTCTTTGATTAAATGCTGCTATTGAAATTTAATGGGAATTCGCGAAATAGCCTCAAATAAACATTTTTTCATAGGAAGAAATTAATCATTTGTTAAACATGGTCTGGTGAAATGTTTTTGCTAGTTAAATTATGGATATTATCTCCTTCATCCATCTCATTTTGCTGTAAATCTTTTCTTAGCTCCCGACAGAGAAAAGACTCAAACCTCTTAAAAGGATTTTTCTTCAGGCTCCTCTTCGGATGAGAGAGAATCACTTTAGAAATGAGTTTGCAGATTCATTTAAGCCCCTGGCAATAATTCGTATTATTGTATTTTATATTCTCAATGAGAATTTCGCTCACATCTTTCACAAAGACACGTAATCCACGACTCAACTAGGGCCTTCTCAAAGCAGCCTTATGTTAATTTTTTCTGAGAGAGTTTGGTTCCTTCTCTAAACCAGAAAGGAACTTGTCTTTTTAACTTTTTCTTCTCAAAACCTTGTATTTCTACAGAAACTATTCCAGACACACACCGAGAACAACCGATTACCTCAAAAGAGCTCCCACAATATGGAAAGATTTGTATTGTCTTCGTTAATAAGATGAAAAGTCGTAATTTGAGGATTTCATTGATATTATTAGTTATTGTAGGCCTTGATGCAGTCTTCTTTCTTTTTCTTTGCTGGTTCGGGTCTTGTCACCCAAGGTGCTCACATATACTCTCAGTTTTGACGGTTGTAAGCCATCAATACCCTTGGAAATTGTATTATGCGTTAAATTTGAAAGGTAGAGTCCAGGCGTTTTCAATTGATATGAAGACTTGGAAGCCTGCAATATCACAAGGAATGCTCTTTGTAACAGGCTGATAAGTCATTTTGACTTATAGTAACGGGGTAAAATGACTACTGAAGGTTTTATCTGAATAGTAGCTCACTCTTTCGAGCTTTGGAAGTGTGGCAGCCAGAGCGAGAGACAAGAGCTGTCAGAGAGAGTGAGACTAAGCTCAACTGATAGCGAATGGACTTGCTTTATCCGATTTTTTTTTTTTGTTGGGTTGTACCGCTGGCGATTTAATCAGAAGCATGTATGCTTTGCTCTTTGAAAATAAACTCTTAATAATTAAGGAAGTAGCTCATATGCAATTCCTAAGAAATCAAAGATGCTAAATAATCACTTTAGCAAGCTCATTAGTCATGAGATAACGAGTCTGATCTAACCAGTGTTTCAAAGCTCTGCATCGATGACATCAATCCTGTCGAAACACTATCAGCGCAAACAGATATTTTTCCGGGCGCCAAGTCGGCTCAGATGTGATATAAACAAGATGCAGATGCAAACATCATTCCGGCATACCATAACTACATCGGATATTCATATATATATTGTTTTTTTAAATTTTTTTTTTTGAATAGTAGCTTAACAATATTGAAGTTCAATGTGTAGCAGACCCTGTAGAGACACCGGAACATCATGATTCAAGTGGTTATCATTATAAGGATATAATCCCATCTATGAAGCAAAGCTTATTCTTAATTTCAATTGAAGCTCTATATCTGATTACGTATATCTGAAAAGCTCCCATTAAAATAAAATAAATGAATTTGATTATTCAAATGGCAACCTTGATCAGTGCAAAGGCAACTTCACTCTAAAGAGTACACCGAAGCCACGTACAAATAAGGTCATACTTAGTTACTTTATGTGAGAGAATGACCGAAGATTAGGAGGTGCGAGAATTTTTCTTATGAATTTCAAGTCTACCTCCAAAGAAACAGACCTTCAAGTCTCGGGCATTGGAGTTGATCTCGAAAGCTTGTAGAAATCTTCATCCACTCTCAAAAAACCCAGTACCCAGGGCAATATACCTCAGCTTATGAGGCCTTTGAAGACTATAATCTAACAACCCTTTCTTCAATAATAAGGCAAATGAATGTGTTGAAGAATCAGATTAAAGAAATCCTGAGCAGTACACATTAACACATTTCGCGAAGTTAATTTACTATCATTTTACATTCGCCGGAGCTTAGGGAAATACCCCCTCGAAATTCAGATTCCTATGCAAGCCTCTACAAAGCATACCAAGTCAATCGCTTCCATGCTGTGCTAATTTGAGTGTCTTTGTAGATGTGGTAACTCTAAAACGTGTCTGAATATTGTCTATGTTGTGTCTTCACCAATTTGAGCGTCTGCTCTCTTCTAATGCCTTTCATTGGAGCATTTACAATGCATAAAGAGCTCTGCATAAGATTCTTTGCTGCTAGAGGATCCGCAACGAAAGTTTCTATGCCGACATATACTACTCCACAGACTTATGAAACACTGGGAAATCTTCCTAACTCAATGCCACTTAAATTAACTCCTGTTAAATTCGTAACTTTCAAATTAGCATGAATAAAATTCACACTTTTCTCAATCAGCATGGCAAAAGTTGGTTTCTCAACAAAGCCTAAATTCATTCCAGTGTTGGGAACACAGACGACGCATGAGTCTATGCCAGTATATTTGAATCCTGAAACATTGAGAATCACCGTGATATTTGCGGTAAACGTATCAAACGTGCTCTCTGAGGAGTTGAGTTCACATATGGATCTTTTTTGTTTTTCCGATCTCATATAATGCTCATTCTGCTCAATGTCTCTCTTTTTCTTGCAGAACTCTCTTTGATGGAAAATAATTTTCCCATAATCCTTGCCTCCAATCAACAGAACCAATATTTTCGCTGAGATTTGGCCATTTCTGACAAAGTAGCCCAGAAATTTGGGTACCAGTGAGTTGCGGCAAAGAGGCCTTTGCTCATTAATTAATTTTTTTTCAATTGTTTTAGTAATGAGGTATTTCGCTAGGCCAGTGAAGAAAATCAGCAAGAAAGCCTGACTCCAACGGAGAAGTGAGCCAATTGGCAGGGATCTCAGAATCATCAATCCTTGCAAAGTATATGCAAGAGAGGAGGTATCCTTGGCTGGCTTTCCAAGGTGACATTCTTCATTTCCTTCTGCTTGTGAGGATAATCTTCTCGTAAATATATTCCTCAATCTGCAAACTTATTTCAGTGCTCAAACGCAGAAAGAAGAAGAAAAATCTCTCTGCGTTAGTAAAATATATAATTTAAAGTGATTTTCGAATTCATCCAACAGAAAAAGGCTTAGAGAGAGAAAAAAAAGAAGAAAGGCAAAAATTTATTATATTTCAGTGTGAATCGAATAATTTGACTTGTTAAATTCTCTGTGACAACCTCAATCCCGAAGAGATCTGGCTTTGACTTTAATAAACGGGTAAAGCTGTGCGTTTACGTTAGATTACTTGGGTCAAGTAGGTTCCTTATACACACAACTAATCGTTATACCTATTTATTGAAAATAGCATTAAGTTTTGAATTCGAGGAATAATTAACCAATATTAATATCAAAGAAAAACATGGAACGGAAGCTCATTCCAGCAGACTCTCGAAGGAATACCCGAGGAAATCGAGACATCACGAATAAGCATAAAAGAATTCATCTGTCAGCATGCTCATTCTCTCTGGAACTTGAAAACCACAACTCGTCCTACTCACAGAGAAATCCCTTCTTCTTCCCCTTCTGAACCTCTGATCTACTTAGCATATCATACCTTGTGGAGTTTTATTGAATGAATCCTTATTCTGTAGGTAAGATTCTCTTTTTTCACTCGTTCTATCAATCTCAGTGATTTTCTCTAGATCATAGGATTTCTGAAGATCTAATAAAACTTTTTCAAAATGAGAAAAGCCTTCCATATATCTATATTTTTGAGGGAGTGATTTCCTTTTGAAAGCTCATTTTGCCGAGATGTTTTCTAGAGATTTTTCATTCCTTCAAAAGATTCTCGATTTTTTGTCTTCAAGAACCAGAATTGAACTTCTATCCGCAGTTCTGTTGCCCATGAGAGGAGGAATTCACTCTCCCAGCAAAATTTCCATAGTAATTGAACTCATTTTCGTATAATTTGACTATTAAGTGAAAAAGTACTTGTTAATGTTATCTTAGTTCACGCATACTTCATTATTTATGATGCCTCCTCTATGTTAAACCTCATGTAAGTCATTTTATTCATGCTCATTGCAATTTGCTTCTCTTTTTCCAGCTTCGATGCTCCATTATGAATCGGATAAGTTTATCTCAGCAGAGCAACATGGTGTGGAAAAATTCTTTTGGAGAGCAGAGAATTGATATTTGTCCAAGAAATACCCGTTTTGAACTGCCTAGCAAGAGTCAAAAATTTTAGGCAGCGGAGTATCATTCAATATCATAAATGAAAATTAAAATAAGCAAGTATGGCAAAAAAATCCGCTTCAATTTGCATAGGAAAGACATCAGAAAATTGGAGTTTCTTGTCGTTGCTAGTCAATAATCACCATTCTTTTCATTTTTAGATGATAAATCTATGTCTGTTTGTTTCATTTGAGAACAGATCACGCTTTATCATCGCGCGAAAAGAAGGCTACAAAGAAATATTGAGAGAATAAATATTAGTCATGACGATTAGTTTGAGAGTTATGACCGCATACATACCCTATTTTCCTATACAGGTCTTAGTTCCATCATGTATTCCTCCGCTCTATCAGAAAGTCAAATTATTAGTTAGGAAAAGCTGAAAACTCATATTAACAAACATAAAAGTGATCTCCTGTTTTAAATTTTCTTGCGTTTACTTAGTCACAAAACGGTGAATCAGTGTTGAAATTATAGAAGAAGTCTGGGAAAATCGATTCTCAGTTCACTAGCAGTAATTCACAAGAACCTCAGAAGAATAACATTAGAGATGCGGAGCTAGAATCGACAGCTCTAATTCTCCCGTAGAGTAGAAATCATAGTTTACTGTGAGTTCAGCTGCTTGCAGAGGAAAACTGAAACTCTTGAAAACTATATCCCTCCGACTCCGAAGAATGAAAATCAGTTTTGAAATGATGCGATGCAGAAGAATTATGCTCGTCAGGAAGCTCAATTAAACCGACCTCGGAAGACTTTCATGTTTTAAACAGGATAACCATTGTTCTTGTCCAGAAGACACCTTCCATAGATGCAAATCATCACCTCCGAAGCTCTGAATATCATGAAGTCAGATCAAAGCAACATACCTTTTTGACGATTTCTTATTCGAAATTTTGATATCATTTGTAGTTCATTTTTTGAAATTTGTTCAGAATGCAAAAAAACCATGAAAAAAATTAATAAGCTTGATGCTCAATTCCCTCCTATCCAATAGACGCATATTACCTACTGTAGAGATAATCAGTCATTGAACGTTAGGAAGGTTTTAAGAAAGGCTCAGGTTCTTGTGAATGAGTCCGAAGTTCACGGTATGATAAAAAATTTCGATATAAGAAATCACACCTTTTAAACTCAACGTAACTCAACTAAACTAAATATCCAATTCATTTCAAACAAAATGAGCATTTTGCCCAAAGTTTTTGAAACTACATTTAAAAACTTCATCCAACTCACAGAAGATAAGGACATCTTCTTCGCTAATCAGATCCTTTATACTGCCACCTCATTTGCTGATGAAAAACCCTACACCATCCTCGCATTCAATCATCGCTCCGAAATTTTCGAGACAAACCGCGATTTAGCTCTAACCCTTTACTTACAGGAGATTTTCTACCTTTGCACCCGATTCGGGGAATTTGGTGAGAAGAATTGCCTCTATTATGATGAGAGTAACGAACTGGTGAGCAAAATCATAAAAGATATCAATCGTCCATTTCTTGATTTCAAGAATTTCGCTGTTGAAGGAGACAAAATCGCTTTTGTTATGACACAGACCCATTCGCTCAAGGACTTGATACGCGAAAACAAAAAAGCCCAGAATTCCACCCCAATCGATATCCAAAAGCTCATTGAAGACGTCTATTCCAGTATTCAATACATTAATACGAGGTTTGGAGTTTCGAACATCGAAATCCAGCCTGAGAGTATCTACGCGGTCTTGAACGAAGGCCTCAGAAATGAAAATGGTGATCCAATTATGGAATTTTATATCTCGAATTGGCTTTCAGGAGCTCACGTTGAGCAGAGTGACGCTAACGCCTTCAGACCGAGCGGCATGCAGAAAATCCAAAGGTTCATCGCGATGAAATACGATGATTCTCGTAGAAAATACTCTGCGCCGGAAGTCTTGGAAGATTTATCCCTAAAACAAAACACAGCAGCAGAAATTTACGCGCTTGGTCTAACTTCATTGTGCGTGCTAGGAATCGAGCCTGAAGCTTGGGAGCCGTTGCCGCAAATGAAAGTTCAGCAGGATATTATCCTAGATGAAATACTACGGATTCTGGAAGTGAAACTTTCAAAGCAGATCATGGTAGAAAAACGGCTCAGCCCTTCCAAGGGAAAAGAAATAATTTCCGTCGTATCGACGATGCTGAAGAAAGACCCTGTGGAAAGAAAAAAAGCGTTTATAGAGCTACTACTAAACAAACAAAATCGAAAGGAGTCGTCAGTGCGCAAGAAAGGTAAAGTTCAAAAAAAGAAGAATGAGTTTGCGAACAAAGAAGAGGAGAAGAAAATAGATGAGAAAAAGGCGGAACAAGCTGGAGGAAAAAAGCTCGATAAAGGTAATCGAGAAGAATTTAAGTCTCAAGACATGTCAGCAATGATTGATAACGAAATAAATAGTGAGGTTAGAGAGCTGCTTCAGAGACCTGATCCAGCTAATATCAAGAAGATAATTCTAGAGAAAAAGAATCTGAATACATGGGATATGGTGATGCTGAGTAAGAACGAAGCATGGGTAAACTTGAAGGAATTGTGCCTTCCAAATAATGAAATCGGGGCCAAAGGAGCCGCAGTGATCGCAAGCAACACGACATGGAAGAAGCTAAAAACCCTCTCATTAGAAAACAACAATATTGGCGATGAGGGCGCCGAAGCGATTGGGAGGAACTCGACCTGGGTGAATCTCAAAGTTCTTTCCTTACACGAAAATCAAATCGGCGATAAAGGATCTGTCGTAATTGGAAGTAATACTATTTGGACTAAGCTTGAGAAAGTTTATCTCCATCAAAATCAGATCGGTGACCTTGGTGCTGTGATGATAGGAAGCAACCCGGCCTGGAAACGACTGAAAAAACTCGCATTGCATTCGAATAAAATCGGTGATGAAGGCGGCGAGGCGATTGGAAGAAGCACGGCCTGGAGCAACCTCGAAGAGCTTTCTCTCTATCAAAATCAGATTGGAAACAAGGCTGCCGCGATAATAGGTAGCAACACCACATGGACGAAGCTGACAAAGCTACTCTTAACCATGAATAACATTAGCGATGAAGGCTGTGAAGCGATCGGAAGGAATCAAAGCTGGTCAGAGCTCGAAACGCTGTCTTTCTATCAAAATCAGATCGGAGACAAAGGCGTGCGCGCTTTAGCGAGCAACACTAAGTGGAGAAAACTCAAGAAGTTTATATTGCCTGCGAATCACATTGGCGACGATGGCTGTGAAGCAATTGGGAAGAACGTCGTATGGACGGGACTGGAAGAGCTTTATCTTAATCAAAATCAGATTGGAGATAAGGGCGCACATGCGATAGCAAGCAACACGACCTGGAATTTCTTGAAGAAACTTGTGTTATCTTCTAATAAAATTGGCGATGAGGGATGCAAAGCAATCGGAATGAACGTTACTTGGACGAATATCGAAGTGCTTTTCCTCCAGCAGAACCAGATCGGTGATAAAGGAGCTATTGCGATAGGGAGCAACACATCTTGGAAGAACCTTACGAACCTCTTCCTGGACGAGAACAAGATTGGGGATGAAGGCGCGGTGGCGATCGGAAACAATTCGACGTGGGTGAAGTTGAGGATGCTCTCGCTAAACCGTAATAAAATTCAAGAGCAAGGTGCGCTAGTGATAGCGAAACAGTCTGCCTGGACGAAGCTTTCTGATATTGATCTTTCTGGGAATCCTCTAACCGAGAAAGCCAAGAAAGCGTTTGAGAACAATCCGTTATTTGCGAAAAAAGCCAAAGCTCCAGAGTCAAATTGCACTATTTTCTGATATGACTAGGTAGGAATATGAGTCTGTTTTAAAAATTTCGTGTTTTCACTTTCTTCAGAGGCTAAGACCGCGTGAATTTATTGACTTATATATACTTTTGTATCCATATCCTCGCATTCATTTCGGGAATGATAATCTGCATCAATTATTAACTCCAATACATTATTGTTAATTCACTATTATTGTTGAACTTGATATCATTTGCGAAGTCAAATAACATTTTGAAAGATCACCTTCATTTACTTTACTACTGGACGTTGTTTCATGATTTAGCTTTGACTTTTCAGAGTGTATTAATAAATCATGGAGCTGGGATAATTCTTATTCATTTGACCAATTATAATACCTAATTCAAATCTCATGAATTAAAGAGAGATCTAAGTGTGTCACTCTTTATTTACCCTAGCCTTTGCAATTTAACATAATTATAGGCTGTAAACTTCGTACTCTTTCAATGATTCCGGCCAATATTTTCCCAACAGCGTAGGGAGGTAGAGCTCCTCGTCAAAGTGGATCTTAAACGATCTATTTTCAATGACTCCTCGCTTGACGGTGACCTCCTTCTGCTCCTTTTTGTCAAACGCTTGGATCTCTTTAACAGCTTTTTTCGCATAAACTCCGTGTCTAATCCACAAAGGGACATCCTTGGTCCATTCAATGCCTTTTTCTGTGAGCAGCATCTTTCTCAAATCTGACGCTTTCTTCCCATCGGTTTTCTTGTGTCCGAAATGGAACCTTGCGTAAGAGCTGGTCGCGTTTCGGTTGCAGTCCAAAACCGATCGCCAGATCATATGGTTAATGAACTCTCCCTTTTCAGGGAAGATCATGACTCTTCCATCGAAATACGCATGCATCCCATTGATCCTCTCAAGAGTCTGTTGGCTATAAGCTTCTTTCTTCTTCTGAGTTTCTTGAATGAGATGGTAATTGAACCTTACCGAGCAGAAACTTGCCATTAAGGATACTATCTTCTGGGTTCTTCCACCATAGATGTGAGTTTTAGTGTTCTCTTCTTCTGTTTCGTAGGCAGGCGGGAAGATGAGAGTGATCTCATCGCTATGAGCGTATCCAGTCGCGGCGTGGAACTCATCGATAAGGTCATTCATAGCGAGTACCATTGCGTTCGTGAAGGCGTCGTCAAAAGGAGACTTGGAGTAGTCTAGGTTTCGAGTAAACTTAGAGAATGAGTGTCCGTCCAATCTGACGAGAAAGGACTCTTGGCTGGGATTGTTGTCGGGTAATTCCGTTCAAACTCTTTCATGCGAGTTTCGAGAGCATTGTACTTTGATTTCTTGTTTGTTGTTTCTTCCTCTACGTTGATCTTTATCTCCTCAATTGGGTTTGTTGAATTGATGGTAATCGTGGTGGTAGTTGTGGTTTCGTAAGTGGATTCCATTAATGGATTTTATTTGTTAAACTCAATATTCTTATTTAGAGTTTGATTTTTGATCGCTTTATTGGATCGAAAGATCCAATCAAAAGACAGATTGTTCAAAGGCTTCTGGAAATTTGAAATTTATAAGAGGACATTTTCTCGCGAAAAAAAAATGTTGATGACCTTGTCAAGGTTTGCTTATCGTTATTGTATTATGGCTTTGATATGAGAAATAATGAATCATCAATTAATTGTCATCCAATATTCGCCCGAAGAAAATGTCAAAGTTCATTGGGCAATAGTTTGCTCTGCTGAGAGACAGTATTCAACAAGAAATATTGGGTGTACTTCAGGAAATCTTACTATGATATAGAGTTAGAGAGTGATTGTGCTCTCACTTTCTTCATATGAGCATAATAATGATGATATGATGGACTCAAATTAATACAAACAGTATGCAATGTACTGCACTTTCCATAGCTATTTCGAGTTTAAGAGCTTATATGGTGGTGATTGACTATTTGGAGTTACATTACAGAGTTTCCTTAAATTAATTAATTTTTATTGATATTGCTAAGAGCTTATATGTTTGATCCTCAGCTAATTCCCTCTCCAAACAAAGCCTTAGACCAGCTCTTAGCAAAAATCATCTCTGACTCAAAATCAGGAGCCCAGAACCAAAAAGTACTGCCTTTCTTTACACATGCAAATTTTCCTCATAACTCTTCCCTTAAGGTCGCGCAAACACTACTCCAACGTGCAAACAATCGCTTCGCAGACGCAATATCAAAAGCACCTACAGTCTCAGAATACCTAGCAAGTCTCTGGAACAGCAAGCAGATCTACCAATCTCAAAGAGAAGTATATCAGCATCAATTGCTCGCGATTATTTGAAAATTTTCTTGTCCATCAGTATGTCGAATCCAAGTTAGAGGAATGCCACCAGATCAACGTCGATAATATTTTAACGAATAAAGCGACTGTAACGGACGTATCTTCTTAAGTTATTCAGCACCTTTACATTATCCATACGAATCTAGAGAAGCCTTGATATCGAATCGGAGATTTTGCCAACCATGAAAATCGATGATTACCAAAAACAAGTCTTCGAGAAAAAGAAACGGGAATTTCAAAAACTCTTAGAGAACGATGATGCTCAAAAATACCTCAAACCAGGATCGTTTGCCCCAGGGTTCATAGACGTGATTAAGTATGTAAGCAGGCCTTTGGTTACCACAACAAACGGAGAAACAAGAGAAATAAAAAATTTTCACTTCTCAACGGCAGGCTTACTAATGCAGGATCCAAACGATCAACTTGAGCACGAGCGATTAGAGCAAGCTGAAAAACTCGTAAAAGACCTTCATGTCAAAAAGCGGGAGTTTGAAAACAAGATAAAAGGGATTGAGGAGAAGGAAGCTGAGCGCCTGCGCAGTGAGATAGAAAAAGTAAAAGAATACGAGGAGAAAGAGGAAGAAGAGAGAGCTCAAAGAAAGAAAATCGAAAAGCTTGATAATATAAAGAGAATCCAGATGCGGAAAGAGGAAAGAGCTAAGAATAAAGCCATCTGGGAAGAAGAGCTTAAAAAATATCAGCAAAAAGAGCCTCTTTACGTCCAAATCGAGAAAAGATACCAGGAGGAGGTCGAGCTCCCTGCAATCAAACGCCAGCAGCAAGTCCTTGAGGAAATTCACGAGTTCCATAAGCCGTTAGATCGTGAAGAGCTTTTGCAGCATGAAAAGAGCGTCCTTGCGAAAATGGAGGAGACTAAACTCAAACAGCAGATTTCGGCGTTGCAGCATCCAAAACGCAGGCTCGATGCTCTCCTGCCGAAAAGCAAATTCGAGGATTATTTCAGCGTTCGATTCTCATATGAACGAGCAAAAGAAGCCCAGAAGGAGGTTAGGAAGAAAATGTTTGAATTTGCTGCGTCTATCAAAAAGCCCTCTCCAAAAAGAAAGAAAGAGGTTGAACTTGAAAGAATAACCTCAAACACCAGCGCGACTAGCAAACACCCGCGGTCCTCTACGATCGAAGAGAGGTCCAGAGACGAGATCCAGAGCGAGATTTTTTCTTCTCCTGCTCCCTCGCGAGGACCTGGGACCCTAACTTCTGCGAATCCTCTTCGAGGAAGGCATCGAACGGTAGATGGAAAGAAAATTGGGATGAACAGTGCTTCAAAGGAGAAAGATGCCAGCAATGCAGAGCATGCGTATCCGGATTATTTGGTGAGCATCAGGAAGAAATATAATTTACAAGTGCAGAAGGACAAATGGAAAAATATATTGAATCAAACTGAGCTTGATCTAACTACAAAGCGACAGCAGGTTCTCATAGAAGCAAGTCGGTTAGAGGAACAAGTTGGATTGAAAGAGATGTTTTTGAAAGCGAATCGCCGTAATAAAGCTGCGATTAATAGATATCTTGAAGAGTCTGAGGAAGTGGATAGCATTCTGTTAAATTCGATCGAGGCGAAGCTCTCTCTTCTTTCAGAAGAGGTAAACGCGCTGGACCAGTCAACAATGTTGCCGGCGATTAAAAAAAGAGGCAGAATGTCAAATGGTTACGGGCAGAATTCAAAGGTAAATAAGTCAATGGATGCTGGAGTGAGTCGAATTAAATCGTTTAATGTCAGTCCAAGCGGTGCAGGATAAGTCCTTCACGACAAAAAAATTTTGGTGGGTGCTAATTATTCTGTAAAATATATGATTTTGAACAATTTTTCGGTTTTAAAGTGTACATTTTGTCACTGTGTTTAAGTGTGAATGATACTATTGATAAGATAAGAAAGATTTTCACTCTTTGTAATCATCGGGTTAACTCGAACTCTTAATGGAAACTCATTGTGGCAGTCTTTAACTTGTAATAAGAGTACAATCAAAATTCTTCGCAATATGAAGGCGCAAGATATCAGTATGGGAATAACAAAAAAAAATTACCATGACACACAATAAATGCTTTTTTCGTCAGAAACTCTTTATAAATCATAAAAAAAAATTGAATGTGAAAATAAAGTTCTATTCATAATTATCTGTTTTTGTCATTATTTGTTATGTTTCTTCGATGCCATTCTTTCCTTTATCTCGTCGAAGGTCATCGTTTTCGGTTTTTTCGAAGGAGCTTCATTCCTGAAAAGTGCAGCATGAGGATGGGCATGATGATGTGACGTCTGAGGCATCCGATAAGCTCCTAAGAGCTCCTGATTCATATCTCCGAAGACTTCCTGATACATTTTTGGAGAATATCCTCGTATCCTTCTGCCATCGTCCTCTCCGTTAAGAGGGCAAGGATGATGAATTGGGTAGGTATCAATGGCGATCACCGCATTCCTTTCAGCTTTCTTTTTCGCCATTTCTTTATATTTTGGACTGCTGGCGTCCCAATTCCCTTTCTTTAAATACCTCCTAAACCTTATTAATTCATCAAAGTTCTCTTCCTCGTACTCATCTTGTTCTTTGCAAGTAGATAGATGCTCAATTCGAAAATTAGGATCCACTTTAACCAGTTCAGACGACGTTATCTCAGGAGCAAGCTTATTATTGCTGGAGTCCGCTTTAGTCGGAAGACCGTTCCAAGTCTGAGTATGAGCAGCGAGGTCTTTCTGCTTGACGAAATCGAAGATATTTTCACTTCTTGGCCCTTTCATCGGTTGCTGCCTCTGGAGTTCAGAGTCTCGGTCTAATGCAAGTAATTCCCCGATTGAAAGCCGACCATCCAATTTTGAAACCGAAGAAGATTTCTTTGCTGAGATATCTGACAAATCTGAAGCGTTTTGATTGTTATCCATCGACCCAACTGGTAAGTACCTTGATCGCTGGACTGCCACTTGCTGAGAGAATTTTTCCGACGGCTTTTGGTCGTCCTCTTGATTTTTTTGATGTTTCTCAGGAGAGCAAGTCCTTGCGCCTTCCCTTCTTTCCGATTTGTGTTTTGTAGGTGTAGGTAATTTCGGGCCTTCAATGATGTATTTTGGTACATCATCAAGCATTTTCTCTAGGTCTTGTAGTTTTCTGGGAGATGTAAAGGGATTGATGAGCTCTTTTTGCTGAAGCTTCGGCTGAGATTTTGATTTACGGTGTGTGGGTTGACCTTTTTCAGATTTGGCATTGTGCGGTTTATCGTTTTCTACAATGCCGTAGCTCTTAGTGGGTTTAGCCGGTTTTCTGTTTTCTGCAGGGTCAGAAACTTCTTGTATCACAAGTTCCAAAGGAACTGCAGAGGGAGACCTCGTTTTGTGCGTCGGAGAATGATGCCAATTCTCAGTTAAGGTGAATGTAGGGGTTTCGAGCCCAGACCTGCTGGAATCTCCTCTCATCTGATGTAGGAGGATAATTTTCGGATTACTCTGTTGTCTGGCTACGTTGAAGGACTCATTGATGCCTTCGTCGAGCTCTCTTTTGGAGGGCGGTTTCAAATCTGTGATTGGTTCTTCAATTTCACCGATGGCTTCCTGCAAAGCTTGGAGTCCTTCAGTTCGTTCGGTCCGTCTCGTTGAAGGGAGATTCGTTCGCGCACTCGACATCTGAGAATCTAGCTTGTGCTTCGCGCCAAGACGATCCGTTCCTTTTGGACTGAATTCTTCGTTTTGAACAACAGGAATGAAAAGGCCCCTTGCTGTTTGAGAACCTGCGCCTTGGTGAGATCTATCGATTCCCTTTGTACGATTAGCGGCTTGATTAGGAGTTTCAATCTGCTGTGGCGGTGCTTTATTTATCTTTATGGTGGGGATTGAAACGGCAGGTTGGTAGGGCTTTTGCTGTGTTTTCTTATCGGAAGATGACAGAGGCCTCGTCTTTTTTGTGCTATTCTTTGTGGGAGCGGGAATCGTTGCCATTTTTTGCTCTTTTCCTTTGTTCTTAGTCGGATTTTTCTCTTCTGTTAAAGATCTTTGTTTTTTGTCTTGAGTGGTGGTATTTGGCTTATTTGCAAAGCGGACAGGCAGTTTTTGCTTTGTTGATCCTTGATCTTTGGCCTTATTTTGAGCTTCTGTTTCTAATTTCTCTTGTTTTTCCTGAGCGCTTGAATTTGAAGGAATTTTCTCTGAAATAAGCTTGGAGTTAGGACTATTTTGGTTCACTAAACCCTTTATCGGGGAACTGGTGTTGTCAGTTTCAGTTGGAATCGTATCTCCTGCAGTCGAGCAGTGTTTGGGAATGCCGTCTCGATAAAATTTCAGCTCAGAGTTATCAGTTTCGATGTTTTTGCTCCGTGGATCGTTGAATTTGATGCTGCTGTCCGTTTTGGGGCTCTGCCTTGCAGCAGACTCTTTATGCTGATCTCCTTCCTGAGCATTCCTCTTTGACACTATATCGACGTTTCCAGACTCCTTCTCTTGCAATTGGATCTGCCCTTGATCAGATAAATTATATCCAATGAATTCCGGAGTGCCTGAATTTGAAATTTGAGCGGCTAAGTGAAGCTCGCCTATGAATTTATTCTGCTCCTTTTTTGATGACTCACTATTCCTTTTTTGAGGATTTCGAGGTCCATACATAATAATCCCTTCTGCAATCAGCTCCTCTTGATCTTGCTGACCAAGCTGGCCAAGAGATTCTTTACGGTCTGTCAACTGACCTCTCAGGTTTGTCTCATGCGCGGTGTCATACATGAATAATTGGCTCTCTTTCAGCGGTGTTAATCTCTTCTTCGCAGAACTTTCAAACTGCCTTCCTGAGATTGTTGTGGGCGTTGTTACCAGCGATAGGACCTTCGGTCCTTCAATCTCTTGATCTGAGCCAGTATATTGTGCAGATTTCGCTCGCTCTAAACCAGTTTTTTTTCTGTTTATAGATTTTACGCTGCCAATAGCATTTAATGCCTCAGCCAAAGACTCATCATCAGAAGTTAAATTTTGATCAGTGGTTTTGTTTTTATTGCTTTGCTCAGCTTTTTCGTTCAAATGAGAGTTATGGTTTTGCTTTTGCGTTTCGGTTGTCGCTACTATGCATTCATCTTCAGTGAGTTCTTTCTTGGAAGATTGGTCGGCTCTCAGCTCTGAACTTTTTTCCTCAATATTTCGAGGTAAGGACCCGAAACTGTCAATACCGCCAAACAAATTAACCTGATTTTCATCTGGGTAGCTCCTTTCAGTGAAAAGCAAGGTTTGAGATCTGGCTTGATTTAGCGGAGAGTCGTCTGGATTGAACTCAAATTTCCTCGCGCTCAGTGGATTTACACCCTCGCTTTTTTGGTCTGACAATTGAAACAGAAAGTCATCCTTTTTCTGAGGAGTTTCGCTTCTTGAGGAATTTGTTTTGTCTTGAAAAGGCTGAAACTCAACCTTTGAAGAACCTATCGAGTCGTCTCTGCTTCCTGAGTTATTGCTATTTTCAGAGGCATTTTCTGCATTTCTCCTCGGGTTCGCTGTTTTTCGAAGGCTCAAATCCTGTTTTCGACCTCTTTGCTCAGTTTTCGGGCCTGTGGTGTGTATTGGTGTTGGGTCTTTTGATGTGTTTGCTGTGCTTTTTTGAGTTTCTGGTGCTGTCTTAGTTTTAGTTGCTTTGATGTTACTTTGCTGCGCAGAATCTGAAGAAGGTCTTCTGCTCCCAATCAATATGGGACGTGCGAGAGGTTCATCCTTGCTTAAGAGCCAGCCAACCTCTGCTGTTGTGGTGCTGATACTGCGCTTTCTCCAGATGTTTAGAGAAGGGTCTTTCAGTTCCGAAAGCAGTTCTTGAGCTATTTTGATGAGTTTATTTGATTGTGAGACTGGACTCAGTGCCTGAGCTTCTTCCGTTTCGTGGTCTATGCGCTCTTTGAGTTTTTTGGCGACTTTTAGCTCCTCTCTACCTCCAGAATTTGGTGCTCGGCTCTGACTTGTTTCAGGAGGATCCTGTAGTAAAACTTTACTATGAATCCTCTCCTCAACTTTGTGAAGGAACTCCGAGCAGTCTGGAGACCGCTCAGGATGTTTGGAGAATGATGATAATGAATCTTCAAAGAGTTTTCTGAGATCGAAGGAACTTCCTCTCTGGACGTCTAAATTCAGGTTGCGAGCATTTGGATCGCGGGAAACTAACTTTCCTCCCTCGAATTTTCCCGAATTAACTTTTTTACTTCTAGAGTCGATTAAAACTCCTACGGTAATTTGTGAAATATATCTCTCTCTCTGAAATGATGATACTTACCTTCTCCATGATACTCACCAGATTCAAAATTTCCAATGTAAATAAGCCCGTTAGGTTCTAGTCTCCGCCCAAAGCCATGCAGCTTTCCTTCCTTCAAAGAGCATTTTGCAAACTTCAGCACTACTGGTGACGAAAGAGAAATTACCTGAAACTGACCGACGCTTAGCAATCCTGAAGAGTTATTATACTCAACTCCGAGGCCATCTAACAGGTTATTGTACCAAATTCCCAATTTTTTGCTCTGATCTTTAAGTGAAAGTACTCCAAGCCCTTGCTTGACTCCATTTTCAAGTTCACCCTATCACAATCATACTCATTAGAGCCAAACAGTCTGATCTCGTTCACTTTACCTCATAAATTTCATTCTTGTTCAGTTCCTCAGCTGATTTCAAGTTTGAGATCATCAACCCATCCGTTTCAATATTCAACTCTAAGTATACAGGTCATGATTCTCCTCTAGAGCTTCTATTACCGATGTTTAAAAGCTCTCCTTCTCCGCTGTACAACTCAACAATGGGCTCACCCTTCTCATATTGACAGTATTTCCAAGAGTTGCTGCCAGCGGAATAGAAAATGCCTTTGCCATGCATTTGCCCGTTTCTGAGAAACCCTTGGTATTTGTCTCCATTTGCAAAGATCAAGGTGCAGAACCCATTCGCAAAATGATTCTCGAATTGACCTTCGATCACACCTCCCATGACTGGAAAGAAATATCCTTTGCCATTCATAGCGTTCTCTTCAATTTCCCCTAGACGTTCAAAGTCAGTCCGCGTAGTTTTTCCATGAATTTACCATAATAGCAATCTCCGTTCTTATAAACGATGATTCCTTTTCCATTTGGTAAGTTGTTGTAGCAATAACCTTGATAAAAGCAGTCTTCAAACTCGAGAGTATTGAACTCTATTAGAGCCACGGTTAATACAAGCAGATTATATGAAGTAACCTTCGTTCTGGGATGATGGACAGCTCATGTTTTGGAAAAATTAATTGGTTATTGCTTCGTCGACAATAGTTTTTTGACTGATTCAGTGAAACAGGAGCAATAAAATTATTGATAAATGCTTATTGTGCAGCACAAAAAAGAGGAACGTAAGCTTTGGATTGAGAATAAATGGCTCTCATTGGAATGTGGGAGTGATATCATCCTTTGTAAAATATTCCTCTATGAAAACACGAGTACATTTTGTGGACTATCAAGAATTAAAAAAGAAAGTGACTAAAGAGATAAACCGACATTTTTTTTATTAGAGTAGCACAACCAGTAGCTCATAAGTGACGATTGGTGATTACTGACAAGATTAGTGTTTTATGATAATCTGGGTCGAATTTATTCTCTTCTATTGCACCCAACAATCTTGAGATGGAAGCAATCTTCAATGTTGTGACGCTCAAGGCATGGCAATATTGAAGTGAAAACTTTAAAAGTTGCGAACTGGAAACCCTTTAAGTCTTTTTTTGATCCATTCAAAAAGTTGGTAGCCGCTGCTCAAATACCCAAGTAATGACGAGGGCTTATTGAAATATAAGAACTCAACAAAGGGTTTCACTCCAAAAGAGTTACTTTTTGTGCTTCTTTTTATTTGCCAAGCGAATTGTAACTTCTAATGCTCATTAAACTCTTAAAATCTGATTCTTTTTTCTCTGATTTTGAGGTTCTAATCGACTTAAAGAAATAACTTATGGAGTAGCTACTGTTCGCTTCGAGTTGTGTCCATAATCACTAATGAGAGCTCTCTGTGTGTCTCTCTCTACTGCCTGTTTGGGGTTGTGTCTATAACAACCCTTCTCTAGGTTCAATTCTAACTAAAATTATGTATCGGTTTCCTCAGATATCCCTCACTTAAGTTCAATTGCTTTGAAAACTTCAATAATACGGTGTATATAGCTGTAGCGTGAGGGCCTGATGCTCTAATCCTCGCAAATGACTCCATTATTTTCTCAATTGATGTTGAAAGTTGTAATTTTTCTATATGTCCTGTTCGAACCACTGGTTACTCAAAGCCGCTCCTTTACCGCTATCTCTTTGTAGCTCAGGAGAGTGATGCTGTAGAGAGTTGGCCGTGCTTCTCTAAATTAGAATATTTTCTGCCAACTGGAATATTCTTTTCTACGAGTTTATCTATCGTCATTACTGTCATCTACGTCATACACGCCATTTTAGCAGGACGAATACAAAGATGGCAGAATCGAGCAATAAAGGCTACCTTCAAGGGCTACCCTGGTTTCTACGCCATAACCGCTCTAGGTAAGTAGGCTCAGATGGAATGAATCGCAGCAGAACCCTCTTCAATCTTAAATTTTTGAAAAAACCTCTTGGGTATTAGGCTACAGTTAGACTCTATATTTTAATCCTTTTTTCACTGTTCTGAGAAAAAGCTCACGAAAATATGGCATCACCTTTAACAACTCCTTCCGCATCAACAATGCCACCATCCACTGTGGGTACCTGAGATCGATTCATCGCTTTTCTGCAAGCTGCTTTGCTTGTATTAGATTTTATATCGACATGCCACACGTTGCTGGAAATTAAATATGAACCCACGGGCATTTATAATTTAGAGCAGCACGGTATTTAAACCGTTTTGGATCTCAGATTAAGTAATTAAATATTTTAATTGTAAGAAAATCTTTGAGATCTTTTAGAAAGATATGTTCAAAAACGTCACTCAATTCGGAAAGAGCTCCCTCTTCAGCCAGGTTGCCAGATCCTTCGGCACTCAAGTACCTCCAATTCTCCTTAACCATTTCGTCTAATCACTTTTCGAAATCCAAAATAGAAACCACCAGTTAGAGTCGCCGTCACCGGTGCTGCCGGCCAAATTGGCTACTCTTTGGTATTCAGAATTGCCAGCGGTGAGATGCTCGGCAAGGACCAACCAGTCATCCTCCATTTGGTTGATATCCCACAAGCCCTCGACGCTTTGAAGGTAATTCCGACATGGTAGACTGCGTTCACTCACTGTGCTTCCTTTTCTAGGGTGTGAAAATGGAAATCCAAGATTGCGCCTTCCCAACCACCGCTGGAATCGAATGCCACGACAATCTTTCTGCCGGTTTCAAGGATATTGACTACGCTCTCCTCGTCGGAGCCAAGCCAAGAGGACCAGGCATGGAAAGAGCTGACCTCCTCAAGGACAACGGAAAGATTTTCGTCGGCACTGGCAAGGCCCTCAATGACAACGCCAAGAGAAGTGTTAAGGTTATTGTTGTCGGAAACCCAGCCAACACTAACTGCATGATCGCCGCTCACTACGCCAAGGACATCCCAAAAGAAAACTTCACTGCCATGACCAGATTGGATCACAACAGAGGACTCAGCCAAATTGCTGAAAAGACTGGATGCCACGTCGACGAAATCAAGAACTTCGCTGTTTGGGGTAACCACAGCCCAACCATGTACCCTGACTTGACCTACACCACCATCAACGGTAAGACTATGACTGCTCTCCTTATAAATTAATGATAATATGAAAATAGGCAAGAACGCTTTGGATTTGGTTCCAAAGGACTGGATCAGCAAGGAATTCATTCCTGTCGTTCAACAAAGAGGAGCTGCCATCATCAAGGCCAGAAAGCTCTCCAGCGCTGCCTCCGCTGCCAACGCTGCTATGGACCACATTAGAGACTGGGTCCACGGAACCAAGGGAGAATGGACCTCCATGGCTATTCCTTCTGACGGAAGCTATGGCATCGAGCCTGGCCTCATCTTCTCTTACCCTGTCATTTGCGAGGGTGGCAAATACAAGATCGTCCAAGGATTGAAGATCTCCCCAGAGAGCCAAAAGAGACTCGACGTCACCAAGGAAGAACTCTTGAGCGAGAAGAAGGCTGTTGAAGAACTCCTTAAGTAAGAAATCTAAGCGATAACAATACACATACCGGTAGATATAGGTATATCCATTGATCTAGTAAAAATCCTCTATGTAACACTGTCTCTTGTGATGAGTAAGACAAACCAAAAAATCAAATAGAATAAGAGATAGATCATAGATCCAACTTCAAATCCTTTACCAACTCAACTCTCTTCCTTGGTTTCATGAGAAAAAAACAATTAAGCTTAGTGGAACAATAGATCTCTGGTGATGGTACTAAATAGAGGCCTCATCTATATATTAGCGAGCAAAAACAAGAGAGATTCTATATCACATTCATAAGATACAAAAAATATATTTGTACATGCACAAAACAAGAGTTTATGCAGATCTCAAATAATTATAATATATTGATGAAATCTTCGTTAGCAGAAAAGCTCCTGCTACAAGATCATCACTCAACCCAATAATTGGGATTACATCAGGAATTAAATCGAGAGGCGAGATGATGTAGGTTAAGTATCCAATGATGGCTGGATTCGTCACAATTTTCTTGAGAATAAATATTATCCCTTCGCGATTTCCAACAAAACTGCCTAGCAGACCAAGCAGAAATCGTGCATCTAACATCTCCTCTGCTTTCTAATCATTTATTAATGAGCAATTAATTCTCGATCTAAGAAAGATAATTACAGTTCTTGGCTTGCCTGAAAATTTATCATTGTATTTGCGTACTCCCTCAAGCACCTTTTTCAGAGTTGGGTCTGCATTCGCATTAGAAGGAACTTTGAAATCTTTAATAAGAATAGACATCTGACGTCTACAAAGCGGACATGTTATCTGTTCTTCTGGTTTTTTCTCCCATTGGCCGAGAATGCATTTTCCTTTGTTGGTGTTAGATGGAATGATGAGTTGAGGAAATTGTGGCGATAGTTTTACCACAGAATGCATGTCCACAGGTAGAAAGAAGTGGAAAAGAGTACTTTTCAAGGCAGATAGAGCATTCCTCTGATTGATAGCGTTGAACATTGTGGTCTTGTTGATCGTTTTCAGCTGAAGGTTCCTTCGCTGCTTGTAGACAGATTTTGACAATGAATCTAAGTAGTGAGAAAGTCTAGTAAATGATAGTTTTTCCTCAAATTATATAGAGGGAGATTACCTTTTTCACGATGAAGAAAAGAATGTCAAAACTTAGGAGAATGATGGCCTTTATCAGTGAGAACACTGAACTCTCCATTGTTAAAATTTTATTGTTCTGTGAGTGTAAGAGTATTTTTTTGTTGATTACAGAAAATATATGCTATGTAACAAGGCACGAACGCTCGAATTCCTTCAACAAAATAACAAAACACGAATAGCGAGTCAAAATGAAATAAAAACCAGCTCGGGGGAGTTAATTACATTCTGATTGCAGAGGGAGTGGAGTGAATAATCGACAAAGTTGATGAGAGAATAAAAAAAGGCAGAGTCAATCTCGTTTTAGTACATAATCTTGAAACAATATATATTTCTCCTGGTAAATAATCTTACCATTCTGTTTATTTCTTCTCGATATGTGTCAAAATTTTGTCATATATTGATGCTGATAAGATCGCTGTTGATGCTTCTGATGCTTGAATCATCATTATTGTCAGGAAATTTAACAAAGAAACGCGAGTTTCGATAGCATTGCTACATATCCAATCGTACTGCACAATTTCTTCCCAAAAATAAAAAATTTATATGTTTAGGAACCTCAGCAGATTATGCTGGATTCAGTGATATTCTCCCAAACTCTTTCAATCCTTCCACTCATCGCAGCAAATAGATCACAAATATCCGGAGAAGTAGATGTATCTCAGGTGTAAGCAAAAGGACTATGGAAAAAAATTTTCCAAACTTCTGCGATAACGGTTCTCTTCTAATTGAATTCTATCAGTCGCTCTTTCAAATGATTCAGTAACTTTCGAGAAACTACGAAAATTCCTTACGCGGGTTCAAACTCCCTCATCGTCATGCTAACTCATTTGTTTCAGTGAGAGTTTCGCAGTAATTGCTCACATAAAATCTCACTCACTTGCATTAAAGAGGAATCGCTATACTACTGAAAATAAAGCCTTGCTTAATGTATTATTAACATAGCGACACTTTCTGAGAAAAGCTTCTATTTTCACTTTCTTGTCGCTAACCTTCAAAAAAACCACGCTCATAAGCTTTTTCTCAATGAAAGCAGATCATGAGGAAGACGTCTTCAACACGAGTATTATGCTTGCAAGAGAGGCTACTCAATTTTCGGCCAACTTGAATTCTTCTCGTGACCTCGCAACGGCTCACGAAGAAATTTTGTGTTCCAATAATTCGAAACAGTTCGACTAAATGCGTCGAAATTTCTTGATTAGCCACGTTCTTAAATTAGCAGCCGTTTTGATGTTCTAACTCCTGCTTAATATACCAGGGACACATCATCTAAAATTAATATAAACTTTTTTATTCCCAAACTCAAGCCTCAAACCCAAACTCAACCAACACTTTACTTCAAATGGTAAGAAACTTGCTCTGATGCATTGACTTACATTCTCCTGCTTATAGGCAAACAATCAAACAATGAGAATCAGAAGCAACATCCACGCTTCAAATATTGACAATAGAGGAAGTGTACCAAAATCCTTGACCGTAATCCTTTTGCCCTGAATTCTAAGACTAAAGCTTTGATTAGAAAAAGGAAGAAAAGTTTGCAGTCGGTCCAGTCCTCATGGGTGTCTTCTTGTTTGTAGTCATTGGATCAGGTAATTGAAAATTAGTTGAAAGCTTTGCTTAATATTTCCAAAGCTATCTTCCAAATGTTGAATGCTGCAACTCAAGGTGACATCTAAAGAGCTAATATAAGCTAGAGAGCTATCCCATTAATTTCGTGGGAGCTAAGTTTATGTAGCATTAATGCATTTAGATCCTAGTTAAGTTTTGAAAATTCATTCATTATGTATTTTCATGGTGTTTGCTATTCAAAGCTGAGGCTGAGTTTAAGCAATAAGTATTCATATGCTTGAACAGATTATGCTTACTCCAAAATCTTTTTTGCTCTTGAGCCATAAAATTTAGCCTACGATATTTAAAAAGCAAAAAAAAAGAGCTACGATTTGATTGATGACATTAACAACAGAGAAAGAGAGATAAACTCATACTTTGAGCTACCTCTTGTAAATTTGTGTTGGTAGATTAGAGGGAGAGCGATCGCTTTGGATAGAGTAAGCAAATTTCTTAGTTTTTATAATGATTTTGAATTCAATTCAGGAGTTGATGGTTCTCTGGACATACATAATATATTAGGCCATTTTAAAGTGAAAATGATTTCTTCTTCGTGAACCTGAGGCTTTTCAGGGTTATTACTCGAATTAACATTATTGAAACTCCTTCGACATATCCTCATTTGTTTCGTTATGATCGCGCAACTGGCGAGGTTGAGTAAAATTTGTCACAAGGCTCATACAACGAATCAACCTGTATTAATTTTGATGTTTTAACAACATAAATTTCAAATATTCAAATATTTGGAGAGGACCTTCAAATAGATTGCATCTTTTGGCTTCTTAAAATAGCTGTAAGAGGAACTAAATCGGGCCTATTTTCGTTGAATTCAACTTAACCTCGGCATAGACGCACTGAACGAATTTAGCTTTATTTCGAAAGTTAAAGAAATGACGTTGCAAAAAAAAAGCCTGGAAGTTTAAATATTTAATCTATTCGAATTAGATCGTGACAAAATATGAAAAAGTGGGAAGAGCAACAAAGGGCGAAAAATCATCAAAAGAAGATTCAAGGTGCTAAGGCGTCACTCAAGAACCCAAACCGTGCTTTGAATGACTCGAGATCTCCAGATGGGCAAAAAAAGTTCGGAACTGGCAATTATTCAAATCCCTCTGCGTCACCGCACTTGTCCAATACATCAGACAGCTTCCAAAAGGGAAACTCTGATTACACTGAGTTTGAGAAAGCCGACCCTACTCAGATACCATTGTACAAGTTGTTGAAATATTATAATCTTCAGCAATATGCTAAGGTATCCCATGAAATGCGTATTTTTCGTCTCATTTCCTTAATAATTTTACAGGGACTAATTTCTCGGGATTTTGGCTATGATTTGAGTAAACTGGCCAGACTAAGCAGCCAGGAGACGGAATTTTTGATGAGTGATCTTAAAATTCTGCCTGGCCATCGTGTTAAGTTTTTAGCGTTGATTAGACAGATTCAACAAGTAAATCGCCACTGCCTTTAACAACACGACTAATCTCTTTATCAACTTTCATTGTAGATTTGCGTTGAGATTGAAAAGGAAGCAGCTGCTATTCTCAAAGAAAATTACTATGATAATAAACCGAAGACAGCTACCGTTAAGTCAACTTCAGGAGTCCCACGAAATAACTCTCAGAAATCAATCTATTCGAATAAACCGAAGAGGTTTCTGCTAAATTACCATTGTGGTATGCTCTAACCTGTGTTTATAGTCAAGGAGGCTATCCATCGACGACTACGGTAAACAGAATGGTGACAACAAAACCTCAGCCCACTCTTTCTGCAACCCAATCAAAAAGATCGTTGCCTTCCAGTCAAACTCAACTCGACTCAGTAAGAAGACAAGAAAGTCAGGAAGAACTTGGTCAAACGCAATCGAAAAAGATTGATGGTAATTGAATCAGGAGACAATTCATATCTAACTCTCCAAAAACAGCTATTGGATTCGATTTTTTCAAGGATACTGAATCCGTTGATGATGAATTTGCCAAAGCCTTAGAGGGTATTCTGCAAAAATACCAAAGTAATCCCATTGCTTAGATGCTTTCATGCTAAACAACACTTCTTATTCCATAGAGGAAGTTAACGACGGAACGAACGTCTTTAACAGAACCAATAGTGGTTTTTCAACCACATTCTCCAATGAAAAGAAGCAATACCTAAACACTCAAGAGGGTGATTTGCTCAAGCGGATTAATTATTCAGAGGCCGATAGTTTGAAAAAAGATCTCACTCATGTAAAGCTTACTCACTGAAAAACATCAGATTAACCGACGATTAGGCCATCGATAGCATGAACTCATCTCGATCTGATGCAGAGACCGGCATTCACGATTCAGATAGGAAAAGCGACTCGTCGAAAGCAAAAAACACGTCTACCACAACAACCATTAGCAGCGCTTCGAAACAAGGTCACCCCCAATACAATGAAAAACCTCAAAACCCAGAAAAAGTGCAGGCTGCTATTCCAAAGCCTATTCAGGACACACAGTTCAAAGCAAGGATGGTGAAAGACGATTCAACTTTCCAGAAAAAGGCTGAAATTCAGCTACTTCAAGAAGAAAAGGCAGCTAGTAATCAAAAGGCTAAACTCTCAGAAAAACAAGCGACTGTAGAACCCACAGCACAGGTTAAACGAATCGATAAGATGACTTCTCTCGATGATAATGTCGGCCCGAAGAGCAATATATTAAATTTGGTCGAGAAGAAAATTAACAGCAAAGACCTCACAACTGATACGCTCAAGCAAGAGCTGAATAAGTTAAAAGATTTATATACTTCATTCGATGGCGCGAAGATGACTTCGACGCTTATAAACATCGATATCGAGGAGATGTGTTTCTGTTTCTCATGCGCCATCAAAAAGCACGTAGAGTATTTCTTGCAAAATGTGTGCACACCGGAATACTTGGATTTTGTCAAGAAGAACGTTTTTGCTCCAAAGGAAGAAGGTTTCAATATGCCCGAGGTCCGGTTCGCCATCGGAGGGCCAATAACTGTTGATAAAAGGCAAGCTCTCAATGAGATGACTCAAAATCAATTGGTTGATCAGGTTTCGAAACCTGGGTTCTCTCCAGTAAAACGCAGACCAGGTGTACAGCAAAGAGTACCTGATGAGGGGGAGGAGGAAGTAGAAGACAGCCACACTCCACATGTCAATAAAAAAATGGAAGAGTCAAAGTACAATTATTTACAGCCTGAAAACGAAGAGTCTCAAACCCATGATACAAATCCTATGGACTACGTTGAGAATGAAGAAGCAAGCCCTGGGAAACTCCGAGAAAAAGGCTCGAATTCTCAACAAAATCTCGATCGCTATGGCAATGTGGATGGTGATGAAGAAGAGGACGCAGAAATCGAGCCAATAGAGCATGAAGAGGTCGAAGATGATATCGAAGAGGAGATATATCCTGAATTTTACGACAAATATAGAAACAAAAGCCTTGCAATCATTAGCGAAAGAACCGTGGAACATAGCGACAATAACAGTCAGCAATTCACGAAGAGCGGCGCAGGAGATGCTCATGAACAGAAGGAAGATGCTCCCAAGGGCGACGAGATCGACAACTTCCTTCGTGAATCGCTTCGCGATTCGGTGATGTTAAAACTGCATGGCGGTGAATATCCAGGGATACAGCAGAAAAGCATGGATTTGGCTGTGCATGGCCACCCAATACGCGGGTCAAATGACTATAACCAATATACCTATGGCGATGAAGAAGGGGATGAAAAGTTCGAGAGCAGAGGAGAAGAGATGCCTTCATACGTGAACGGAGATGAGCCAGAAGAAGAGAAGAGTTCAGGTCTCGGATTTTCTTTTGTGTCGCAGTACACGGCTCTTGATGATCTAGACTCTTCACAAATCGATATGAACCAGAGAGCGCGGACTCTCTTCGAGAAAACCTTCAATGATAAGCGATGGAATGAAACTGATTACTTCAAGAGTAAATTAAGAGATATATGAAGAATTTGCTAATGACTTTTTTCTAGGAATTAACGCCACTCTTGATACAGGGCTTATCTCTGATTATTGCAAGAGCATTATTATTACTTCAAAGATGGAGAAAGAAGTTGTCATCGTTGCGTTGATCTATATTGAAAGATTAATTACAAGCAAGAATCTTTACATCAATCCCGCAAACTGGAGGAACACTGTCTTTACGGCTCTTGTGATTGCTTCTAAGGTAATTTTCAAGATCATTCGAATAGATTTGACCTTTTATCTGTCAGATTTGGGATGACGAGTCGTTCGAGAACCAAAACTTTGCAAAAGCCTTCCCGAATTTCACAACCAAAGAAATAAATCAGATGGAAAGAATCTTCTTGGAATTTATCGAATATGACATCGTGATTGGGCAAAGTGAATATGCGAAATATTATTTCATTTTGAGGACGTTTGCTGAGAAAAACAAGAAGAGTTTCCCTCTCAGAGCATTAGATGTGAACACTGTAATCACGCTACAGAAAAATTCCAAACACGCTGCTCAGACGCTCAAGGCTATTTATGCTGATTCACTCAATAAGACTCTGTAGTTTGATAATCCATGTTAAATTTTTTGAATGCTCCTGTATTTGTTCTTCTACCACTTGTGAGATAGTCTAAAGGAATTCTTTGCTGTAACATTTAGTACCAGAACGTTCAATTACAAGCTATTATCTCTTTCGAGTCTAAAATATGAAGTGTCATGATATCATGATATAAGTTTAATGGCTCTAGAGCAGAACAATATACCTAATAAGGGTGATTTTCAACTTTTTAAGGTTGGAATATAGATTGTGATCCAGGTATTTTTGCTGTTTACGATGAGCATGACCAAAAAGGCACATAAAGTGATTATATTCTCAACTAGAATTTGCTATTTCAGGATAACAGATTGTTAAGAGACACTTTTCATTGAAAAAATCTTAATCATAGGAATCGATGATATGTAGTTTCTTTTTGATTTAACAGGGCGCCTACCGATGTTTAATTTTACTGTATCCAGAAAGCTCTCTCTCTCAGTAAAATTACTATAAATCATTGCATTCGATTGAGCGACTCATTTCATGAGCTAGAAGCTCATAATACTCTTGATTTTCCACTCTTTTCGCATCCTATCAAAAAAAATGCAATCGATCCTCCCAAACCACAAGCAAGACAAACTCACATAAGGGACAAAATTCCAAAATTGGTAATCCAACGCTTTTCCACAAGGCAAATGATTCTTATTAATTATTTTACCATCAAACTATATTGAAATATAACCAATTCTTGGCAATTTTCATCTTAATGTTCCTTACTCCTCTTGCTACCCCTAATTCATTAAGCAAATTAATTCAACAATGCTAATAAATTTAGGAGTCTAATTAAATTACATAATGATAAGCACTGCTGTTGCTAGCCGGTCCAACGACCCAATTTCTGGAGCCCAAAAGCTCTCGCAAGAAATATACATGCCGCACGACCTCAATAGCCTAACTCTGAACGAAGAGACCAAAAAGCACAACGAGATTGTTGATGAAGAGGATAGATTGAGGAAAATTTCAAGAATCGAAGAAATTCAAGAAGGACTGAGAGCTTCACTCGACGGTTTCAAGCTAAGCACCATCAAAAACAACGAATTACAGAAAAATCTCAAGATTTCCATCGACCTCATCAAAGACGTGATCACAATGCAAAATTCCTTGGTTTCTGACGTTGATGACGAGAAAACCACAAAGCTTTTTGTCAGAATCGCTAACGTGCTCGTTATTCTCAAAGGCCAACTCAGCTTTACCTACGAACTAGTGACCCTTGACTCCGAGAAAGCCAGCGACCCATCGGTCTTAGAAGGCTTAGTTGAACAATACGCAAATTTGGGTATGTACGCTATTCCAGCCAAGAGCAAGGAAGATATTTCTCGTGTCACGCTTGAGTACGTCCTGGACTTTTTGCTACATAATCTGCTGGCAGAATTGCTGAAAGTTGTCCATAACTTTTTTGAGAAAGACCGAGTCGTGAAGAATCAGGACAAAATGTATGGCTTGATAGTTATCGCTGGAAAATTGGAAACTGTGGCCTCTTATTTGCCAGCAGCTATCTGTTTCGACCAAAAAGACATTTTTAGCCTGGATAAGTCTGAGCCTTATTGGAAATCACTCTTTCAGCTAGTTGAATTTAAAGTAAATGCGTTTATTAAGTCATCAGGGCTAACATTGCATTATAGGAAATCGCTCCGGCTGAGCAAATTAATAAATCTTTTGCAAATTTCTGCAAAGGAGTTATCCTAGCGAACGCGATGATGTCCAAAGGTAGCGAGCAGCAAGGTGAATTGAAGAAAAATTTCACGATCGCGTGGAGTGCAGTCTACTACTTTTTTATGCAATCTCAAGCGCTCAAGCAAGCAAATCTATTCATCGCATCGCCAGATATGAAAACCGCTTTCGAGGTGACCTACTTTCAGAATTATCGATTTCCTAAATCCTCTTTATTAGGTGTGGAACCTCCCGGAAACGAAGCTGATAAGAGAAATGATGAAGATCATACTTCCTCCGATTAATTATAAAAAGAAAATTCACGTCAGCAGATCATATCCCACAGTGACGCTAGATAAGATTCAGTCTCAACTAGAAGCGAGCACGATGAATAACATCACCCCGGAGTGGCTAGCCGAAAAGGACGAAGCTGAGGCCAAGGAACTATTTGCCGCGGCGCACCGCAATAGAGATAAGAAAGAGCTGCTGAAACCTGGTGGCTCAAAAATTAGTGTGAGGATCCTTTCGCATAAAACTCTGCCAGAAATGATTAGTTGTCCTTTGAATACACATCCTGAGAGAAAAAATTCACTTTTTGATAAAATCTTTGGCACGGGCTACGATCCAAAGGACCCGAACTTCAATGGCGTAGTCTTGCATATTCACGGTGGAGGGTTTGCTTCGATGTCGTCGGCTTCGCATCAAACTTATACGAGACAATGGGCGAATCTGATCCGAAAGCCGCTGTTCTCGCTTGATTATAGACTGGCCCCAGATCACCCCTATCCTGCTGGACTTGACGACTGCTGGCAAGTCTATAATTGGATCATTGATAACTCTGCTGATGTGTTAGGTAAATCTTCTTCATGAACAACTGAAACTCATGAATCCAACTAGGAGTCAATCCAAATAAGATAGTTCTCGTTGGAGATTCAGCCGGAGGAAATCTTGCATTGGGTAAGTATTTCACTAACTCTGCTTATACTCATTTGATTATCCAGCCTTAACTCTTCTGGCTATCAAGAGCGGGAAACGAGTTCCAGATGGACTGCTGCTCGTTTATCCAGGTAAAACAGCTATTTGAACCCTTTGCTGATGTTCTGTCTGAAGCGCTTCAATTAAATGGAAAGAAATTTTCTCCAAGCTATCTGCTTTCACTTGACGACCAGCTTCTGACTTACAGTTTTCTTAAACTCTGCATTTCGGCCTATGTGCCTGCCGGTGCTGATCCAGACAATGATCCACTATTGAGTCCCAATGTTGCTTCACCGGAGGTAAAGAGCTAAGGCTTGAAGTCCTAACTGTGTGTGAATATTTAGTTACTGAAAAAGCTGCCTCCGACGAGATTGATGGTAGGAACTAAGGACCCTCTTCATGACGAATCTTGGAGATTTATTGACCGTGTTCAGTAAATTTATTTGAGCTGAATGATTTTTATATTTTGCGGTAGTCAATATCAACCAAACCTCAAAATGGTGGTCTACAAAGAATTCCCGCATGGATTTTTGAATTTCGATGTGCCAAACGGCATGAAAGAAGCGAAAGAGACGGTACGAGATGCGGCAGCCATGCTCTTAGAATTGCTTGAGAATTGAGCGCCATTGGTTGTAGGGGTACTCTTCATTTTTTTCTTTTATTAAACAAGATATTGAGAGATTCTATCTCCCTTCTTATATCATCAGGATTATATAATTTCCTGTTGTTCCAAGACGTATCTCTTGGCTAGATTTTATAGAAGAATATTCATATCACGAACATGGGTTTATTTGTTGAGACGGATATGATTATCAATGCAATAACTGGATAATACAACGGTTTCGAGACTATGATAGCTCTCTATTTATTTGAAAATATCGCTTGTGTGCTAAATTAAGCTTCTGATTGATTTCGCATTCATAAAGTTCTATATAATTAGGTTAAAAACTAGACACATTCATGTCAAAATAGAAAGCCATTGGCAAGTACGAGAATGGGATATGCTTCGTTTTTTGGATCCGCTTTAATTATTTTTGTAGCTGTTGTTTTTATGATTATAGATTTCTTTGATTTGAGATTTATGCAAAAGATGAATAGAATGAAAACGAACTACAATAAAGCACCATCTATTTGCAATACTCTTTACTATTCAATTCAATTCAATTCTTCTTATTGGATGCTTTTTGGGTTTTGAGATTCTTTATTTTCTAAGAATAATAAGAGGATTGCTGGGGTCAATTTAATACTTTTGAATAGCTCATTGTAGAGTATTAATAGCTTTCAGAACAATTTCCTGAGCATTCTCTTCCAGCATATGAGTTTTCTGCCCAAGAAAGCTGAAAGCGAATTGGAGCGGAAGATCGGAGGTGGTATCAGCAGCTTTGCATTTGAAAAGAGTCTTCGACTCTTTTGAGTAGTCATTTAAATAGGATATTTCGTATTTCGAGCTCTCGCGATTATGAGATTCGAAATCAAAGTGCGTTCTTCGTTCGTCGCTTCTGAAAGGCATAACATAACAATCAAGTCATTTTGAGTTTATCAGGAGTTATACGAGTTTTCTGCTTCTTCATCGTTAAGCTGGTTCTCCATTGGTGTTATTGCTAGCTAACTTAGATTGAAATTGCAAGTAGGCTGTGTTTTTCTGACTTAGATTCTTGAAGGTTTTTTATTTCAAATTAATTATCTCAAAATGCTCGGTTTGAGGGGTTGGGCAAATTGAGTAGATATTTAATGCATGAAAAATATTTAAATATGAAGTGTACTGCTTCAGAAAATAAGTCCTTTCATAGATCTAATAAACTAATGCGAAAATGGTTTTGCTCTTAAGCTTGCGCAAATTTAAGTTGAGAGATCTCCTGACCTCAATTATTTAGATTTAGAGCTATCTCAACTCAAAAAGTTCATCCCAAGTAGCAAAAGATTATTCACTAGTGTTCATGGCTTGCCAACAATGGAAAACTCGCACATGGTATGGGGAAACACAACAATCATTAACTTAGAAGGAGGTTCAGGCTGATGAATCACATGAGCTGCTAGAGTTACAAGCAAAC
>ENA-UOTZ01000364-UOTZ01000364.1-compost-metagenome-genome-assembly--contig:-NODE-364-length-38400-cov-11.922396_pt1 | contig 38400 bp, 26 predicted proteins | sample MGYA00238144_ERZ746983 | MGnify/ENA primary metagenome ERZ746983 (study PRJEB28759, sample SAMN06268863) | compost metagenome | isolation source: single cell | place: USA: California, Emeryville, Joint...
CTTGAATATAAAATCCTCTCTCCTGGCAAGGAATGCAGGTTTCATTAAGAGCGTAGTAGTATAGGTTGTTTGCGCAGGTGAGACAGTTTTGCGGGGATATCCCATCACATGTTTCGCAGGTCGGATGGCAGAGATAGCAATTCGTTGAGTTGATTTTAACAAGGCTGGGAGATTCGCAGCTCACGCAAGAGTTGTTGGATGGGAGGAAGTAGTTCGTCACACTTGTTGGACAGCTGGTACAATCAGTGGCACTAGGACCGGTGCAAGTAGCACAGGTGGGGTGGCAAGGAGCGCATAGAAACGTTTCAGTATCATTGTAATATCCATCAATACAGCCTGTGCAAGGCATCCAACCCACACCACATGAACTACAGCCTGGAGGACATACGCAGTACCCTCCGCTTAGCCTGTATCCGCGATCGCACTGCAAACAGTATGAGTCGTTCAAGCATCTTGCACAGCCATATGGACATCCATAGCAGATTCCAAACCTTAAATAGAAAGGACCGTCAAAGCACTCTATACAATTTCTCAGAATGGAATCAGGGGGAGCGGGAAGACACTTTTTGCAATTGATATCTGATCCACAATTATCAGCTGCAGCGACAAGAACTAAAATGGACAATAGCAAAATTCGATTCATTTTTCAAATAATAAAAATTAATCCTTGCGGTCTGTGTTGAAATATTTTAATGTACGCAAAGTTATTGTTTCGTTTCTTGTGCTTGAATCCAAAGTCTCATGATTAAAGGTGATGAGGTGATTACTAATACTTTGGGTCTTCGAGGCAGAGATGCATTTTTATAGTCCAAAATCAAGAAATACGTTGAGTTGTAAATATGAATTCCCAACTTTTGGGAGCAAAGAAAAGGTCCATAATCGATCCTAACATGAATATCATTTTGCAGGCAGTTTTGATGACTTCATTCATTTCCTTTAGCAGAATTGTTACAATTTTAGGTGATTACTCCACATTTAACAGTCTAATTTTAAATACGGATAAATTCGATTGAATCAAAGCTAGCTGCGAGGATCCAACCTGGTGGCTGGATTCGCTCATTTTCATGATTAATTCAGCTTGAATACCTAGGTCACGACTGGTGCGTGACAAAAGTATGATAATTCTGTATGAAAACCTTAGCATTGGTGAAAAATAGCTTAGGATGAAACTTACATTTTGCTATGAAGAGCTTTAGCTTCTTAATTTGACGCTCCTAATATGAAATTAGGCTTTTTACGTATTGTTAGCTCAAATCATACAACACGAAAGTTATATTATATAGCTGTTGTTGGATACTCAACATCCTTTAAATTGGTTAACCCGGAATAGCGAATTTTCATTAACTTTTTCACTTTCATCGCTTTGACAACATAGCAGATTATGAGAACAAGCAAAGCCGCACCCAGTATCGAAAGCGATACGATAATCCCAACTTTCCCGCCTGCACTCAACAAAAAGGACGATCCGGTTTCAGATTCAAAGCAGCTAACGCACTGAGTATTGTTCGAACAAGTGTCACATGAAGCACAAGCAGCGGTCGTAGAATTCGCGAAATAGCCCATCGGACAAAATGCATCGCACCCTTGACTCCATGGTTGTAGATAAGTACCATCACCACAAGAGGTGCATTGCAGGGCTTCAGGTCCAATGCAGGATTTGCATTTTATAGAGCATGGCGAACAGGTATTATTGCTTGGATCTCGCCAATAGCCCTCAATTGGACAAGTTTTTAGACAAGTCGTGGAAAAAGGCTGAAGGTAATAATCCGTGCTGCAACGATTGCACTCGGTATGGTTACCTCCTGTACAGGTCGCACAAGCGCTGTTGCAAGTGTGACAGCGGTTATTGGTGCTGTTTTTGTAATAGCCGTCAGGACAAGTGTCTTCACAGAGATTTGTGAGAGGGTTGAAATAATAGCCAGATTCACAGGACGTGCAGATCTGAGCCGCGCAGGTGAGGCAAGGACTGGTGCAAGGAGAGCATATGTTACCAGAGGCATCAGCCCAACCTTTCGTTGGGCAAGAGCTCAGGCAAACGGTTGAGTTAATCTGTAAGTAGTAACCAGCATTGCAGGAGGTGCATTCGCTGTTGCTGCCTCCTGTACAAGCAGCGCAACCTGGATGACAAGCATTGCAAGTTGATGTGCGTAGATCAGCATAATAGCCAGCTGGGCAGCCCGCTAAACATGAATGCGTGTTTGAGTGAAGGAAGTAACCTTTTTTGCAAGAATTGCAATATGAGGCGCTTCCAGAGCATGTGAGGCATGCAATGTCACATAACTTGCATTCGTGTGTCAAATCATCGTTCCAATACGACTGAGGGCAGCTTCTTATACAGTTTGATTGGTATAAGTAAAACCCTTCCTTGCAACTTGTACACACGAAGGATTCTGTGCAAGTAAGACAGCCGAGATCACAAGCAGCACATACATTATTCGAGAAATCTGGATAATACCCTGATGGGCAAGTGTCTTTACACTCGTTTGAGAATGGCTGTAAATAGTAGCTGGCATTACAAGCAAGACACTGAGTACTTAGAGGCCCAACACAACTTGAACAATCGGAAGCACAAGGAGAGCAAACATTACTCGCTGGATTAGGATAGTATCCTGCCAGAGGGCAAGACTGCAGACAGGTTCCGGAAGAAGGCTGGAGGTAATATCCTGAAGAACAATTATAACATGAATTGAGCGAACTTCCATTGCATGCAAGACAGCTCCTGTCGCATTGCAAACATTTCTGAAGAACAGGATCTCCATAGTACCCTATTGGGCATTTACTCACGCACTGGTTCGTAATTGGCTCTCGAAAGGTGTTTGGGGCACAGGAAATGCAAACTCCATTCACGCAATTCGAGCAGGTGCATTCACAAGGATAACTCGGACATATTTCGCATACACCCCATGACGCGCCTGAGTATTGGGGTTTATTCTGAAACCCTTGGGGGCATGTGCTCAAACACAGGTTGTTGTATGGTTGCAAGTATCCGTAATTGCATACAAGACAGTTTCCATGACCCGGCCCAAAGCATGTGAGGCAATTCCGATCATTGCAGGACGGCAAATCATAAGAGTACCCTACACATACAGCGCCGGAAGGGAGGGTATTTGCATACGGACAAATCAATGCATTTGTGTTACTGCCGTCGTTGTAACCGAAGCCAGCGCAAGCTGAACCGGAAAAAGTTACATTGAAACTGTAAATTGTAAGGTTAGTGATGTTATAGCCATATACATTTGTGGAATAGTTAGCTGAAATGTGCGAGGCATTGACGTTGGTGGTCGAAGTATTGAAGAACCCAAGAACTTTGGGTGCCGGACCCACCTTTACCTTTGCGGCCTGGTCGAATCTGACCTGAAAGAATAGTTTCGAGAAATCCCAATTTGGACGCGACACGTTGTAGAATCCTGTGTTTGTTCTTGCGTATGAGATTGAGTTGTATGATTCAAAGTAAATAATCTTCATTCCAAGATCCATAGTAATTTTCCAAGTGGTATTAGCAGGAACGTAGTTGGCAGGGGAGCAAGCACCATCTACATCATGAACACAGCAAATGAAAGCAAGTAACAGAATCGCCAGTTTGAGATTTGTCATTGTTGTTTTTCCGATGATGGATGTATTTATTTTGGTAAAATAAAATTTTTTCAAAAGGCACCTATTAAAACTTCATTTGATCCGAACAAAAAAAAAAGCACTACTCTCCCTACATTTTCTTGAGAAACTACTTCTAACATCCAAGACATCGAGGCTAGTGAGGTTATTATCACCAATGATGGTCTCTTCATGAAGTTGAGATACAAAAACAGGAGAGGAATAGATTTGTCATGTTGATAATTTTGGATTTTGTTCTGTTAAGTCTGTGGATTTAATTAGTATTAGTAGCAGTGAACTGTATGACTTTTTAGATTTTATAAAATCAGAGTTATCTTAACAAGGCACTCATTTTAAAATTAAACGATGATGTCTAAAGTGAAAGTAGTACTACTCTTACTGTTATTGCTCGCGATTAGTCAGTCTTCTATGGCTACGACTATCATTGTTGACCCTTCGGTTTACCCAGCCAATTTGACTGGCTACGCTCAAAACCTGTACGATGCGTACACTCAATTAGTCAATCAAGCCACCTTTCAGCTTAAAACAAGCGGCAGTCACCTGATTATCCTGAGAAAAAGTAGTGTCTTCGATGATCAGATGATACCTTTCCGGGTCTTGGCAGGAGTTAGTGGAAGTCTCTTGATTACTTTCGAAGACCACGCTCCGGCAATAAACAGCATCGATGACTGCAGTCAGCTGCCGACGGTTGTATTAACTGCAAACATGCCTACCTATTATCCAGATCTTCCTTATCCCTACACTCTGTTCACTTCCTCATTCATGCAAATCGCCTCTCTCACTAATTTCACTCTAAACGGATTGAATCTAAAGATTTACGGAGACGGAAGCAATGCGGTCTTCACTAATCTTCAATACTTTGGTTTGTCTAACACGTGTGTGCAGGACTTGAATCCTCAAAGCACTAGCAATTTCTTGATTTTTACAGTGTCAACGACGACAAATATGGTGTTTTATAATGTTTTATTCAATCGCGGGACAAACGGCACCATTGGCATAAACAACGTCAATGTAATAAAACTTTCTTCTGTGATTTCCATTCTCCAAAGCAAGAATTTCACATATCCGCATTTCGTCTCCCAGGTCACATCAAGCGTGAAGCCAGCAATACTTGTCTCCGATTTTAAAAGCTTCTGCGTTTCACCCAACGCGCCTGTACTCAGCCCGGTAGTACTAGCAGCAGCAGGTGGAACTTTCAACATGACTGGCTTTGAGATATCAGATTGCACGTTCAGTGGCTCAGGAAGTTTTTTGGGCTACTTTGGGAGCGTGATGCTCCAAACGATGACGACTGTCAATATCACTGATGTCACCATGAGAAACGTAGTCCTATCACTGCAAAATGAGGAGACTCAAACTTCAAATCCATTCGCAATTTTCACGGTTGGCGGCATTTTAGGCGTGTTCATCAGGGATATCGTCATAATAAACCTGAGAGCCACGTCCTACACTCAAGATGTAATTACCTCTGGTCTTGTCCAGAGATATTACACATATACTGCTGGTTGGGAGTCGACGACGATAAGAAATGTCACAATTCAAAATTCAGATATTAACGGTGCTATGAGCGTTCTTTTCCTCGCCAATGACGAGCCTAAAAATCTGGTCGAAAACCTCATCATTGATCGATTCAATGTCATCAACAGCAATTTGACTAGCGCCTCCTTGGTTCTGTTCAGTTTATCTCCTCGCTCGGATGTAATCCATGTACGAAATTTCCTCGAGCACAATCTGAGGAGATTCAATTTCACAAACAACGTCCTCGTCGACACGCAGATCGTTACATACTTAGAATTAAATTCTGACCTTACAATCTACGCTAATGAGTCGGTGAGAATTCTAATGGATGGCGTACACTTCCATAATAACGTCTTCCAATCGACCTTCGGATCTGACGTCATTCAAATGGGCGGAGCACAGCTGATAGTCAAAAATCTAACAATGACGAGCAATAGGATCTCAAATGTGGTGTTCTTTACAAATCTGCTGAAAACAGCCTCGTTTTTCCTCGTTGATTCCACATTCACAAATAATACCTTGACGAGAGGATCCTATATCGTGGGTTATACGCTCTCCTCGACTATGTATCGTATCCTCGAAAGCGATTTCTATGGTCCAAACGGGACCTTGAAAGGTGAAACTCGTCCTTTTATGCTAGTGAATTGTGTGTTCAGCAAAATCTACCTCGAGGATTCCTGTCTACTAGGAAGTCGCAATCCAATGATCGTGCTTCAGAACAATACGTTCTCCGAGATATATCTGCGTTCCTCTCAGATCGGAAATTTCAAAGCATACCACGTTCCTGTTAAACTAACGACTGCAAATACTTTTATCACCTCTCCTTATGTTGAAAACGAAATTTTTGAGAGCTTTGCCGACTTGAAAACCATTTTCCGACAGGCAAGAGCGGCATTTACCGAAGCAGCTAACTCAGCTATGTTTTTCCTATCGCTAACTGAGAACACTTTCTCAGGAACCGTGAGTACCGGAGGAACATCCCTGGTTCAAATCGCCGATGGCACAGAGAATTCAAAATACATTGCTATCTCATCAAACATGTTCAATGGAAGCTCGGTTTCCCAAGCCGATGAGTTCAGTTTGATTAAATTAACGGATACGAACTACACCATCTTTAACAACAACTCCATTATCGGAACGAGAGGGTCCAGCTACATTCTTTCCACCGCTTCCGATTCGATTCTCGGTTACTTGATCCTTTCTTCCAACAAGCTAGCCAATTTTACTCAAGCTACTGGCTACAGCATCCACGCCGCAATCTGTGGGAACATTTTCATCGGAAAAGAAAGTTTCAGCGACGCGTCAATCGAAAGCACCTGGCTCGACGTCCGCTGCATTCAGTCAGCGGGAACGATCACCTTACAAGAGCTCTCTTTCCAGAGAATCAATATATCAGGAGTCGAGAAAAGAGTTAACACGATCAACTTTATCAGTATCTCCGTCGAGACAAATGTATTGGCTAACAACGTCTTGACGGTAGCGGATAGCAATTTCAGCCATATAATCTTCAACAAGACCAAGCAGGGATTCATCAAAGGTGTGTTTACAAGTCCCATGTTCATTTTTACCTTGAGTTCTATGAGCATTGTTTTCAGCAACAACACCATGCAAAATCTCGTGAACCTGCCAAGTGAAAGAATATTGAGTATTTCCTCTCCGGACATCAACTTCACTCACTCTTCCTTTAATGAGTTGAGTTTCTTTGATGATGCTGGCGGAATCAGCTTGCTTTTTAATACTGCGGTCATGAAAAGCTGTAATTTCACTAACAATTACGGTGGCAACAGCTACAGAGGTGGCTTGCTCGATATCTTGAATCCAATCAGCAATGTAACTTTCGATTTGACGATAGACGATTGCTTGTTCCAAAACAATAGCGGTCCTACAACGTCATTGCTGAAGGTCGATAGCTCAAGTATTAACCTTTTGGTTATAAACAGTCAGTTCACTGACAACGTAGCGAGGCTCTCTTCAGGACTCATTGCTTTTAATAGCCTCGTATCGTCGAATTTAACTTTCCGAAATATAAGTCTCAATTCAATCACGGCGATTCCACAAGCTTTTGGTGGATTTATTCAATTGGTGGATGCCTTGGATAAGGTATACTTCGCTTTCGAGAATGTGAGTCTCGTGATGAATTCGAACACGCCTGGGTCCCTCCTAACGGTAAGGAACGGTCAAAGCGTGACTGTGAACATCTCTAATTTCAGTTATAGTTCAACGAGTCGGCAACGGAAGGCTGACTCAGATAACAACTTCAATGCGCAGTACGGAATATTAGATGTCGACGCCTCTAATTGTTCTATTAACAACCTGACCGTTTCAGACATCAATATTTACAGCCAGCCTCTGTTCCAATTTTACTGCCCAGGAACCGCGGCTACTTCAAATGCTAGTCGGGTGAACCTCACCAACAGCAATTTCTCGAACATTTTACTTGAGCACAATATCATCTCGGTTTATAGCCTCACCGAGGATCAGCCCGAATGTCTCCAAGAGATATTCATTAATAACTCAAATTTCGACAGGATTGATTCGAGAAAGCAGCCTGGAGGAGGAATAGTGGGAAGCTATGGAGCTCCTTTGCTCGGATTAAACATGACAAGAAATAATTTTACGAACATACATGCTCTTAACGGCAGTATTTACTATGGTGGAGCGCCGCTTATCTTTGCCAACAACAGTGTTTCGGATATCAATGTGGAAGAACACGGAGGGATAATATATGGATCTGGATATGGACAGGCATCAACTTCGAGGAGAATCCTTGCAGACGAGAAAGCTAGCAATTTAACGGTTGTCTGGAATAATTTTTCGAATATTACAGCTAAGGTCGGAGGGATATTTTACAGCATAGTTCCCAGCAACGGAACAGCTCTAAGGCTGCAAAACAATTCAGTTAAGAATGTCACGACCTCTTCTAAAGGCGCGATATGTTTTGTAAATGACACGAAGCTAGATATTTCAGGGAACGAGTTCCAGGAGATGCAAGCTGGAACCGATGGTTCTCTTGTCTATTGGACGCGATTAAACATGAATCTGTCAGAGTTCAAAATAGCAAATGATTTTGACGTCCCTACCTATCAAGTAGGATTTACTCCAAATAGGCTGCTAATCAATGCGACCCCGACAGTCCCAGTTTATGAGGTGATATACACTGAAGATCAACATCTGTTCCTAAAGAATTTGACAACAGGTTCTATCAGCGATTTTCAATTCACTATCCAAGTGCGATACCTTGATGAGCAAGTGAACATGCAGCCTCATGACTATTCGGTTTCGAAACAATTGGTTTTGACATTCAACTACCTGAATGGCGAATCAAATGTTTTCACGTTCCCTAACTGTTCAAATTCTCTTTGTCAATTTGATCTCTCTAGTGATGTCGAATTGACTGGTACAGCACAAGATATTGTTACTGTCGACATGGCTTATATTGCAGATGACTACACAGTGAGAGATACATTCCAGATCCAGCTCAGAGATTGTGTTAGGGGTGAAGTCACCGCTAAATTGAATCAAAAATGCTATAAATGTACAAGGAATTCCTACTCCCTCAACCCAACTGACACATCATGCTTGAAGTGTCCTTTGGGAGCGGAGTGCCCTGGAGGCGACCAAATCATAACGCTGGAAGGCTATTGGAATTCTCCAGATCTGCCAGAGAGAGTATTTGATTGCAAAGACGAGAAAAACGGTAGTAGATGTCTAGGATTTAGTCAAGGTTGCAAGGAAGGATTCCAAGGGCCGAATTGCTTGCAATGTGATATTCAAAATGGGTACCTTAGTACCGGACCAGGCTCATGCACGAAATGCGCTAGTAAAAGGGAAGTCATCTCTTATGGAGTGCCGTACCTACTGGGTTCCATTCTGTACCAAATTTACGTTCTTTTTACGACTCTCAAGGAAAATATCGGCAGAATTGGTAATGATGAGGAAACCAATAGACAAGCTGTTCTGCCCGGCTCATACATTTTGATCCTCATCAGCTACACACAGATCTTCTCAGTTTTAAGGCAGCTAGACCCGGGAATATTTTCATGGCTACATGATGTGGGTGAAATTTTCGGAAATCCGAACAGCATAACGACCTCAAATTTCCAATGCTTGCTTGTGCTAGCTGACCCAACAGAGGAGGCTGTCACGATCGCTCAAAAAACAGCAGCGTTTAAAATCATGCTTTATGTGTTCTCTCCGTTTGTGAAGATCTTTTTCCTCTTTCTGTTCGAATTGATAAAAGGTCTAGTTCGCAATGAGAAGGATATGAGCAAGAAGATCATTACAAGAATTGGTATGGCGGCTGTTGTCTTAACGACCTTGGAGCAGCCAGGTATTATCGGTGCCCTTTGCGCATATCTATCGTGCACCCAATTGAATGATTTGGACGAGACCAGGCATGTCTACTCCAGCCCCTTGATCAGTTGCATGGATTCCAGTTACCTCACATTCAGAAACGGGATGGTCATACCCGCGTTAATCTTCTGGGGATTCGTGGTTCCATTCCTCATTGTCTTGATCCTCTGGTTCAAAAGAAAGAAGCTGTATGAATCTGACATGCTTCTCACAATTTTTGGAGGTGTTTATAGTAAATACGCAAAGAAGGCTTTCTATTGGGGTATAGTTACTATCTTCTTCAAGATTTGCATTTTCGTTTGCAATTCGGTTATTTCCGAAAACGATCAGCTGAAAGGAGTCGTGATCCTCATACTGATTCATTTGTACTTTGGCTTATTGATCAGACTGAATCCCTATGCCATCAAAGGAGTCAACCGTGCTGAAGGCATTGCAATGATGACTTTAATGTCGACGATAGTGCTGATTTTGATCAAAATCGGATCCACAACGGGGATAGTTAATTCCAAAGCAGTCGACATCTGCATTGATGTTATCAATATTCTGATGATCGTTTTCCTGGTCATCAGTTTGGGGAAAATTTATCTTGGAAAGTGGATAGTCAGCCAAAGAAGGAAATTTGTCCAGACTTATTCGAAGTTTAACATTTCTTTACAACTGGAATGGTAGCTATTTGGTTTTATTTAGTTTCGACCTTCGTAATTCACAGTAAACTGTAGTTGAAGTCCAAAAGTTGAAATCAATCATAAACCCTTCGTTCATTATAAATTCCATATGAATTGAAAAACTTTTCAAGGCATAAAGAAGTTTCGATAACTCATAGAAAGAATGATATATTGTGCGAAATTTGACGATTTTTGCAGTGGAAAAAAAGTAAATCAAGAACCCAGTCGAGTCTCACCTCAAGACCAGATAAAAAGTTGCGAATTGTTTGCTGACCTGGAATAATGTAAATTGTATTAGAATTATAGAAGCTCTATGTCTGGATGAAGGTGTTTTTATCAATATAATACCATCTTCTGATTTTATGGAAGGATATATATATAGGATAGAGATTAGCAAATAGATAACCTTATTACCCCATTAATCTTTAGAATTTAAGGATTTACTAGAAGAACGACTTTACCGTCAATGTTGTTAGCTTTGTTCTCGTGGTGCTTTTTCCAGGCCTCATCGAAATCTTTCAAGGCAAACTTATCAAGGACATCAACCTTGAACGTTGTTTTGAACTCAGCATTGATCTCCTTGAAAACAGCGTCTCTTTCTTCCTTGGAAACCGTAGCATAGAACGCAGGGTTGACGATGCCTTTCACACCCTTGCAGGTACCAAACAATTCTTCAACCGTGAGATCGAGCTTACTAACACCGCTCATGTTTCCATAAAGATAGACAGTCGTTCCAAAAGGTGACCATCTCACAAGATTGGTAGCGGATGCTCCTCCAACGCAATCAAACACAACAGAAACTCCCAATTTCGTGGCCAGCTCCTTGTATTGCTTCTCAAAGTCAGGTTCACTGGAGTTCAGAACGTACTCAGCACCCCATTTCATGAGCTCGTCAACTTTCTCTTTCTTTCTAACAATGTTTATTAGAGGCAGGCCGTGCTTCTTGAAAAGGCGAATAGCGCATCTTCCGAGGACTGAGTTAGCTCCAGTGTTGACTGCTGCTTTGGCTCCATGTCTTTTGGCAGTCAAGTAGAGCATGTAAGCTGTGCCGGGTTGATCGTAGAGAACGGCTCCGTCTTCCCAGGTTTTATCGTCGTCAAGCACGCAAAATTCGTTGACGGAGAGGACGTGATAGTCGCTGTAGAAACCGGTTCTGAGGCTCATACCAGCAATTCTTTTGCCAATAAACTTCTCGGCTTCAGCGCCTTTAGCGGCAACGACAGTGCCGGAGCCTTCGAAGCCGAGACGACTTCCTTTTGTGAAGCCGAAAGGAGCGAAGTGGCCTGAGATCTGCATGAGATCAACAGGATCGATAACCGAAGAAGCGACTTTGATTAAAACTTGGCCTTCTTGTGGAGTTGGGACGTCAACCTCTTTCCACTCGTATTTGCCAGGTTCCCCGCTCCAAACGAGTTGCTTTTGTGTCTTAGGAATGCTTTGTTCCATGAAAGATATGCGCGAGTTTTTATTTTAGATATTTTTGTCGTTTATTAATTTATGAACGTATTAGAAGCTCTTATGTTAATTTATCAGATCTTGAATATTTGCCAGAATCTTCTGGATTCTGATTACGTGTTCATTTCTTTGTTCTATTACCGAGTTTATTGATGTTAGAGTGGAAATAGTCCTATGAAAAACCTCTTGCAGTTTCTAACGGAGCGCCTGTATTACGGAGGATGCTCCTCAGTTGAAATGTCAATGATGCTTATGAAATATCACCAAGTCTATTTATAGCTCTGAGAGAGTTTCAGCAGCACGATTAGCTGTTTCGATGATATATAATGCAATTTTACGATTATGGAAGCTTAGTTGAGGACTCTGCATTAGCAGTTGCATGGATTTAAATTCCTTTGAATAATCTCATTTGTAAGTTATTCTAAGATTAATTTGAACAGTAAAGCTAACCAAGGACTCAAAACATGGATTAAGTTGAAAATCTTCAAATCATCGGCTTCTGAGCAGTAGAACACTCGATTCTGTTATCTCCATCCACAATAGCTAGGTGTTTCAGTGCAATTGATCCTTTACGAGCAATACTCCTGGCTATGAGACTGAACTCATTGAAAATTCTTCTTCTATAAACCAGCAACCCTTCAAGTTCAAGAAATCATGCCGCATTTCTTGCCCAATGTGGTTAACTTTCGTATTCTGGAGGGCTTAGATAGCAATTTAAAAGAAATGTAAATCTATATATTTATATATGTATAGCATTAGCATACCAATAAAAAAACACGATCACATCAAAAATCGATCATTATGAGACACAAAGCCAGCAAGCAAATAATTAACGCGGATAGCATTCTAAATTGTGCCGAATGAAAGCTGCTACATGATTCAAATTAACTTCTTGGCCGTCTTCACTGAGATACTTGAACTAAAAACATCCTTATTATACTAATTGCATTATCAAAGCGTTACCTCATGCATAAGTGTGTTAATCTCTTCCTTCGAGAGTACCTTATGCTCGTCAATAATTTTCCTTTATAAAAAATTTCATTATCACATCAAATATGATCTGTTATTACGCCAGCGTTCTGAGAGGTATGTAGTTTTCACCTTCAGAAAGATTCTTAAGCACCTCTTTGCTCGTTCTGTAAGGCTCTAACTTGACATCAAAAGATAGTTGCTCAATTGCTTTAATCAGATCTTCAAGATGTATTTGTTCAAACTAGTTGTTTGATTCAATTCATTAGTAGGGCAGATGAAATGATAAATTACATCTTCTCTTGTTGCTTCCCTTGCTAAATACAACAACTCATCTTTTTTAACTTCTTTTCCACAAAGATGCACGAGTTTTTTCAAATCTTTGATGTGAATAACTTGGTTTTCTTCGTCGCCCTGCGATAAACAGCAATGATGCAAGGAGAAATAAGATCAGGCATTTACCGTTATAACAGTAAAAGCATCTGTGATTTGCTTTTCGAGGAAAGGTTTAATCTTGGGGACTGTGCTGACTTCCTTGAATATTTCCTTCCGAGAAGACTTGAGTAACCGATAAAACTTTCCGAGAACTGAACGAGTTTGCGCTCGCTGATGTAATAAAACTTTCTGAATCAATCCGAAGTCTCGTTTCATTTGAATCTGCAAAGAAGCTTAAGCTAGGCATAGAATAATGGAAAAAGTTCTTACATAACTTATCACAGCGTATTGTCGTGTTAGTCTTGGAATGAGGTACAGTACATCGACCATCATCAAAATTGCCACCGCTAATCCAACGAAAATTTTCCAATGGACTTCGTACTCCCCGAGATAGTCGGCAACGAAAATCACAGTCCACATCACATGAGTCATAAACAGGCAATGGATTAGTCTCAGTGAGAATTTAGGTGCACCGAACCAGAAAAGTTGGTCCTGACGGTTAGAAACTTGCTGACTATGAAATAATCGCGTCAATTTTTTTACCACAACACGAAAATTTTTTACCTGCCTAACAGTCTTCTCTGTCTTCCAGGTTGCTTTTCCGGGCTTAAGAATCCAGGTAGTCCATCTCTGGTTTCTTCACACGCGAGAGGATCTCTTCTGAATGGTACAAAATTTGCAAACATTCCTGGCAGACTGAGGGAACTATCTACATCAGGGACGAGATCCTGTTTAATTTTCCCGAACTTCCTGCCGATTAAAAGCATCGTGATAAAGAGCACAAAGATGAGCCCGAATAATATCGTAGTCTATCCCAAAAGTTGATAATGAGTCAGCGCATTCAAAAAGAAATTATGATTACATCTAATGTAATCGATACGTAATCGCGGATCAATGCCCAAATAACCACATTGACCATTGCTGTGGTCAGTGAACAAAGTGAGAGGTTAAAAATAAACCTGAGCACGCATTCCAAACAATTTGAGAGGTATTCAGCGAAATTAAAATCATCCCGTAAAAACGCTTCAGAAATGGCAGGCAAAAACGAAGGAGCGATGAATTCCTGTCGCATGAGGATATATTCGAGCTGATTGCGATATGTCTTCAACAGTGATCCTTCAGCACGAGTCATTTTCTCTTTATTCATTTTCTTCGTACGAAGCATTCTGTACTCCTCAAGGATGGATTCTATTACGATATTATTACAATTTGTGATTGCTGCAATTACCTCTCTGGGGGACAGCGGCCTCATATTCTTCCCATTTAATGCAGAAAGCTTGGGCTATCAGAATCAGAATCGTACTCAACGCAAACCAAAACAATGCAAAAGCGAGAAACAGCAAGCACATCTTACTCACGCTCAAATGTGGGTCGAAGGCTGAAAGGTAATCAAGGTACAGCACGAAAGTCAAAGCAGTAACCATCACGATGACATCTTTCATGATTGAGTTCAACCGAGACATTAGAATCTCGCTTAAATATTTTTCGACCGCTCTTCTGATCAAGATGATAATAAGCATCAGGATAAAGACTCCAAGAATCATCGCGACGGATAAATACTCGCTTTGAGGAGAATTTTGCTCAATTCCCATCGGGCCAAAAAGCACGTTGTCGTTAATCATGCTCTCTTCAGTTACTGTGACTCGAACTGTCATTGTTGTTACAGTTGTTGTAACTGGAGTCTCAGCTGATGTTGTGGTCGTAGTTACAGCTGAAGCTGTTGCAGTAGGAGCTGCGGAGAGTGCATTTTCTTCAGAAGTTGCTGTTGTCGCTGAGGTAGTCGCTGTTGTTGCCTCTGTTGTCGCTGTCGCTGTCTCTGATGCTGTTGTAGTTGCTGTAGCAGCAGCTGCCTCCGCTGCCTCAGCAGAAGCTATTGCTGATGAAACTGCTGCCTCTGCTGAAGCTTGTGTCTGAGTAAGAGAATCGATTAGAGCTTGCTCGTCTGTAGTTGTAGTCTAACAACATTACTTAGGATGCACGTTAGTGGCATATGTTACGCTTGTTGCGCCAGACGCGGCTGCTTCTGATGCAGTGGCCTGCGCTTCAGCTAAAGCAGCAAGTAGATCTGGATCTGAGGCGTCCTGCTTTACCTTGAAAGCCTCGAGTTCACTTGCCATTTCACTCATTGATCCCGATGATGCCTGGAAAGATCGAAAATCATTAAATGCGAGATCATAAATTTGAATACTTTTGACATGGCTGCTGTAGAAGCTGAACTTGAACTTTTCGAAGTGCCCGCCATAGCTTGAATTAGTGATGAATATCTTCCGTTACCAAATTGAGCCAAGGCTTCCTCCATAACTGGACTGAATCTCATTTTTCCATCTCCAAGATGCTGCTGAAGGTTGACTTTCTTCGATTTGGATAAGGAATATCCGACAACGAGCAAAGTGCACAGTAAAAATAATCCATAAAAACTCTTTGAAGACCGTAGATACATCGCGTAGGTGCCTATTATTCAGACCAACTCTATGCAAAATATTTATTGAACAAAACACTGTGGGATATATTGGTTTTTAATCCGTTTTTCAGACGGAATGGTGCATTCACCAAAATATTTATTTATCGTTATTCAGTCAACTGAAATTTTAGGAAAACTGCCCATCACTTCCTTATGGAATGAGAAGAAGAAAACCCACTACAAACAACGGAAAATTTGAAGTATAAATAGCCTGAGCTTTACTGTCTGAATATTGCAACATAATCTGTGTCTGGATGACAAGACATCGAATATTGAGAATTCGATTAGACATTTTGACATTTAATGGAACAGAGGAGTGATAAGATAGACTAAAAATGATTGGATAGACCAAAACACAGTAATTATTCTCGATTGCTAGACTTGTATTTATTGAACACCGCAATAGTGTCAGAAAAAACAAACAAAAAAGTAAACTCTCTCAATACAATTTTTAATCTATTGAAACCTGGTTTTTTGAAGTCAATGGAATGGGATGAATTTCAAAAAGGAAATTTGATTCGGAGACAAGAACAATTAATTAATAAAGTTTGAACCCTGTTTATTTAGACAAAATAAAGGTTGTTTTCGTTGAATCTCAGAAAACAGCGAGCCTTACATCAGAATGTCAATAAGCTCTCGGTCTGGGTGCAGGTTTCAATCACCAATTGACCCAACATCTCATTATTGGCCTTCAAAAAAACTGCATATGAAGTTCAGATTTTTCAATGTAACTTTGCTTATTGAGAGCAACTGCTAGGAGTTTTCTAGCTTTCTTTGTTTAATGAGTAAAGCGCTTATCGTCTTAGAAAAGCTTATCCTTATTGATTATTAAATATAAATTTCTGAAGTTTATTTAGTAGCGAATTAATTCACAGACTCTATTCAAGCGTCACACACTCACACTCAACTTTTCGACAGCTATAATAAAAATTATTTCAGAACTAAAATTTTCAGGAGTATCGATTCAAAATGAGAACTCTTTTCGGATTCAAACTAAATCTCTCCAAAGATGAGCCTAAAGAAGATCCAAAATTCTACTACCGCATGTCTGGCATCGAGAAAGAAGTCCGAGAAACTCTGGAAAAGCTGGAAGGCATCAAAATCGAAAATGAAGACGACCGAATCAAAAACTTCTTTAATGGAAAATTCCTTCGAGGCATGAAGAAAGAGCTCGGGCAAATGGAGCGCAATGTCAACGAGTTAACTGCATCCCAAAAAAAGATCATAGAGTCCTTGGACTCATACATGGAAGGGATCAAAAAGAAATTTGAGGAAAGAATTGACACCATGAAAATGGCCTTGTTCCAGTCTCTCCTGCAAAAGAGTATGGAAGCGAACGAGCATTTATCTGACCTGACGCTTTCTTCGCAAAAACTGAATAAGAAGCTTCATGAGATTGAAGCAGAACTGAGAAACAATGGATGCGTGATTAAAACATCGGTTCCTGCGATGCTTGACATGTTCGAACAATACAAGAAGAATTTAATTAAAATTAAAGAGGAAGACCTTGCCGATGGGGTAACCGAGCGAATTTGCTCTCGCATGGACGAACAAACTCGCATATGTACGATTCAGTTGGATAAATTGATAGAGAGCTGTCTCAGCCCCAATCAGATCCTTACGTTTGAAAAGCAAGAGATTGTGAATGTGAATGTACTGAATATGCTGGATCTGGATGACACAAGGTCGACGTGGAGTCGAGATGATGAAGAGTTTCGTCATCACGATTATAGTCAGATTTATGGTGCGAAGCATTTAATAAGCTAAAATCTGATCGTAAAATGCTAGTAATCAAAGCTCTCTATGAAATTTCACACTTTCGTATTTTTCACGTTTGGCTATTCAAAAAAATCTAACGGTTTATGAGATTTATTTTTGAAACAAAAATCTCTAAACTTTTTAGAATGCATTGTTTATTGCTGCTTCTGTTATATAAAACTAATAGTTGAGGGAATTAATAAATACACAGTATTAAAGCATTATTACTCAAAATTGCCATTGCTTAATTTCTTTAATGAGGTTGATAACATCCACGGTGAATTAATGCTAATATTATTGGCTAACAATTAGCAGTTAAGTTTTCTCAATCGGAAGCTGCTCGAGAAGTATCATCGCGTGTTAAATAGTAACAATGTCTTGGGACAGCCCAGCATTAGTTGCGAACTTTTATTTCAAATTTTATTTTGCTTTTTAGTTGTTAGAATTTGAAATTATCAAAAAGATTGCTTTTCTTTTCTTTTTTTTTTCAACAATATTTTGCGAATATTAATCATTGATTCAAGGAGAGATTTAAGAATATTTGTATGTTGGATTTCTCTCAGGATATTTCAACCATGCCTGGGGGCCTCTTATCCTCACACAGTCAATACTTCTTCATTCTTTGGAATTATGAAGTTTCTATTTCACAATGAAAAAGATCTATCATTAAGGATCAGAGTTAAGAAATTGAAAGCCACTTTTCATTCATAATCTGTGTCTTTGAACTTATGGCAATTTTAGTTTATTATTGAAATGACCTTCCAGCATTATTAAACTCACAGAAGTAGAATTGGAATTTCTTATATTTTAATTGTTTTTTTGTTGATTAGCAATTCGACTTGTTCATTGCCTTGCTGATGTCAGCACAAATAAAACACAATAATAATTTAAAACGCTTTCTCACATTTATGGAAAGGAAAAAAGCTGTCTTTACGAATTTTATTAGGGAACTGTATATCACTCTCCGTTAATAGTGAATTAACACGTCAAAAATCTCAGTCAGACTGAGTTTGGTTTCAAAATCCCCACTTGCAGCTCAGAGTTTTTTCTGCTAACCTAAGACTATTAACTGCATAGGAATCATTAAATTGAGAAAATAAAACTTATTCTATAAGTATAATTGCATGAACAGCCAAAGCCAAGAGCACAGCCTCTCTATTCCTGGAGGAAATTCAGCAGATAGGTCTCCAGGTAATTAAAAATCCACTTTCACTATAGCTCTCTCGATCGAATAGGTCACAGATCCAAATCACCAACCCTCCCTACCAATGTACAAAAAAAGCAGCCCGCTGAAAAGAAAGATGTTTTTGTAACTGGAATTAATGCCGGCAAAGACGGCAAAAAGGACGATTACCCTGAGAGAGGAGAAATAAAGCAACTTCATAAAACACTTATGCTTAATCTGGATGTAAATACAACCAAAACAACTCCAAACACCTAATTTCATCACTTTTACGTAGAATATGGATAAAAACATTGAGAAACTTCTCAGCAACCATGAAAAAGATTTCTTAACGGCGTACAACAATCAAATGTTTAATGTGCAGAAGGAATTAAAGCAGCTGAAGAAGAAGGTATATCAACAAAAGCTCAGAAGAACTTTTCTCTAATGCTCGTACTCTAAGATTGATGAAGAAACATTAAAACGAAAGTCTGATGAGAGGATGAATATTCTTGAGGAAGAAAGAGACTGGTTCAGAGCGGAAGCTATTAGACTTGATAAAATATGCAAAGGTTTTTTTTTAGACATGGCTTGCAATTGTTGTACTAAAACAATTTCGTCACAGAGCAACAAAAAACCATTAGCGACCTGCAATTTAAACTGAAAATTTTGAATGAAGAGAAGACTTACTATGAAGAGTTTATTTTAGAGGCAAAAAAAGAAAACAAAACTTTAAAGGAAGAACTATTTCACGCAGATGCGCCCCAGGGCCAAAGACAAAATCTGATTTCAGCTGGCACTCTTTCCCAAAACAGGACCCAATCGTATCTTACCAATCATTATTTTGATGACGACGCTAACATTGATTTTCTCTTCCGCAGCAATTTTATGAACAATACAGGCAAAAATTTCAAAGTAATGAGCAGAACAGTACGAAGCGAGCAGCAATTTGTATTATTATTGTATTTTGGCTGCCCTCTGACCACATCTATAGAAACACCTCCCAATGGAAGGACACGAGAACCATCTTCACAGCCAGATGGAACCCCATCATGATAGAGGAATGCTGACTGTAATTATAAACAACGCCACAAATCGGTACTACTTTTGACTCTAGGTTGATCCAGATACCGTTGAATTAATTAATCAGCTCAAAGGCGAGCTCGAGAAAGAGCGAAAGTTGAACAGGTATGTTTACATGAAATGGGATAGCACCAGCCAGAATTTTATATATTTTCAAAAGGCAACTCAAATCAGAAAAGGCGAATTATATTATACACAGACAAGAGCTCGAGCAGATCCTCGTCGAAAGCATTAATGAGGTCAAGAAAGACATTGCTAAAAGGAAAGCTATGATGGGTCTCCGGGAGTTCCACAAAGGACCTGAGCTGCCAGAAGAGATCGATTTCAGCAAATTTTCAGTATCAGACAAGAAGTAAACTAAAAACGATTGCTCGACAAATATCTCACATGGCAATTAGACGAGTGTTAGAATTTTTCTTGTCGAATGATTACGTGATGGACGAAGTTTACAACATGGTCTTCTCTCACCAGCCCAATTCGCCGAAGACAGCAGGGTCTCAACAGAGAGCAGGAAGCTCTGGCATTGGGTCGCGAGAATTCCAACAAAGATATACGTTTTCTTATGGTAAAATTTAGAGGAAAACCTATTCCAATGTGATCTTGTGAAATGTTAGGCTTTGACCCTGCGAATCCGAACTCGAAAATGAAAATAGGCAAAAATATCAATTCAACAGTGTCAGATTATAGCTCTAAAACAAGAGCTATACTGCAAGATCTTCGTAAAAAGCATCTTTGAGAGTACTTCGGAAGTTAAATTTATTACAATATTTTTTGTTTCGCAAACTGTATCTGAGCAAATTTTGCTTCTCTTTTGATGCGGCATGAAAAACTGTTTTTTCTTCCTTTCAAGTAATTGAATATTTCAAAGCAAATTGGTCGACTCTCTATTACTTACCCTTTCCTCACATGCTGAACTACATTAAATCTGCATTTAGGAAGAAATTAAAAATACATTTCTGGCTCTCAGTCAATAAGCAACCTCACAATGCAGTAGACATTATTTTTCTTTTTCTTTTGTTTTTTCAACCTATAATTACCTTCAACCAAGATTGAAAAGATTATTGTTATAGTAAATCTGCTCGTGTGAGCTGTTTAGAGTCGACGGCTCCTGCTTTTATACTGATTTCAGAAAATGCACCTAGGACATCAGTAGAGATGACACAGAATCATTTTAAAGCAAATTGACAAAGAATTGCAGTTGATAATTCCTAACTATCAGATACGGATCGATTTTTATAAGTTATTCAAATTTCGTGTTCCAAAATTAAACCGATATTTGTCAGTTTGTAACTAAATTTTTGAAAATTCTTAATGAACACCCAAGCTCGAGCACTCACTCACCGCTTAGAACAGCATATCCCCGGACCATCCACTCCTCGACAAGATAGTGGTTTCTTCGAATACCCCAGCCCGTCTATCGATGAACTTGAAATTGCCGAAGAAAACGAAAGAAGCAGTCTTTCAAAGGCTACCGCAGTTTTTCCAAATCACAGATACATTGCTACAGAGAATGACGACTTAACTAGGATCGGTAATCTCTCATTGCAATTGTATCGTGATTAATATAAATGAGTAGGTCATTTTACTTCAACTAGTCCCAAGGCAGATGTTCAGAAAATGCAGCTCACCCAACAACAATCTCTAAGATCACTCCTCACGAAGCCAAAAGACGTGGTTAGAACTGACCGATCTAGAACTCCCACAAACACTCGAGGAGTTTTGAAACAAATTCTCTCTCAGACCTACTACGGAGGAACTAAAATTTCAGCGGTTCCGCAGAATCGCCAGAAAGCAAAAACAACCAAAGTCATCACTGAAAATTGTAGAATCCAAACCGAACCCGCGACAAAAACCACTGATGAGCACCCTCAAAAGGCTGGTGGTAATCTATTTACGAAAAAGAAGAAGACAACTACATCAAATCTGAGTATCAATTCTCCACTTGCCTTTGAATTTGCTGCTGAGCCCGGAATTTCTTCAATCGGGACAGTTTCTCATGCAACTCCTTGCAATAATGAAAGTAATTTCTCCTCTGCCTTAAGTCGTATGAACTATCAATTTGTTAGACAAAGAGCCGAATATCGAGCATAAAGACCGCCAGGCAAAGAGGGAAGCGCTCGCAAAGCCTGGCTCAAAAACACCAAACACAGAGAAAACCAAATTATCTGTGACCGCTAAAAAAGTGCTGCCGCATGGTGAGAATAGAAATACAAGAAAAACGAGTCCGGATGTGGCGAAAGAATCCACAACAAACAAGAAAATCACTCGTGAAGAGCTTGCGAAGAAATATGAACAAGAGGAAATGAAAGAATGCACTTTCCAACCAGAAGTCAATCCTTCAGACAGATCGCGGAGAAATTTGCAGCAATTCCTTGAAGATCAGTCCAACTTTGAAGCGATGAAGCAATACAAGATACTTAATGTAATCTTTGCCTATATCTTCTCATCTGAAAGTTATTCTCATTGTAATTAGCTGAGAGAAGAAATAAATCGAGGGATCATTGAATCTGAGAAAGTCGTCCCTCCTGAGATCGATGAGGTATATTTTACTTCCTAGGCTCCCGATTTATATTTTTTTCTATTACAGAGATCAAGGAAACTTGTCGAGATGAAGCGTCGCGAAGAGGGTGATGATCGAAGAGCCCATGACAGATTATATGAAAGGTCCAAATCTCCAAAGACGACTCACAACGACTTCTCTCATCTGGGACTTTCCCCTTATACAAAAGACGCGGCAGAATACACTTTCCATCCAAGAATAAGAGCGAGGTCGCAAAATCTTAAAAGGGACGAACCTGCTGCTGAACTTTTATACAAAGATGCTCTGAGAAGACAGTCGAAATCGACCGTAAACCTCCGACTCACAGCAAAGTCTATGGGCTGTGGCAAAAGTCCTTTTGTCAACGAAAGCTCGAAAAGAATGCTTGCTCATAAATTAATCAAAGAATTCGAGGCCAAAACCGAAGAATATTTCCCACCTTCACAAGAACACCGATTTAATTACTTAAGCATGACTGAATTTCTCCGATCGCTGAAATTTTTGAGAACTGCCACGACCGAAGACGTTAAGAACCCATATTTCGTGCACGAACGTACTTTGCTCTATGACATGTGGGGGCTGCTCAGAGGAGATCAATTCGGCGGCGTCAACGAAAGGAATCTGCTGGCGATGCTTTTGGCGATCCTGGGCTTGAATTTCCCAATCCCTCATTACACGCCTCAAAATACTCTTACAGAGCGAAAGAATGCGCTGGATACTAGCGTTGACTGTGGAAAATCGACTCCTCGCTATAATGCTACTGCTGTGGCTTCACGTCGGGAATCCCAAAGTCCTGACTTTTCAAGGAGCTACTACAGTCAGCCAACTCTCAGTCCAAATCGTGTAGATACAGTCACTCCGAAGAGTCCAAAACTGAAGTATTATCCGAGCACCTTAAGCCCACAGAATGTCAGCCTTGAGAGCTCTCGCATTAACAGATCTCCATTTGCTGAGAAAACTTCTCAGAGAACATTGGGCTCGTACCAAATCCTTAACGGTTTTGGCAATCAGGGCAGGCGTGTCTCGAAAAATGACACGTCATATGATCTCAAGCTGAACAATAGCTACCAACAAACCTATTCTCAAAAGTCAGCAAGGACCCACAAATCTGTTATGAATTTCGGCTCGTTTGACGGCGAAAATATCTCGTTCACTGACGCCGAGGTTCACCAAATCAGTCAAGTTTATGAGATTTTCTATTTCAATAGACTCCACTCAACTGAAAAGAAAATCAAAGATTATCAAAACTGCCCTTTTACTCCACAAATACTAAAAAGCTCAAGAAAACTTGCCGAGAATTACCGCGAAAAGCAATTAAGCGATACCGCTCAATATTTATTTGATGCGCAGAAATCTCCTCCTGCAGATGGACGCCTTACTCATGCAGATCTCTTGATCTACCAGCAAGCTATCCAAAAGCAAAAGTTAAAGGAAAGAGTCCAGGCTTACGCCAAAAAAGAGTTGGAGTTATGCCCTTTCACACCGAATATCCTCGAAAATAAAACACACCGATCTCAAAGAAGCGTTAGTCCAAGCAACACTGAGTACCAGTCATCAACCCCTATCGGAAATGTTGGTATCAAGCGAGGACAAGAATTATATTCGTTAAGTAAATCGGCAACGAAGAAGCAAGATCAGAGCTATGTGGAGTGGTATGACCAGAAATACGGCCAGGAATGCACCTTCAAACCCGCAATTTTAAAGCCTAATAAGTTATTTGGTGCTGGAGACCGAAGCATTGATACTATCCCAGACGCTAATAAGTCCATTGGTCGAATCAAGAAAGGCAGAGAGGAGAGAGAGTTCGTTAACGCGATGAAAACTCGGGGAACTTCACCTCAGAATGGGGAGTATCTCTCGTCTTTTAATTGCTGCCTTGAAAAGTCAGCGGTGAAGGCAAATCCGCTTGACAGGAGTGCCTCGAAAAAAGAATCCAGGAGCAAGGCTCATACTCGAGACAACTCGACAAACCAAACTGTGGTTTCCGAGGATACGAAACCATTGAAAAGTACTCGTCAAAATCTTTCAAAGCATTTGGATTCTTACGAAGTGGAAAGTATTTCTAAAAATACTTCGTTCGCGAACGGATATAAATCCTCAACCCTCGCTGATTACTACGCAACTAACATGATTAACTCTCGTCGCAACACTCAGCAGTACAAGGACTTAAATAGTAAGCATTATTATCATTTCCAAAGCAAGAATTAACATCTCTTTTCTAGTAACCGACCTGATGAATAGTCGCAAACCAAGCATTCAATCTTCTCATAACCGCAGCACGTCAAGAGATGAAAAACGGGAAAGTAATCAATCTGAGCAAGCGATTCCTTTGCTCTTTGTTGATGTGAACTTTGGACTCGGAAACACACAGCGGATTGTTGTATATCCTGGCGACCGCGCAGATTGCCTTGCGGTGAAATTTGCAAAAGAATACAGTAAGAATTGATTTATTTTGAACAATACTGACGTGGGTATGTACTAGATTTGGATGACACAATGAAAGAGAGATTGGAAATGATGTTAGAAAGTCAAATTGGCGGAGTTTTGGCTAAGATCGATGAAGAAATGGCTGCAAAAGCAGACAGGCAATCTTTTGGAAGCAAAAGCAGCCAGCAATGAGAATTGTTCATTTCAAAATGTATTAAAGCCCAAGGTCTTTTTTAGAATTTCTCTAAGAAAAGGCACTTGGTTGAAAATCCTTTTTTTTTGCAATAGAAAAGTCATTTATTTTCTAAAACATAAACTATTTCGTACGAATATTCAACTCTAAATTGTATAGAAATACAGCATACATATTTTCGATTTGCATATGAAAGACTTCTTGCACGGAACGTATTTTTGAAGAAAAAATACTTCCATGAACAACATTATTAATTCAACCTGAACTAAGAATAACAATAATTTAAATAAATTTTTTTGAGTTTTTTAATCGAGAAAAAATAAAATAAACAATTTTTTGAGTTCTTCGAGGCTGATCCGTTAGCGCTTTGCTCCATTCTTCGTTCAACGAGATCTTGAGTTCCCCCTCAATCCTTGAAAAATAGGTAAATGACATGTTCTTTGAAAAATAGTATTATTAATGATTCAATTTCTATATTTTGATGCAATTGTAACTGGTGATATCCAAAGAAACCTGATTCTGCTAAGATAATTTGAAGTAGGAACAACATAAAACAAAAATAAGATTTCGTAAATTCAAATATGGTCGGTCACTCAGGATGGCAATTACAGTGATACTATTGAGAGGAGCCAATAGGTAACTTCTATAAAGCGATTAATAATGTTTCTGATTTAACAATGGCTGCCAATAGCATTAAGACTTAATAAAATCAAACTAGATTACTATTGGATTGTCTTTTTGAAGATTAATTACGAGATAGTACTTGCTCATCACGTATTTTCTTCAATCAGTCTTTTCGAATAGTATTGATGAGTTAAAATACTTTAAACTAGTATTCACTATAAATATGCTGTATTTCTTATATTGGCAAAATCTTCGTGTTATTGATATGAACAGAATGGAAGCTCGCCATTAGTATTGTAAATTGAGAATTTCCGTTCGAGAGAGAACTCTCACATTCGAAGATAAAACATCAGAATTACTCTAGTTTAGGACGTTTTGCGAGTTATTCCACTGCGAATACATTTTTTGAGAGTTATGTCCCTAGTCATTTTCTTGGGCAAGGCTAATAATTTTGTCTGCTTTATAAGCGGCTTATACACAAATATGTCAGTAAACTCAGTATAGAGATGTCACTTACTATACTCTCCCATTGCTAGTATCTGATTCTTCAATTAAGTCTTTAATACAGTGGCTCTGGGTATTTCCTCCAATCAAATAGAAGAGCTATATTCATCGAAATTGGAAATCTATTTGCTAAGTTTGTTTCACAAATGAGACAATCTAGGAGAAAAGAAAAAGCTTTTCTGAACACAGAACTCAAGGAGTGAACGTCAAATTTTTTGTTTCAAACAAGATATTCAAACTCTGAGCTAGAATTCGTGTGGTTAATTTATTTTCTTACGAATAGCATATGCAAGCAATGATTGTTACAGTTCCTATCGGCTCTGAGAAAGGGCGATTCACACTCCCGTCCTTCCAAAGTCGCGAATATATAACTCGATAAATGTTTTTCGTTTTCACAAAGTCTACGCTGAAATTCCAGTAAGTATTGTTTAATTTTATTTCCAGAAAATGCAAAAAATTGATCTCAATGATTGCCTTGATCCCCTTTCTGCGCCTCGAAAACTCATCGCTCCAGGTATTCTATCCCTTGTCGTTAACACTTTAAAATTCGACTAGTTCCCCAACAGAACGCTAGCATCAAAAATGCACGTAAAACAATTTGGTATTTCTCTCAATTCCTAACTCAAATTTCAGTCAACAATGACCCCTCTACTAAGTCCGCCTCGAAGAACATTGATCATGAAGTAATCTCATAAAGGCTTGTCTTACGATCTAATTCTCCTATAATTTAGAGCGATAATTTTCTATTAAAAGATAAAGAGAAAGCAAAAATCAATGGCTCTGAAGAAAAAGGACTTCATTTAAACCTGCATCATTCCGCGAGCACCCCTTCAATGGCCAAATCGAGAAGAGACTATGAAAGCGACGACCGATCTCCAATCTCGAGTACGCAGAATTCCTTCAGTCAAAATCCTTTCTCAGCTCACCAGCATCCAAAGAACGGGCTACATCTTCCGGAAATAGACTTACTTCCTGGCGAACTCATATATTTCTGCTGTCCAGCGCAAATTGAATTAATTCAACTCAAGGATGCTGATCCATTTGATGGCAAATTTTTCGCAACCAATTTCAAAGTAATCAAACATCCCGAAGAGGAAATAAATCTAATTGCTCTCCAATATAGTTTTCATTCAAAGCGGCTGATTCTAATTATTTAAAAATGTATGATGTGAGAAACGATTATTTGAATATTCCTCTCGGATTATTTGCCAAAATCGAAAAGAAAGCCGATAACAAAGCAACAAATTCGACGATCGTAGAGATATCAATAAAGGATGGAAGGATGTTTCGATTGAAGTTTCTTACGAAAGAGATTGATAGACTCACCCATTTTTTCCAAACAATCGCTCTACCTGAACGAATTGAACATTTCTTCGCATTTGACTATTATAAAGCAGACAAGTCTCTCGAACAAAAGTATCACGGATGGCAAACGTACGATATTCTCAGAGAATTTAAGAGGCAAGGATTGGAAGCTGAACCTCTAAAACATTTTCCTCACAACTCAGGCACTCTGGAAATTTCTGTAACAATTGCTTGTTGTTTGCCGTTGAAGCTTGATAATTTGTTTTATTGGAAATATAAAGTACAGGTTCAAGTACGTCGATAACCGAGGAGGAAAATATTGCCCAACATATCCAAATTACTTTGTTATTCCCTCAAGAATTCGAGAAGACGTCATGAAAAAATGTCTGCAATTCAGATCAAGAGAACGGTTGCCAGTACTAACGTATTACTGTGCGTTGCAAGGTAGTTGCCTCTATCGATCAGCTCAGTCAAAGGTATTTTAATATGTTGAGACGGTCATGAATGGTTTATGGCTTATTTTCAGCCTGGCATATATGCAAGCAGATGCGTCGAGGATGAAATATTCCTGCAATATCTAGGAAATCCAAATTTAAAGGATCCTACAGCCACAATGATGAGTAAATTGCCTGACACTATTAGGAAATTATAATAATACTAATAATGTTATTTAAGCTGGCGGTGATGTTAATTTGTTGATTATTGACGCCCGGCCATATCTCAGCGCGCTTGCGAATCGAGCTCACGGGAAAGGATACGAAAACACGAAGGATTACAAAAACTGCGAAATTGAGTTCATGCAGATAGAAAATATTCATCATGTCAGAGAATCCCATAAAAAACTCATGAATCTATGTCTCAAGTAAAAATATTAGCAAGAACTTACACTGGACACTTACTCTTATATTTAGCCCGGACTTGAATACGAATAATAAATGGTACAGCAATTTAGATTCAACAGAATGGCTGGAAATGATCTCTTTAATTCTTAATGCTGGCGTTCGAGCTGCACAGACTCTTTTGGTATTGAAAAACTCTCGACGCTTTGACTCAGTGCTAATCTGATAAATAATTTCAGAGAGGAAGAAGTGTCCTTGTTCATTGCAGTGATGGCTGGGACCGCACGGCTGAAATTTGCTCGATTGCTCAGATACTTATCGACCCGTATTTCAGAACTATTGAAGGATTTCAAGTTCTCCTTGAGAAAGATTGGGTTTCTTTTGGATATCAGAGCCAGCTCAGACATGGACTAGGTAAAAACTGAACTCTCATGAGCCTGTATCAAATGAATTCTCTACCACAGCGAAAACCAAAGAGAAAGAAGACCAAAAGGCTCCGATTATGCTCCAGTTTTTAGACTGTGTGCATCAATTGATCCAGCAGTTCCCTTTCGCTTTTCAATTTAATACGAAATTCTTACAAGACATTGCTTACTACGCTCATACTTGCCAATTCGGTACCTTCTTAGCAAACAGCTATCAGGTACCAAGAAAAACAATGCTTCGCTTTGCTGATCTTTTTTCATTAGGAATTGGAGCAAGCCAAATTACCTGAAAACACCGTCTCTCTATGGAGTTTCATGAGCTCCAAGGCAGATGAATATTTCAATGTGTTTTATGGCACAATCGATATCAGCGACATGCCAATATTGATTCCAAAAACACCCTTGAAATTTATGCGCGTATGGGAAGAGCATTACCTCTATTACTCGCCATATGCACAACCGCCTTATAAAACGGATGTTGGAATAAATTTTTTGAGGTAAAAAATCCAAAGAGTTTTAGTAGTTGATAAATGTTGTTAGCGACTTTGCTACATTCACTTTCAGTAACCAGAGAAAGAGGATAATTGAACTCGAGAGTAAGTTGAGTCAGATGACAGCTCGGCTAGAGCAAGTTGAAGCTGAAAAACAGCAGCTTTTGAAAAAGCAGAAAGTTAAGGTAGAAAAGAATTCGGAGTCTGAGAAGGAGCAGGAAGTTGGAAAAGAACCAGAAACTGAGAAGAAGCAAGAATCTCAAATAGTGGGAGACGGTGAGATAGAGTCAAATGATTCTAACAGAAAAGTTGAAGAAGAAGCGGTTTAAGTGCGAAGAGGTATCTTTATTTTTTCATATCCATATCAAGCGTCAGTTTTTATTATTTATTGAAGAATACAACGATAAAATTCCCTTCTATAGTTAATATCCAGGTTATTGGGCTATATTTATTTATCATGATGATAAAGAGTTCGTTAATGAGCCTTTGCTACTTCCAAAAATATATAATTCTTTTCGCAGTAGTTTCAGAGCGATTTTAATTTTTTTTTCGTTTTGGTAGAAAGCTAATCTTGTTTTTGTTAGAAAAATTTGGTTTACTAAACTTTCACATGCTGAAATGAAAGGTTAGCATTCCTTAATGATCGAAAGAACCAAAAATTAATGATCAAGTTTGATTAACTATTGCTAAATTGAAAAATATTTCAGATTCGTTTTGACACCCTCAATGATTTGCTAATGTCTATAGTGATTTATGTGTTGAATAATGTCCGTCAAAGGTATTTCTTGAAAATCTTTAACTTGTTTTACTAACTTCTATGAATAGCAGGAATTTTCTAAATTGTTGAAATTATTTTGACGACTAAAACCAGTAGATCCATTTCAAAAGCAATACTATTATTCTTTTGAATCAAACCAGCCCTGACCTTTTTCAGCATACTTAATGGTCATGTAGTCACCAAGAGTGACCATAGATGTCAATTGTCTAACCTGCGTGCGATAAAATGTTTTGCAGAAGAAAAAATTCGGAATATCTGATATTTTGAATATAAATAAGCCTCTTAATCGTTTCGGAACCAGTCAGAAATTCGAGTTTTTAAGAAATTATGTGATCAAAATTTATTAATCTCAAACAAAATGAGCAAAACTAGCACTATCACTAATGGGAATAATCTCACATTTCACCTCACTCATTCATATTTGAGTCCAAAACCTAATCATGAACGGAATTCTGGTTCACCCTCCCGCGCTACTCTTGGATTAAGCTTTGATACCAAGGACACTTCAAGAGAATGGACAAAAAGAATAGCATCTCATAAGGATACTAGTCTTCTTAATGTTTCTTGTGGGAGTATTTCATCAGAAGAAGTTTCAAACTTAAGAAAATTAATCGAAGCCAAAGTTTATGCTGATGCGAAGTACGTCCCTCCCTCTCGAAAGGACCTTGAGTGCAACTCAAAGCTACTAAAAACTCTGAACGAATTGCTTGGAAACCACCAAGATCAATATTGGGCAAAAAATAACAGTTCCGGGCCAAATGAACTTAAAACAATGGATCAAGTGATCAACCAACTCAGGAAAAATTCACCCAAGAAACAGATCAGTCTCGAATACGAAAAGAGACGCATTAACAAACAATTGAATCATAATGCTAAATATAAGATACCGGCTCACCTGCAGGATACGATTGGAAGGATTCAGGAAGGGTACAAACGACCACAACGAACAGAGCCGTCTTTAAACAGCATTATTCTCAAAAAACTGGGCTTAGACCCAGCAACAAAAGAGCAACAGATTCCTCATTTTGTGCCCGTTGGAGGACGAGATTTCTCGGGCAGTACCGATATGAAGAAGCTCACTAAGGCGAACCTCAGCAATCTGAAATTCGCCAGCCTTCAATGTGAGAGGATTATCCCTCCTGATCTCCTCACTCAAAGATCGATCAATTCACAAGGAATTGAAAAAGTGTCTGGAAATAGATCGAAGGATCGGCTTTCGCAACGAAGCATGGACTATGTTAGCAGCGAAGAAGAGGAAAGAAGAGCTTATTCAGCTAACTCGACCTTGATTCAGTTGAATGCGAAAATGACTGAAAACAGCAGTAGAAAATTCGTGGGGCCTTTATCGTTTCCAGAGATTGAGAGTAAGAATGAGATTCTTCCAGATTGCTTTGGGACTCCAATTAGCAATGTCCCTCTCGCTGAAGAGGCGTCACCGAAGTTCAATGAACAAAGAAGACTTTCCCTAGAAAAAGATCTGGCTGAAATAACAGAACTAAGGTCTCAAATGGATGAAATACTGAAAAAAGAGAAGAAGGAAATACTGCTCGTGCAAGAAAATCAGAGGCTGACGGAGGAACTATTAAGCCTCAAAGCAAAATTAAAACTCTATGAAAGCAAATGTCCGGAACTCTCAGTTTAGATTGAGCATAATTAAGATTGAAAAAACTGAAAAAATATAGATTATTCTCTCATCTAAATTAACACTGACATTACTGCGTTGTATAAATAAACTTTCCATTCCATATCTCGTTATCAATCATCATATCAATATCATTGTAAAAGTTGTAACGATTCAATCTCCTTCAATATTTAATTTACTTCAACAATACTATATTTTACAATAACATCTCCGCGACAGGGCAGAAAGAAGCTTATCCTCCAAGCAGCAAAAAGTCCAGAACCTGAGAGCCGCCATTTTAACTTATTGTACACTCTGCGCATTTAATATTTGAAACCTCTAATCATCTCCGATGGGTCTCGGAACTTCCCCGCCTGCTGATTTTGCTTGAGATACTCAGTAAACTTTCCATTCACTTTTTCAACAGTAGATTTCTGATCTGTGATCGCATTTTCTTGCACTTCAAATATCAGAGCGTTTTTATAAGATGAAAAATCTTGGTCTTTGTTGCTGCCGTTAGCTTCAACAAGCAAATGCTTCGAGTCTTCTTCTGCGCGTTGCTTGAAGATGTTGGCTTGATAATCGTGGATATAGGCGACGAGATTGAGATGACCTTGGAGGTCAAATTTAGGGTTGAGGAACTTTGAAAAAGAGCGATTATCCACTTTTTTCTGACTCTCTGTTCTCTGAACTGGGACCTCAGTCTCTTCGGCAGTTGTCTCCCTGCGGGGAGAAGGGAGTGGACTACTTCTGACGCTGCGGCTTCGTCCGTTTTCATTGGAAATATGCTTCTCGATGCCTATTTGATTTTGGACGTTATCCTGGTCCTTTTTTTGCTTCTTTCGAGAGTTTTCTTCTTTTCTTTTGGATTGCTACAACAAAAAAGAGAAGATTAGCTAGAAATTCACGCAAAGAGCGGCTTACTTGTTCCATCTTTTCTATAAGTTCAATGGCTCGAAGATTTTTCAGCTCTTCCCGCGAGAGTTTCTTTTTCTCTTCAATTCCCAATGAAGGTCGCTCTTTAGCCTGTTGATGACGCTGTTGAGGATGTTTTTTGGCGCTGCCATTTCCGTTTTTCTGAGATGTTTTTCCATTTTCGTGTTTTGAGCTCTCACTTTCGATGTCCATTTGCTTTTCGGGATTTGAATTGGATTTCACGGGCTCTAAGCCTTCAGGATCATCTGTTTGTTTCACGTTTTCTTTTGTAGGACTTTGATCTTCCTTATTTTCGTTCATTTTTGTTGGTTTTTTGGAAGTTAGTATTTTTGTTTACGTACGAGGATCTTATTAATTTTTTTATAACTATGCTTAATTTTTCAAAAAACTGTGATAGACCAAGAGATCTCAACGATAAACAGAGATAGTCTATGAAAAGTGTCTTGAATACTGTTCATTCAGAAAGAGGGAGAGGGAAACGCTGAAAAATTGATTTCAATATGACTATAAATCATCTCAACACTTGATTTTGCTTTGTGCTTGTTTTGTTGGCTTATGATATTTTAGCAAGCAATCGAAGTGATAATTCCTACCGAGCTATAGTACGTACAATGAACGACATTTTCTGAGTTTGGATCACGGAATACCATTTATGAGTTATGAATTTTGACCTTTCATATTAATAATTGTTTGATTGCCTTGAATTAAATCATGAATGCTCTATAGACTATTGCCTTAAGAACGGCACAAAGATATTCTCTATATCTGTTTTCGTGTAATGCATATGTCCACCTGGCAGTTCAACCCTCTTCACTTTCCCACTCAAATCAAGCTTCTTCAACCCGATGAAGTCTTCCTGATAAAGCTGAGTCTCTGTCATATCTACTAAGTTCAGATTGCTGTCATAAAATCCGAACCAAGCTGATTCTTTTGGAATAACTGTTGTGTCATTGTTGAATTTCACTAGCATCAATGCCTCTAACCCGCCAAACCTTTCTTTATGAGTCGAATTTTTCTCAGGTCTTTCATTGTTGAGGTCTGGGAGATACTTGCATCCATCAAGATAAGACTTGTATGATTTCGCATCTTTGAAATAGTTAGCAGGAGCGATATGATTTTGGAAGATGCTCAGATAGACTCCTTGTCTAACGACGAAATTCACTATATTGCAAAAGAAATTGTCATAGCATTCAGGAATCGCGTATACGCCCATTTGAGGACCACCTACTGCAAGATATTTCTTTACAGTTCCGTTGAAATCACATTTTTGAATGATGCCTCTGGCTATTAGGTTGCCCTGAGAGAGTCCAACGACATCGATGTCTTTTCCGAAGAAATTAGGGTTCGCTTTGATGGCTTCGCAGGCTGTATTGAGTTGAGTTGGAATAGAGTACAACCAACTGTACTCACCTTCACCAGTTTCGATGCATTCGACATACACATTTAATTGGCTAGCGAGTTGATTGGTGAAACTCTGAACTCCTGTGCAAGAGTCTCTTATTCCATGGAAAACCACTATGGGATTTTGAGAGTGACAAGCAATGAACAAAAAGCACAGTAAGAAGATCTTTTGGATCATGCTGATACTTCTGAGACTTTAAATTTTAGTTCAAAAAAAAGGAATAGAGATTCTGATTGTAATATATTCAGGATTGAAACATTACATATTATTTGAGAACAAAATTAATAGCTCGATCCGGCGAAAGTGAGTCCACCTCAGACTTGACTACTAACATGATTGTTGAATGCAAGACTCTCATTTCCCAATTTTAATATAGATATACATTTGGTGGAAGCTGATCGCGAAATGAGAGACATTGGAAATTAATTTTATGAAAACCAAAACGCACAGCTCTCTGTTTTCATGAAGAATTGAATTATGTATCCGTGACTTCCTGAACTCCTGTGCATCTCCTATTCCATAAACAACCACTATTGGGTTCTTAGAAAACCTCTAAACAGCAATAAGCACAAAACGAAGTTCCCTTTGATCATATCAAGCTGTTCCTCGAATTTAGTAAGCAGCAAAACTCTTTAATTCTCTCTATTCGAAGGAATCTTAACCACAATGAATCCTGGAGCATTAAACTTGAGCCATATGCGAATTTTCAGACGTGGCTTTCAGATTTAGATTTTTCATTGTCTTGAACTAAAAGAGATATTTTGTTTATCCTAACTCAGCTCCCTTATTACACTTGTGTTGCGCGAACAGAATTTATCCAAAGGTTAGTATGCATCGAATATCTCTCTGTAAGTTCCTCTCTCGCTCTAGCGAAAGAGGAATAAATAATCATTCTGTTGATAGCATGAAAACAATTTTTGTAAAATCATACTCCAAAGCTTATACTGAGGAAATGTTTTTAAAAGGAATTTATCGACTCATATAGGAAATTCCTTTCGCGTTAAAGTTTTTGAGTTAACCTTGAAGCAGTTTACTAGCTGGCTGGTAAGTGAAATCGCTGAATTCTGCTGCATGCTGGTTGATCAAATGCATATTCGTGTCGGCTACCACCGAGTTAATCGCCTCTGCGTTATAAATAATCAAGTTAGAATTAAGATCTCAAATTCTATAATCTCACCTTCTCTGGTAAATTCTTCATCGAAGTTATCAGTATCATAGTCGCCTGTGACTTTAGGTTTGAAAGGAGGAGTGACCTAGAAGAATCATTAAGAACCTACATCCGATGATGAATTTTATACCTTTTTCTCACTAAGATTTTTCCAGTTGACGTCAGAGAACCATGGATGGCTCTTGATTTCATCTGCGCCCTTCGTTCCCAATCTCTTCTTAGGGTCTTTCGTTAGCAACTACAGAAGTGATAATGAAAATAGTATCATATTCGACTAAAAATATTTATTTACTTTAAGGATACAATCTTTCGCTTCATCAGTCATTTTGATCTTGGTTCCGAAGTTTACATCCTTTTCTCTGATGTGTTTGAACATCAGATGATGATTTTGCTCTCTATTGTAAAATGGTGGAATTCCGATAATCATTTCATATCTAAAGAGAATATTCAAAGTCCTGTTGATAATTTGTTTATCCTTTACATCAAAATTCCCACGCTCCACCAATCAGCAGGTTTGGAATGCCCGACTTGCTCAATAATTTCTGGCGCGAGGTATTCAGGAGTACCTACAAAGGAGGTGGCCTTTTCCCCTTCTTTAAGTATCTTTGCCATGCCGAAGTCAGTCAAGCAGACATGTCCCTCTTCATCCATCAAGATATTTTCGGGTTTCAAATCTCTGTATATAACGCCAAGATTGTGGAGATATTCAAGCGCAAGGATAATTTCCGCAGCGTAGAATTTCGCTCTTTTCTCTTCAAATCGCTTAGCCTGTCTAAGATGCTGGAACAGTTCACCTCCCCTATGTAATAAAACATTTCCTCATAAGAATCAATGAACAGAACATGAGATAAACTTTTTGAATCCCATGACGAAGAAAATTTTCTCTGGAGTTTGGAACGCGTATTCAAGCGTCACCAGGAATGGAGAATTGCTCTATGGGGAGAAGAAATTTGTCAAAAACGAATCAAATAGCTTCAAGCGAACCTTTTCAAGAACATATCTCTCAGTTTTCGTGTGTTCAACTTGCTCTTTATCAATAATATCATCTTTTCTCAGAGATTTTAGCGCGTACACTTGCTTAGTATCTTTTTTCTCAACCAACATAACCTAATTTACGTGAATTATTAAGGGTCAAAGAGAGGGAAAAGAGTAAATTACTTTGCCAAAAGCGCCTCTGCCGAGCACCTTAAGAAGGTTAAAGTCATCCAAGGTGACTTTTTGCATGCCAGTGTCTTTGCTAAAAACTTTTTCAGTCTTTGCATTCAAGTCAGCTTTCTTTTCTCTCTGTAATGCGAACGCTTTCTACAAGAAATTGTGACTAAAATAATCAATATTATTATGTACAGCTAAGCCCTCTTCGGTGAGTTCGACTCCGCCGTCTTTAGGGATTTTGCTAACTCCTTTCTTCATGTCATCTTCCGTCGTTGTGAATGGTGTTAATTCAAAGACATCCTAAGAGATTGCGGTTCACACGAGGACAGCGTAGGTCTGTTTTACCTTAAAATAGAAGACTAGCTTTCTTGTTGGAACTGATTCGTAAAAGTATTTTGTAATCAGCAACAGAATTAAATCTCTCTTATCATTTGAACTGTAGCGGTAGTCATACTCGCTTGGGACGTGGATCACGAATTCATTGCTGATTTCACTCACGGTGATGCCATGTATTTTCATAAAATCAATCTTTCTTTTGACTGAGCTTCCCAGAAATGAAAGAAGACCTTGACTGTCGACATTGTAAATCGCTTTATTGGTAATTAAGAGTGTTCGTTCTTGTTTTTTGGTCCTTTTGTTGATCTTATTGACGATGGCTGACAAAACTACTTTTTCTAAGAGAGGACAATTAGGTTGCAAATGCGACTGAAATTGAGAGAGTACCATCTAAAGCGAGTTTTTTCTTGATGGAGCTGTCATTCCGAAGCTTGAGAGAATCATAATTCTCGCTTTCGCTGGTGTCAACAGACGATATGGATGTCTTTTCAACCATTGCTGATGCAATATGTGACACAATAAAACTCTCTATTTAATATTTTAATTACCTTAATGAAGTTCATAAACCAATTTTTTCGCGATGAACAACTGAGCTGTTTTGGAATTAGATCACATGCGAAAATTAAACGGTATGTGCTAGAAAAATATGAGACTGCTTGAATCTCCTCTATACATTGTCATGCTCATTATCTCGTTTTTTCATTGTTGCCTTTAGTTCCTGGAGCAAACGCTTACAATCTATCATAAATAAAAAATTAGAGCTGCTAGCTTGAACTTTTGTTTGCAAATTTCCTTCTCTTTGTTTTGTTGCCTGCAACTTTTAGTGGTCTCTAAGTTTTGGCACACATTTTCCTGGGGTTTTATTTTGAAATCATAAGCGAGCACTGTATGCATTTCAATTTTTTTTTTTTAATCCATCGTAATTTCGACGGGTGCTTCAAATTATAACATATTACCTACATGGAGTAAGTTTTTCATTGAGTTTAAGTGATTGATGAGTTCAAATTGAATGCAGTGATTCATAAGAAATTAATTCGCCAAAGGCATATATAGATACGAGCTTGAAAGATTACGTGAAAAAAAACGAAATTACGGCCGTTCTTCAATAAGACTTGGCGCACTAAGTCCAACAGGATTGTGGGTTGTGGTGCGAAAATGATCCTGGTGGAAGGCTATTGCTAAATCATCATGTAGTATCTTCTCTAAAATTTCAATCATTTGGGTATATATTGTTTATATAGAGAGGTTTTTTTTATATTCCTCTTATAAGAGGCAACCGTAAATGAGACCAAAATAAACCAGATAGCAGTCTTTAAAGATTCTGCTGGCTACGCATACTTCTTTCTAAATAAAATATAAATTCAAGGTAGAAAACTGATTAAATTTAATTTGGATTGCACACTACTATTCTATAATGAGATCATAATGAGAGACGCAGTATTTCCTTAATATAGTTAATGAATGACGTCTTAACAAGCCAAATAAACTTACGGAAGAATTCACATAACAGCGAGATTTCCAAATAAAGATTCCTTCGTTCTCTGTTTATTTTGAACTTATCTCTCAGGCAACCTTCGATGGAGAAAATAATCATTAAAGTCAGGCATTTTACTATTATTTCTCAATGACAAGCAAGGAACTGTTTCCTATCGCATGAAAATGAACATAAGAAAAACCCTTGAGTGATTCATAGTGATTCAATGAGGAGGGCATTATGAATCACTACGATCTCTGGGGTTTATTCTGTGATTCCTCGCGGATATACATATATATATCTTTGATTAATTATATGTCATTTATAAATAAAAACTCTTCCAAAAAAATTAAAGAGAATTCTTTTTAGAAAATGGCTCCTCCAGGTGGTCACGGCGACGGCAAAGGCAGTCCTTTCAAATCAATCATCTCAGGTACACCTAGGAACCTAAGCTTCGGGTTTTATTCATAATTGCTAGGTGGTATTACCGGTGGTATCGAAATCTGTATCACCTATCCAACTGAGTTCTTAAAGACCAAGATGCAACTCTACAAAGAATTCTCCCAGAAAGGTCTTAAATATACCATTCAAGACACCTACGCAAGATACGGAATTCCTGGTAAATCACAACGCTTTCCTTGAAAATCTAATCGTTTGTAGGATTTTACAAGGGTCTTTCCGTTCTTCTCTGCTTCGCTGTTCCAAAGACAGGTGT
>ENA-UOTZ01000365-UOTZ01000365.1-compost-metagenome-genome-assembly--contig:-NODE-365-length-38360-cov-8.296633_pt1 | contig 38360 bp, 32 predicted proteins | sample MGYA00238144_ERZ746983 | MGnify/ENA primary metagenome ERZ746983 (study PRJEB28759, sample SAMN06268863) | compost metagenome | isolation source: single cell | place: USA: California, Emeryville, Joint...
AAAGAACCCAGTATTTTGAAATAAAGTAGAAAAAGCTTGGACAAAATGTTTTTTTATCGAGACTGCAACCTGGAAATTCATAATAGATAGGTCAAAGATCTTCTGATCTGCTTTGTAAGTTCATAATCTATTGGGAAAATTGCAATTTTCTGGATAGTATTTCAAACTTGAACTAAACAAATTGAAAGTCAAACTCTTGCTTCGTAAGGTTTCGAGAAGGAGATAATTGAGGGTGGTTGCTTGTGAATATTTTTAGAGGTCAGCTTAACAGCTTTGGATCTCATGAGCGAAATAAACATTGATATCTTTTGTTCGATACTTGTAATTTAATATCAATAAAACACGATCTTAATTTATAGAAAAAAAATGAGACTCCTTTGCCTGGGAATTATATTAGCTGCTCTGTTTTCTTGCGGCCTTTGCATTTATACCCACATAGATCAGAGAAGAGACTTTTGTATCTACAAGAGGATGATGACCGGCGACAAATTAAATGTGAACTATGTTTCTTCCGGTCAAAATGAAGAACGAGTAAGACTTCAGGTAAAGCGAGAAACTCCTGCAATTCAAATCAGCAATCAATAGATCTTTGACCCTGAAGGACAGGAAATGGGCTCTATTTCTGACGAACGAGAGGGAAATATCGATATTAACGCAAATCAGCCTGGATTGTTCAAAATCTGCTGGAGAGGACTTGACAATATCCCTAAAACCTTATCTTTTGACGTATCAATTGGTGAGAAAATCGAAAAAAAAGTTGCTTCCACAGGTAATACGATGACTCTTGATACCCTTATATTTTTATCTCCTATATTCCAGAAAATATCGACCAAGTTGGTGGAGAGGTGAAAAAAGCCTACAAATCACTCGAGCAAATATACAGAAACCAACACTATCAGTATACAAGAGAAGAAGTTCATAGAGGAGGTGACAAACTTTTGTAATTTTTCTCATTATTTCACACCTCCTTGCTGCCTCATTTTCAATAAACTAATAATCATTTTTTTTTGAAACATAATAGCTATTGGTACCCTCGAGACTAAAATCAAGTGGTGTGCATTCTTCAAAGTCCTAGTTTTGATCCTGATTGCAGTCATTCAAGTCTACGTTCTCACAGGATTCTTCAAAAGAAAAACAGAGTTTGCTGTATAGTTGGTTTTGTGAGTCAGCAGGCTGTCATTCATTGCGTATTTATCATCTATTGACTGAAGACTTGCTGCGATTTTAATTTGTGTCAAAGTCAATTTGTTGGGTGCATAGTAAAAAACCTGGAATTTGTAGTTGAACAAAAATTTATTAGTTTGGAATTAAAATTATCTTATCCTATTAAATAAAAAAAAATTTGCAACTCTTACAGCAGTTGACTTTGTGGCGAGATGGCTGATAATCAAAGCACCCCTCAACCCAATATTAACCTTCACGGAAGTCAAAATACGTACAATTCGCACCAACAGAACAAAACTGAATCGAATGAAAATTTGATTTCTTTACTCAATTTCGACCCACACGGCAAAGAACCTCATTTTCTAACAAGGTATTACCAAACTTATAATGTATCAAGAAATGACATTGATATTAGTCCTCGTTCTATTGAAGCATTGAGAAATCTTTGCTTTGAAGAGGTTGAGCTCTTGATGAAAAGGAAAGAAGATTTTATTAATGAGGCTCTTCCAGAAGAGTTTGCAAACGAGAGAAATTATTACGCTGAAATCAAGCTTGACCATTATGAAACTCGGCGACAAGAGAAAGTTAAAATGTGTTTGGAAGTAATGAACAATGGTTTTTGTCAGTTAATGACCGAAAAATTTTCAGGAAAGGGAGAGAATTATTCGGAAGATTGAAAAGCTCAATGCTCAGTCTGTAATGAATTAAGATTCTTATTGAGCTGTTTTGGATAACATTATTTCTTGATAAAGACAAATGGGAGTCATTACTTTAAGACTGAACGAAGTTACCAAGATTCAAGGAACCCCCTCGAAGAGGAGAAAAAGCGCATTCACCAGATGAAAAATAAACAAGTATCTACCAAATTATCTCGTTCAAGGAAGCTATCTGAGTTAATTCTAGAAAAAGGAAATTGAATATATCATCAATAACGAACTTAGAGTACAGGAGATAAAACAGGTTACTTGATTTATTTTGAAGAGACCATGCAACGTTTTTAGAGAAACGAAGAAAAAATGAGAAAAGTGAGAGAAATGGAGCTACGACGAGAGGAAGAGGTGCGTGCAAAGCAATATCAAGCGCAGCAAGAAAAACTCCGAAGAGACCAAAAGAAACTTGCACATGAGATCAGAATGGAGGAAATCAGCCGAGAGCTCATGGAAAAAAAGAACGAGGAAGAAAGGCGGCGGCGAGAGAAGCAGAGGAAACTTCAGCGTGAAAGAGAAATGGAAATGAGAAGAAAAGAAGCTGAGCGCAAAATAAAAGCAGAGTTGCTTGATCAAAAAATTAGAGAGATTCAAGCGCGTCGACTCCAGTATACAGAGAATCGGAGAATGATTGCGGAGGAAAAAACGGCAAGGATGAAACTTGTAAATCACCAATTAACTGTTTACAGAGGGAAATAATTTTTTTTTTTTACTGCACCATATAGGCTTTCCAAGAGCAGCAGGCGAGAAAGCAAATGGAGTCAGAGCTTGCTCGACAAGAGTTTGAAGAAAAAAGGCAAATAATTAGAACTAATTATGAGCTCACTCTCCAAGAACAACGCCAGGTAATGAAAGATGCCAGAAGCAGTCAACATATTAAGTTATTTTCTTGGATATATAGAAATTCGAAGAGCGCCAAGCAGAGATCGCACAAAAGCGCGAGTTCTATGAAGAGCAGAAACGTAGAGAGTTAGATATGAGAAGAATCAGAGCAGAGCAGAAAATTAGAGAGATCAGACATACTCTAGTAATGATGACTATTTATTGTTATAGTCTAAGGGTATGGATATAATAGGATGTCCGTTTCCAAGAAGAACAAAAGAAGAAGCAAAGCTATCGTGAGAAGATTGAAATAGCAGAGCAGAACAAGAAGAAATTAGAAGAGCAAATGGAGCAGCGACGCTTAGAGAAAATTCGTGAGACATTAAACAAAGAAAAGAGAATGAAAGAGGTCTCTTGGGCTCTTATTGCGACTTGTTAATGAGTTTTATCAGAATTTAAAAGAAAAAGAAGAACTAGATAACGAGAAACGTCAGCTACTGCTCTCGTCCATAGAGGAAGAGACTCAAAAGGTAAATCTAAAACCTTTCAGTTTCCAATAACTGAATATTTCGCACTTAGGCAAGTGTCAGAAAAGAAGAGAATTTGAGAGAAGTTCAAAAGAAATACTTAATGGAGATCTTGCATGCTCAAGACATCGAAGAGAACAGGAAGAGACTGGAGAAGATGCAAGAATTAAAGAATCATACCTTCTTAGAGCGGATGGCAGTAGAACAACAACGAATTGAAAAAGCTCAGAAAGAAAAAGACGACCAATATAGAGAAAGGAAACGTCTCCAAGGGATGTTAGAAAGGGAAAAAAGCCAAATTTTAAAAGACTTTGAGAAGAAAAAGAAAATGCTGCAAGATGGTTCTCAAATTGATATGAGTCAATTTGACACCCTTGGAGGAAGTAGTATGAACCAATCACATCTTCAGATACGGAATACACATAGCGACGCTACTCAAAGATCCAGGTCAAAACTGATAAGCAGTAACGCTAAAGTGAATCAAACACTTGGCGCTTCTTTTTCACAGAAGAGATTGATTCGAATATCTACAGAGCAAGCAGTTAGTAAATCAGTTTTATTGAAAAGTCAAGCGACCACATCTCATCGAAAGCCTGCTAATGTTACTCCGTACACAAGTATGACCCCGACGACCAGGATAGGTACCGAATATTGAAAAATTATGCCTGCTTTTTTTTCTCTCTCTCATTCACCCTTGCTCTTTTGCTAAATTATTGCTCTTAAATTTTGGAATTAACTTCCTTCTGTTCCTTAGGGAGGACATCGATAAGCCCTATAAAGAAAAATCCGTTTACTAGGGATGTAAAAGCGAGCTTTAATCTTAATGCGGCAGATATCAACGAGATTTTCAATACAAAATATGAAACTGAAATTCGCAATGCCAGATCACAGAAACTTGAGACACTAATTACTGCACTCAATTCGGAAGCTACTAAATACGTAAAGATTTTGCCTATAGTGATAATATTAATCTGCTCTCTTTTAAATATATAAAGCAGGGCAACCAGAGCCCCGAGAATCTCAAGAATTCCTCGTTATTTATCACTAAACTAGTCAAGTAATGCAATGAATATTCATGCTTGTTGTGATAACATCCACATAGGGAGCATGGAGCAGAATATGACAGAATTCGTCGAAAACACAATTCCTACTTGCTCATGTTTTAGTCAGTACTATGCCTATTTCATAAGTGGGAAATTTAGTTAGCAGGAAAACAAGCTTAATTGAATTATGTTTCTCTGCATTTCTGAAGCTAGATTTAGATGCATTCAGAGAAGTTCACAAGTTAGAAAACTATCATTTTGATAATATGATAAAACGTATAAAATTAAACTTCACTAGCCTCAGTGCGACTCGGATATGAGACCAATAAGCAGGTTTTTTCATTCCAGAGATTAGCAAATATTTTTCAGGTGAGCCGATTATAGGTCAATCATCTCTCTTTATTTATTTCTATCATATTAAATTTTCGAGATACAATCATTTTGTCTCTATAGAATAAAACGCTCGTTTTATTTGCAATGAAGTTTTAATTTTTTGAAAAATCGTATTTTGACTAAGACATCTTAATTTAATGATTGGTGAACAATCTGCGTCAAACACCTGACATAATTTTTCGAGATTAGGGGCAATAATCTACAGCCTTTTAAGAAACAAAAACTCCAGTTTGTCTGATGCCTTCGATTTTTCAATTGTTAAGGACAAACCTTTTTTCCCTTTCGATCTGTCAACCGAAAGAGGTCCTCAAAACCCTAAAATAAATTTGATTGATAGACAACTCAAGCAAAACAAGGCTGATGTTATTACCACTATTTTAAGTAAACCTAACTCTTTGAACCCCGATCAAATCTTAGAGACTGGCCGCTTTTCAATGGGCTTGTACTTAACAATTGCGAATTTACCATTAAATTTCTAAGGAAGTACTCCGAATTGTTCAACGACGTGGATAAATGAATAGTTAGTTGTGTAGCTCCAAACTGAAAATTATAACTCCAATATTCAAGGACATCACTCAAAAAGTCCCGAAAATTCATATTATTAGTTGTTTAGGTTTAAGCCTTGAGTAATTCTCTTGAAAGAGCAGAGTTAGTGAATTGGGATTGTATTTCCTTTAGTACCTAGAGGTTTTATATCCATTAATCTGTAGAAGCTCTAAAAATTTTAGGATTACCCCGCGTATTGGTCGGCATCTGCGTTCTGTTGGAAATGTTGATTCGCTTTGAATTCCGAATAGAGAGTAAAGAAAACGTGCAGTGATTCGATGAGATTTTTATTGTTGGTGGTATTATGCACTGGAATGTCAAGCAAGTTGCAAGCGAGTTTGCAATAGTCTTTCAATTCAAGATCGATCTCTTCAGTTGGAAGTTTCATATTTGGAAGCGCTTCTTCAATCTCAGCTGGCCATACCTACGATAATCATATCATTTTAACTTATATTTTTTTATGAGGATTTTACTTGCATGAGATTCTCAATATCTGGGAATGGTTTAGAATAAACGACACTAGGAGGCTGTTTCTTCTTATGGACATCGCTGACATCTTGAATCCAAGATGTGATTTCTTTTGGATTCTTCTCGGCATTTTCGATAGAATGCACAACAATGTTCGTGTCCCCTCTCTTTTTCTTCATTAGTTCTCTGAACTGAAGGTCCAAAGTAGATTTTTTCGATTGATTCAAACATGGTTCATCCTTATCAGGGCTCAGCGATTCTCAGAAAAATGAAGTTACAATTGTCGTTAACCCTAGCGCCTCTGGCTTATTATCAGGTCTTGGAGGTTTCAAAAACGCATCCACCTCTCCCACTGATGGGATATACTCTGGAACGAACACTTTCAGTTTGGTATCAAGTTCTATAGGGAGAGGTTTGTATCTACACTGATGATCAGAAACAGAGGCTTAATTGAGCTAGTAATACCTTCCGATGTAAGTGAAGAGTTCTTCAATCTCAGATGTCACTTGCAACGATTTATAATCATCAGGATTGTATTGTCCGGGTACCGTATCGTAATCTTCATCCTCGTCATCGGGAGCTGGTCTATTATGTGAAATTTGTGCAGGACGCTGTCCAACATTAGCTTTTTGTTGGTATATCTCCTGTTCCATCCGATCCGGGCTTTCGTCATCACCAGACGCAATTTCTGAAAATGAAATAGGATTAGTGGATCAGTTCTTTTGCTTGGAATCTCACCTGAACCTTCGTCCGACAGTTCTACAGCTTCATCGAAGTGCTGATTCTCAATCTTTTTTGCTTTTTTGTCATCATCCTGTCCTCCATCATAACCTCTGTTATTGCCCTCATTGAAGTCGAAGTCATCATCTTCATGAGCCTGTAGTGGTGATTATAGCAAAATCTAATGCAGATTGGAACTTACTTCATGCTCTCGGTCAAATCCATGCGACATTTTTTTTCCTGTTCCAAATTCTTTTACAATTGAAATTTAAATATCAGATCAAATTTTGACGAGTGCACTCTTATTTAATCGTTCTGTTTTGAAGTTATCAGGTTTACTGCTCTTCATTAGAATATTTTTGCATTACTACAGACTTCAGCATGTTTATTGCTAAAGAGGAGAAGTGGCGGCAAGCTAGCTTTGGTTATAGCCATTTCTCATTGAAAAAATTTTAATAATTCTAACTAATTCTGGATGAGAACTTTGCAAATGTGACCAAGGAATAAAAATACATGGTATTTAGAATGAATTCTAAATGACGAAATAGTGAAATATTTTCGTGGTTTACATAATTTTCAAATGAAAAGTTATTTTTTCCAGCTTAACATGAAATGAAAATCAAACACTCTGAAGAGTGAGAGAATAAAATAAAATAAAACAATTCCTTTTGCCAAATGAAATGCATCTCTCATAGATAACTTTCATCTGGAATAAAATTAGTATTTGAAATATCAGGAATGAAATGTATATAAGGATACTACAATATGAGTCTGCCCATAACATTATTAAATCGATATTGCATGGAAACACAACAGTTTATAGCTACAGAGACATACAAAGAAATCATTTTTTCGAATTATTTTAAGCGGCAATTAACTTAGAAAAAATTAAGAAATATATAAATCTGTATATCAATGTTTGATAAGCCCACTTATGAAGATTTTCATTTTTGTCTCATACAATCATGCCCAAATACGACTGTGTGCATGCTTGATATCTAAAAAGATTACTATCAAATTGGGCTGAATTCCTTGGAAATTTTCAAAATATGTGCTTACAAATATGATATTTCCTTCGCACAGAATGGTAGTAAAGTAATCATTGACTCTAGTCCGTTCAAAATATTGTGGCAGAGGGTTGCACTTTTCTCAGAGTTTTTACCGAGAAATAACAATTCAACATTTTAAAGGAGAAGATTGTTGGTTGTTGGAATCCAAAATGACAGAAGGTTCACCTTTGCAAATGTGAATCAGAATCTATATGTGTGGGCGAAAACGTGGGGGAAAAAGAGAATTGTGTTTACAAATCGGCAAGGAATTGTTCACAAAATGATGGCGATTGATTTATAAAAAATAGTGAAAAGAAAGAATGCATCCAAGAGATTTCTCAGTTTGAAATATCGTAATTTTGTCATGCAGAGCTTAAACACTTGGGAAAACAGCAACTATTCCCACCAAGAGTATTTCTTCAGCGATGATGTGTGACTACTTCGTTCGTCCTTAGGGATAACCAATTGAAAAATCAGTATATGCAAATTGCGGACCTTAAGGACTCCAAGGGAATTAAGATATTCATTTATGGCTGAGAAAATTGGGTAAAGAAGAACCAAATCAACAATTTCAAGACGCGTTCATATCTTTGAAACTTCTTGTAAAGTTTGATGTGAATTATACAAAATCGCTTTCGGCATTTGAAAATTTTTCTGACTACTATACTATATCAGTGGTTAAATAGCTTAGCTGACTAAAATTGTAATTGATTTGATCCAATGTTCATTATCATTCAGAGAAATCTAACAGAATTCACCAAGAAAATAGGGAATAAGGCCAAATAATGTGTGCTTCATGATCCAAGGGTCGAGCATTGTGGCGAAATTAGCAACGCGACCTGGATCATTTCACCCAGCGTTAGCAATGACTTCGTTTGGCTATTAAAGCTTTCTGTGAAGTCAGGTTATACCTTTTGATTCCTTATTCGGGCAGTATTTAAGATCAGCCTCTATCAGGATCTAATAAAATTTACCAAAAAAAGAACCAAAAAAGGGTTTTCAAAACTCATCTCTTTTTGTTTTCCAACTTTATACAAAAGACAAACAATGTCAGAATTAGACACCTTTGTTCAGTTGATCAAGAATATTCTTGGGAATGAAAACCAACTTCGAAAAGAGTCAGAAACAATTCTCAATCAAGTTAGAGAACGCAATCCTAACCAATACTTTCTTGGTTTGCTCGAGTTATTGAAAGGTAAATATCCTGGACTTCTATTTAGATATTTCTTCTTCTTTTACTCACGTCTTTCAACTTTGAGCTCCTCTGTTTTTCTAACTAGACAGCTAATAACTATTTTTGCAGGTTCAAATGATCCACAAATTCGCAATTTCTGCGCGGTCATGATGAGAAAACAACTGTCAATCTTCTCTGAAGCCAACTTTAACGCCATGTGGCCTCTGTTGGACGGACCAACAGCAACGAAGATTAAAGAAGAAATCTTTGTAATCTTAACGAAAGAAAGCGCCAGCAACATCAGACATCAAATTTGCTGGCTTATTGGAGAACTTGGCGCCACAGTCAACAGCCTGAACGATGAAGACAAGAAAAAAATGCCTCAAGAAGGCCAAGAATGGGCAAAATTTGTTCCTCAAATTATGGAATGCTGGATGTCAGAGATCCCAAGTATGATGGAAGCTACCTTAAGAATTATGTCCTCGCTGTTTAATTATAGCAGCGAGCAATTTCTTAACCACAAGAAGGACCTATTTGCCGTTTTCAAAAAAGGATTAGAGCATGAAGAAATCAATATCAAAACGGCTGCTGTCGATACTCTGACCTCATGGGTTTCTGTCATCCCACCAAAGGATACTAGATTGTATGAAGAGCTTCTCCCTCAAATGATGGAGGCGATTCTGTATGTGTTGGCTAAGGACGAATACCAAGTAAATCAACTTCCTTATGATCTAAATTAATCCATTTGATCCACTGTAGGGACAAGAGAGTCTCGGAAATATTATCGATTTGATTGAACACGAACCTAGTTTCTTTAAAAAGAACTTCGGCCATCTGTTCCAGACTATGCAGAAGATATGTGGAGTAAAAAATGTTGAAGATGATAACATTAAACAAATGGCTATTCAATCTATCTGTTTGTTTGCTGAAAGAGAACCTGTTCTCTTCGAAAAAGACCCAAAACTTCTCAGAAGCTACTTAGAGATGGTGTTGGCTTATATGATCGAGGTCAGTGCAGATCCAGACAGCGATTGGGAAACTCCAAAGGAAGGTATCTTGATATAAAAATTGATCATGAGAATAATCACTTATTGATAATATTAGGATACATGGAATCCAGAGAAGGAACCGAATATTCTGGTGAAAGATACGGCTGTGAAATCATAAATCGACTTGCTGAATGCGTTGGACAGCAGCAACTCTTGAAAACTTTAGCAGAATTGGTACAACAGATGCTTGCTAGCTCGGATTGGCGGTTCAAATATACCGCTTTGATGTCGCTCTCGCAACTCGGAGAGCATATCAACGATTTGAATGATATTGTTCCTGTAGCTGAAACAGCTGTTAGACATTTCAAAGACCCTCACCCAAAGACCAGATGGGCTGCGTACCATGTCATTGGCATGCTTGCCGAGGACTGCCACCCTGAGTTCCAGATAAGATTCCATGAAACCTTGATTCCAACTCTCATTCAAAGTTTGAATGAACCTGTCCCGCGAGTTTTGTGCCATGTGCTCAATTGCTTATCTAATTTCATGGAAAGTCTGCCAGAGGAACATACTCCTCCTTACATCGAAATGGTTTTGACTAGTATCTTCCCAATTCTTAAAGATGGAAAAGTGAGACTAATGAGAGAGTGCTCTCTTGCTGTATTATCTGCAACAGCTGAAGCAGCGAAAACAAATTTCAAACCATACGCTGACAAATGTGTCCCATTCTTGTTCGAAATTCTCAAGACCCACACCCAGAAGGAACAAAAGCAAATGAGAGGTCAAGCCATAGAAACCCTCACTATAATTGGCAGCTCGATTGAGAAAGAAGCTTTTGCGAAGTATTTGCCTGATGTGGTTCAAATATTGCTCAGTATTATGAACGATGTCTCGCTTGACGATGCGGATCCTCAGCGTAGCTATCTCATCGCCGGTTGGCAAAGAATCTGCATAACTCTGGGAGAGGATTTTATTCCTTATCTTGATGTGATACTTCCTCCAACTTTGAAACTCGTCGAAATCGTCCTTAACAATGCCCCAAAAGAGGAAGAAGAAATTAGCGAGTACGCGGTTTCAGATGATAACTTTGGTAAAAGAAACAGAAAGGACAAAGCGAATGAAACGGTCAGACAAAACCTAAACACTTTCGATCACGAAGAAGTCGAAATAGCCATTAGTATGATTCAAGTCTTCGTTACTGAGCTGAAAAAAGGCTATATTCCTTACGTTGAGAAAACGACAGAAATAATTCTGAGGGCCGTCAGTTACAAGGTTAATAACAATATCAGAGAAAAAGCTGCCGGCTGTCTTCCAGCATTACTTGAAGTTGTGAAGGATTCTACTCACGAAATGAAAGACCAAGTTGTCTTGAAGCTTGCACATATGTTCCTCAACTCTCTGTGGAAGGAAGTCGAGAAGGAATATGACCCAGAAACTCTCATTATGCAAATATCATCTTTCAAAAATTGCATCGATGTTTGCGGAAGATTCATGAACAAGCAAGAACTCGAAGAGCTCTCATCCAAGATACTTTTATTACTTTCTGAGTCGGATAAACGTAAAACAGAAAAGAATAAATACAAGAATCTTGAAGACGAAGATGACGAGCTGGCTGGATACGAAGTAGACCCCGATGATGACGATGAGGAAGATCTACATATTGCCCTCGCAGAATTAATGGGAATACTTTTTAAAACCCACAAGGAACTCACTTTGCCACTTGCTGGTGTGGTTTATACTCAAATTCTCTCTAAAGTGTTGCAGCCTGGACTGAGCGACAAGATGCACAAATTTGGATTATTCTTGATTGATGATATGGTCGATTATCTGGGATATGAGTTGATTCCTGATATCTGGCCTCATCTCGCAGAAGCTCTCATAAAGTTTGCCACCGACAAAACTGCCTATATCAGACAAGCATCTGTCTTCGGAATCGGTTTACTTGCTCAACGAGGCAAGGAATATTTCAAAGGAATCGCCGAAGTATGCGTTCAAAAAGTAGCCGAGTCTTTGAAGATTCCTAAAGGAAATGAAGTCGAAAAAATTTACAATTTCTCAGTAGATAACTCTGTAGCCACGCTGGGAAAAATAATGCAACTTCATCCTGAGAAGGTGAATGTACCTGTTCTCGCAAAGCTATGGTTTAGTCATCTACCTCTCAAAGCAGATATTCCAGAAGGACTGGGACAGCACGAGCTCCTTATGGATATCTTATTGAGTGGAAATGCATCGATGATTTTAGGAGACAATGGAGAAGGCATAGGTCATTTGCTGAAAATTATTGCACAGATAACTGACTCGAAGATGTCGAATGATAGCATTAAGCAGAAGATGACAAAGGTGCTCAAAGGTCTGGTTGAAGGTCCAACTCAAAAACTGGTTGAGCAGGGTGTGATGGGATTGTCTGAGCTTCAAAAGCAAAGAATAAGAGGTCTTCTGAAAGTTTAAGAGTGACAGTGTTAGATTTGTATTTTTTCCCTCTCCTTCTATGCGTTGTCTATCTAGGATTGTTCTCTAGTTTACACAGAATTATTGTGTTGAGAATTTCAAGTTAGGGATATGTCTATTATTTAGTTCATCAGATAGTGTGGTAAGGTTCATATCAATATTGGAAATAATAAATCATTTTCATTCCAAGCCTGAGATTAAGAATTGTGTTTTTTGCAAGGTTCTGAAGTTTAATGCATCAGATCAAATCGTACGAAATGCAAAGTAATTTATTTTCACTGTCATTTTTGACTAACAGAGAGTAAATATAATTATCTCCCATCATGACTCTAGGAACGAGGAGTACGCTCTCTTTTTCCGAAGCGTTAAAAGCGCAGATTTCGGGAATCGATGAGCTCAGAATAAAGTTTGAAAAGATTATTCCAAACACAGAATATCTGTATTGTATGATATGCGAAGAATGCTGAAATAATTCTAACAATTTAGAAAAGTATTCTCAATTTCCATTGTGTGAATCTTTAGCAATCCATTCATTTCCATCATTATCAGCAGATGAATATTATAAATGTCTCCAGCTCTTCTAGAATGTTTGAAAATAACCAAATCAAATGAAATTAGGAATTCTTTGCTTAACTTGGATGAGAAGTAATTTGTAGGAATTTTATCAAGATATATTATCTGAGGCTTTTTACATGGAGTTGGCTGAAAATTTTTCATATGAATCATCGTAACCTTCAAATTAATGGAAACAATACAGATAAGAATTTCATTCTGAATCCTCTAATCCTGATACTACGGAAAATGCAAGATGTAGTTCTCAAACATATTTCGTATCATCAGTCATCCCTTCAAGCTCCAGTTCAGTAGAGGTAGGAGTGATTCCTGATTTTTTCATTCTAATTTTTCTATTTTAAGATAGGGTCTGTTCGAAGTCACTAAATCATACTACGCGGAATGAAGAGACTTAGCATTAATTCCATCTCCCCAAAATATAGAGCAATTTGACTCGGAATATTTGTCTCCATGAATATTTTATTTCATGCTACAAAGAAATTCTAATTCACAGAGAGGAATTCAGAAAAAATAAATGTTCTAAATTACTGACTGAGCAAATGTAAAGATTTGATCTTGTAAAAACGAAATCGTTCGATTTTAGTATGGCGATAAATTGATCCGAACTCACCACTATTATATAGAAAATATGATATTTCTTTGGCAAACTCGAAGCTCAAACCTGGTAGGAGGGTTTTAACCAACAAATGATTTTGGAACTCTTATTATCAATAGCCTTGTGCTGGGTGCTAACTTCTGTGGTAATCAGGCCATATGTTCAACTTCTTTATTATAGAAGAAAAGGGGCATTAACATACTATTTTCCTATGCTTGGGTTGTTTGCAAAGCTTATTAGGGAATTCAAAAACACTGACGATTTTGGGCTATATTCGAAAAATTTAATCAAGGAGCGACCGGATTTGAAGGTTGTTGCAACCAATTTTGGTACAAAAGTTGGAGTAACTTTGGTTGATCCAGTACTTGTTAAAGAAGTCCTTCAGAATCAACAAAGATACAAGAAAGGCAATTTTTTTGGTGTTCTCAATCTCATTTGGAAAAGATCAATTCTCATGGCGCAAGGAGAAGAATGGAAGTCAAGCAGACGACTCATGTCCAAAGTCTTTAGTTTTGAGCACTTACAGAAATTGATTCCAAGTATCCAAAGGTTAACTAATGAAACTCTAACTGAGTTGAAAACCCAGTCTATCGGTAAAGAAATAGACAGTCTTGAGTTGTTCAGAAATCTAATTGGGAGCATCTTTGCAGAATTTTTCTTTGGCGCCCATGTGAAAAAGCACAGCATGGAGGGGAAAACCATCCCAGTCTATTTTGCTGAAATGATAACAGGACACTCGATGGCCTCAGTAACACCGCTGGCATTGACCTTTGGAAGCACTGCAGTAAAATACGGACTCACATCGTTTTATAGATCAATAAACCGTCAAGCGAGTATCTTTCGCCGCTATGCTTTAGACATTATTCGTGAGAAGAGAGAAGCGTTTAACAACAGATCCAAAGGAGATGAATCCCATCAAATTGATTTACTTGATATCTTTTTCGAGTGCCAAGAATCTATTGGAAATCTCTCTGATGAAGATTTAGTGGATAATTTTGTTGCTTTCTTCGCAGGAGGGACAGATACATCAGCTCATCTTCTCCAAACTGTCATGTATTACCTTGATCGATTCCCAGAGTATAAGAAAATGCTAAGAGACGAGATTAACAATGTAATCACAGATGCCACTCAAAATATCACTCTTGAGCAGATCAATAGGCTTGAGTTCACAAATGCAGTGCTTAAAGAAACTCTTAGAATGGTGCCTCCTTTTTCACAATTGATGCAAAGAGAAGCTCTATTCGATCATCATATTGGGGATTTTCTAATTCGGAAAGGAAGCCTTGTTTCTGTTGATATTCTTGCTCTACATCATCATCCCAAAAGGTTCGAAAATCCTGCACGGTTCAATCCATTCCGGTGGGTCAAAGGACATCCTGATTTCAACGAAGAAATGAGCAAAGATCCTTACTTATATCTTCCTTTCTCGGCTGGACCTCGCAACTGTATTGGGCAACCACTCGCGATGCTTGAAATGAAGATAATATTAGCTTTGTTCGCTCGTCAATTCGAATGGAAGGTGAAAGAGGGGTATAAACTAAGGCTGATCATAAAATTCGGCTATGAACCTATGGAAAGTGTTCCTATTGTTTTAGAGCCACTTCACTAAATGAATCTGTTGAGTTTAAACTTTTATTGAATTTCGAGTGATGAATCATTCCTATTTAAGGACATTAATCGTTCCATTTCCTAGAATAGAAATGAAGTTGTACCTTCTCTGATGAATTATGTTCAAAATGTTTGGAATGCCACACTGAAAATGCCCATGAAACTGACCATTCTTTTTGTTTTTTTATTTCAGAAAGCAAGCATGCACTGCTTGGTTTAGTTAATATTTTCTTGTTGAGTTCGTTGTTCACCGAAATGGAGAAAAAATATTGATATTCCTAAAACTTTGAAGCAAACCTAAATATTCTTCCCAATTATTATTGTATCAAACACTAGAGTAATAATATTAAATACTCTTTTTGTTGGAATATGAAAAGCAGGCAACCCTTTACCAGCATGCTGGAAATTACAATAAAAGAGTTCAGTGGTAGCGACAGTTAAAATTAGACAACTTTCTAAAATTAAAGGGCCTATGTTTGCTTTGAAATTTCAAAAAAAAAAGTATTCAAACAACACCACATTAAGATAAATTCTAAATACAACGAATCAGGTTCCAAGATATTCCAATCTCTCTTCCATGAATTATAAATTCAGCCCACAATCAATAATTTTTGACTTTCAATTAGTGCTTTCCTCCTCCACTTTGAGCAGCTCTTTTTTTACATCTTCTGGAAGACTACTAAGCAAACCATCAAACCGATCTTTAATTTCACTCAGTTCAGTTTCCAGTTTTTGCTTCTCTTCCATGAGCTGCTCGTTGTACTCGATGACTGAAAGGCTGTCGTCAACTAGTTTTTCTTTTTCTTTTCGCAAAGATTGATTCTCTTCGAGCAATTCAAGATTCATTTTTAAAATTTCATCATTATCTTTGCGGAGATCACAGTTTTCAGTCAATAAGTTCTTGTTATCTTCAATCAGCTTCATACAATATTTAAGTAAGCTATCGTAATCTTTTAAGTAGTTGTCAATGAATTCATCTTCCTTTGGATCTGTGTTTTTATGATTTATAATAAGAGTGATTTAAAGTGAGTTTGAGAATGGACTGCATACCGTTATCTTTTGTCTGGGTAATTGGCTGTAACTTGCGGCTTCCAGAAGTGGTTGGAAAGTTTTGCATATTTACTTCAAATACAATAGTCTTCTAAAATTAAAATTTTGATTTTTCAAAATAGACGGCTTTTATTTTGGCAGGTCTGTTTAGCAAGCAACCTTATCAAAATAATTTTTTCCATTATTTATTTATTCAAAAGATGTTTGCTTGCTCACTTTTTGTTATGCACTTTTTGATGTGAATCAAGCAACAAACTCAAAGTAAGAAGATATTTGAAAGCTTAATCATCTGTTATCATATCTCAATGAATGTTTTTACAAATGTACTATGTTGGCTTAAGATAATGAGAAACGTATTCACTCTATCTAGTGCGGTTCTAAACCTTGTTGTTCTGGATCTGAAGGTTTTTCATTTATGTGAGCTTTTAGACTCATCATCAAGATATGAAGTTTCAGATACTTTTGAATAATCATCTCAAGTCGTGTATCATTATCAAGAAATACGCGAGTTTCTGTCCCATTTTTGATAATGACATAATCTGGCTCGGGGATAATTTGATTTTGCTTTTCTTTAGCTTTCTCCAAGAACCATTTTACCAAGCGATCTACTGAAGCTTCCAAGTCCTCAGAATAGAACTCTTTAACTTCATCAAACTCACCAAGTAAGCTGGAAAGAGCTAAGAGACGCTCTGCAGTTATTTTCTTCTCATTCATAATATCATCAATGGCTTTTTTGTGGCTACTGTCGATTGAGTCTTCCTCATGAAGCTGCTCATTTTGTGACTTGTTCAAATTGCTAATAGCCTCTTCTTGTGTTTGGATATGCCCCTTCGTCGGATTTTCATCAGCCATTCCCTTACTCATAGATTCTGTCGTCTCCTGTACCATGGTTTTTGACTCTTCTGTGGTATTCATAGAATTCTCAGAGGGCTCCTCAACTTGTGTTTGCGTTGGGTCAATTATCTCTTCGTTGAGAGTGGAGATAGGGCCTCGATCTTCAGTTTGAATGCAAATTTCCTGACTAGCATCTGCTTTCTGTGTTGACATTTCTGCTTCTTGATCTTGAGGTGGCAGAATCTCTTCTGTCTGAGTTGACATCGTTACAGTTTCAACTTTCTTCGTATATGAAGGAATCTCTGTCTTTGCTGAGACCTTGTGTGTTTCTTCGAGTTTCATCGTATCTCCCTCTAACTGCAGGTGCTGACCAGAGGGATGATTAATACATTCTTCCATCTCTTCATCATCTTTTGAGATAAGTATTTGGCCATTTACGATTTTTACATATCGAAAAAGGAGTATCTTGTAGGCTCCTTCTAAGAAACCTTTTTTCGATGACCATCCTCGGGAAACTTCTTTCAGTCTCTCTTTGGCTATTAACACATATTTCTGAGAAATAGCTAAATGATTTCTTAGCATTCCAAACACATACATTTGTCTCATAAAGAGAGCGAACATAAGGAAAGTTTTATTTTCCAACCCTTTGAGATGCGTGATTGAAATATCTGGAGAGTCAATGAAATTTTTCTTAAACTTCTCGAGTCCAAGGTTTGAGTCGAAGATAAACTCTTTGTCAAGTACAGAGTACATTTTATCTTTGATCTCAGATCCAGTCAAGTCTTTGACGCCTTCCCAGATACTCTCCTGATAATCCCAGAGCTTCTCTAGTTCTATATTATGACCCAGCATCTTCAAGAGAGTAACCATGACCATTTTTTCTTGTTTTCCCAAATTTTGACCTTCCATCAGCACATTATCTAATCCATTCCAATCGATCATCTCAATAATTGCATTCATAAAAACACCAAACTTTTGGTAGAAAGGTGCACGGATTTGCATCAATTTGAAATGCAATTCAATATCGTTGCACAGATCTGCTGCAACGATCTGGTCTAACATTTCTCTCTTGAAAATTGTGTGCCATGTTCCTCGTACCATGTCTCTCCATTCATTACAAACTGCACGCATTGAAAACAACTCTGATGATGTCAAATAGGGGAAAATATAGGTTTGCATGATATGAGCTGGAATTCTATCAATTTTTGATTTCTGTGTGACTATCGTATCATCGCATATTTTTAGTTTCACCTCATATTTGTTGTTCACAGTAAAACAAATACTTTTATCGCTAGGGTTATAGGTTGGTAGCACCTTTTTTTTGAGTATCATGTTTCCTAATTGATTGTGTTCGAGCAGCCCGACGATATCCATAGGATCATCACTCATCCCGTCGCCCTCAGCAATCTCATTTCGTTTCTCTCTGGATTCTTGCAATTCTTCTAAGCCTTCTTTGTTGGCCGGTTGGGTTTCATTTTGATCGAGCCCCTCACCAAAATACATTATTTTGTTGGGACTTGTTCTAACACTCCGTAAATGCATCTCTCTCTTCTTGCTCTTTATAATTCTAATGAGCTTATCCAAATGATGTATTTGAGAGTCCATTAGCATCTTATGGTAGTAGTTAAGTGCATCACCGAGAGCATTGAGCGCTGAAATAGATTTGTCTTTGATGATCGACGTAAGGATATATTCATCAATTTTAGGCTCTTTTAGATTGATAGCGTCTAGCTTTGGATTCGGAGGACATAGCATTTCTTTTAAAGCCATGATACTTTCTTCAGATAGAAGATTAGTACTGCTGATGCTGTTCACGAGGTTAAAGAGATTGTTTTGCATATACAAGTATGGATTTCCTTCTTGCTCTTCTTGGTTATTTTGAAGTTCTGCCTCTTGTGGGTCACCCACTTCATATGGTCCATCCTGTTCATGTTGTTCATTCATTTCTACTAGCTCTTCTTCTTCATGCTGCTGATGTTGCTGAAACAAATTCTGCTCTTCGTTTTCTTCTTCGACTAGGTTCGCTTCTTCTTGTTGTTTAGGTATGCCTTGACTTTTCTCTCGTACTTGGCTATGCTGGGCAATGTCGTTAACATCGCCTTTTGCTTCAGAGCCACCGTTCGAAACCTGATTCTCAAACAAATTTTCGGTATTTTCTATTGGAAAGCCGTCCTGTTCTTTATTTTCTTCCATATTGTAGTCAACGTTTAAATGAAATAATTGGAAATTAACAATTTGTATCAACTCAACTTTTCAAAAGACCGTAAAACAAAAAATTTAATTATAAGACTGCAGGTTCTAGCTGAATAACGAACTCACAGCTTCGGGTATGCTCCGTGCCCGCGAGATTAGGCATCTAAAATTTGATTCAAGGGCGACTTGGTCTTACTAGATCCGATAAGTCAGAAGAGTCCTCACTACACTTTAATAAATCATCATCTCCTCTACAGCACTTGGAGAAGCTTAGATGGAATTATTTGAAAAAAAAGTGAATTCTATGGCGACAAAATTCTGAATATTTTTTTGAATGAGATAGTTCTGCTAATTCACACTTATCTCCTTTCCAAAAATGATGGAAGGGTCTGATGAAGGCTGCATTGAATATGACTACCAAGAATATACTTAAATTAAAAATATCTGTTTTCTTTGCAGTACCAGCGACGCGCTTTAGTAGTAATATAATAGACTCTTGACTCATACTGAGATATTTTTTTTAAAAAAAAATTGATTCAATGTTCGTTTAGCGTGAGCTAAAACCAAAAGTAGTCTCGCATTATATTATCAGCTAAGATGTTTCAATCCTGCAAGTAGGCTTAAACCTGTTTTTCGCAGTAAAATGAGTCAAGAAGACAGCTGATATTCCATTTGCTTTAGAAAAATGCATGAGTGCCATGCTTTTTATTATTTTTTTTATTTTAGAGAAGGAATACTTGTTGCATAATCATTTTGAGTTGTATAGTTTTGATGTGACAATTTCTATTTCTATATATCTCGGGATTTATGACTTAGAGAAATAGACAGGAAAAAAATGAGCATAGTCTCTATCGTATAAACTCAAAAATTACATTTTCAGCGAGCCATGAGTAGCTTTTAAAACTTGTGTTTCGGAGAAGCTTCTTTATTGAGTTGAGCACTGCCATTGCTTATTTTCACTGAAGGGTCTTGGGCTGATTGTTTTATATTGGTCGGACTATTCGTTGGATTTACGGCACCACCATGGTTAGGATCGACAAGGACTGTGATCTCACCATCACCACACCCACAGAGAAGATACCGTTCGTCACGCGAGAGCAGGATGGATAGAATTGGAATATCCTTTGCTGCTGTAAATTTTTTTCGAAGAGTAAGGAAGGGCAATTCACGAATAAAGAGTTCTCCCTTATAATTGCCATATGCAAGATATTCGAGCTTGTTCAAATCTTTGATTATTATCGGTGATAAGTTGCTGAGAGTTTCTTCCTTTATGCTATCAAGAAGCTGTCCATTTATTGAGTAAGAATAAAGCTTCTTATCTGCTGAGGACGAGAAAACAACAGCTGCAAGAGGGCATGAAGTTAGAACGAACTAGATTAGGAGAATAAAATTTGAGTCGGAATAAGTTTCGCTTGAAAAAAATTACGTTATCAATCGGTCGAAGGTGAGGATGATAAATCGAGCGCAAGAACTTTCCATTATGGAGGTTGTAAAGATTGATTCGACCGTCTTCGCCTGCTGATCCAAAAAGTACCAGTTCATTCGAGATGAGAACACTGGAGATCTTAAATTGATGAAGTACGTGATAAAACAAAAAATATTCTTCTAAATGATCGTTACCGTGGCATCATGGTCATAAAATTGGAATTTTAAATTGAGCCTCTTTTCAGGAGTAATTTTCCATAAGAAGCACTCTCCACACTTCGATCCTAGCGGTATATTTCAGTATATCAAAGAGCGTTTTATAAGATACCTGAGATCAAGTAGGACTCTTCTTTGTTGGTAGCAAGCGCAGAAACAGTGTCAGTGTGATTATAATAAGTTTCGAGAACTTGGTCTGTCTCAGTTGCGAGCACCACCATTCGTCCACCCCATACACCACCATACAGCATCAATTTACCGTCATCTAATAGCAATACAGGGTAATTTAAAATGTTTAGAGATCTGTCTGTATTTTCAACGCCTTCGTCTAAATAACAAAACTTTCATATTAGTTATGTTCGAAACAAAAATTGTTAACTTTTGATTTTTCCGAGCTGAACTGGTTTCTCTTTTTCTATTCCACAACTGAATGGGATATTCGAAGCCATTGTCGGATTATTGTTTGAATTCCACCACCTGTAGTAGGTGATGGTTCCATCTCTTCTGATGCCGATCAGTCGCGTTTCATTAATAAATTTAAGTTTCACCAAAGATCTGCCATGGGCAGTGAAAATCGAGTACTGGTTATGAGGATCTGAAACATTCTTCTTACTGGATGGACGATAGAAGCGAATATCTGCTGTTGGGTCCCCAATGATCTTATAGCTTAGAAGTGATTCTCTGTTGAGTCTCTGAGGATGAGGTTTTAAGAAAAGCTGAGACGGAGTCTGTCCAAAATGGATGAGCTGAGTTTCTGTTGCGGCGCGAGTGGCTGGATCCGTTATTGTCTCCAGATTGATCATGTCTTCGTAGGTGAGGTAATAAAAAGTGTTTAATGCCTTCTCAGCTTCTTTCCCTCTTTGTTTATATCCAAATATTAGATCGATCCAATGATGAAGATTTTTCGACACGACATCCGATTCAAGAGCAATGCGGAGTATTGTTACGAATCGATAGGGATTGAACCTACTCCACTTTGGCATCTGGACATGATTGACCCTTACTCCATTTTGCATCACGCCAAAATCTAGTTTCTCTTTATTGTATAAGAATTCCGGGAGGAAGAAGAATTCAGGTACAAGTTCTCGAACATCAGCGATTTCTGAAGTGGCTGCGTTATAACTGTCTTCAATGGAACAGAAAAGTCGGTCTGCAAGATCAAATCTTCCACCTTGTAGTTCTTTGGCCCCCTGTGTGTAAGGGTAGAGCCTGAGCAAATATTGCAAGACGATCGCTGGGCTAGAGTAATGACTTCCAAAATGGAATTTGGGAATCGCGCTGAATAAGTCCATGTTCTCAAATCGTTCTTGGAATGTTTTTGTGCGTTCCTCACTGCCAAGAGCACCCATTGTCTTTGATAGGTCTCGATAACTTGCAGGATCATCGAGATTAATGAGATCGGAGGAGTATTGGGATAAAATCCAAGGAAAGACATGGTACTGTGTCAGGTCTTTGTAGGAGCGTCCAGCAAGCGAGTTCAGTGCCATCAAATACTCAAAGTTTGAAATTTCATACGTCTGCCACTTTTTGGTAAGACCTGATTTCTCAAGAATCTTGCGTGGATCCAAGGTATTGTAAAAGACCAAGTCAGGAATGCGAGTTTTTCTCATGCTAGCTAACTTTTGTGAAACATCTTCGAAGTCGCCATCAGGGAAGTTGAACAGGAGAGAGTTTCCTTCAATGAGAAAAATTTCTAGAGCTGTTTTCTGTGTAACATATCGTCTCTTTTGGATCTCCGTTATGTGATCCAGCGGCCACTCTTTAAAAATTCTCTTGTCTTCAGCCAACTTGAACGAAACAAGGGCGACCTTATTTGGTTTTTGGATTATTCCATCAAAGATAAATCTATTCATTCGATAAATGAGCTTTATTTCGATAGAATGTTAAAGATCATTACACAAGTTTCGAGGAGGTAATTTGAAGGAAGCCTGCTCTGAAAGTAAGCGCTCTGATCCATTGTGCTTTTTTCGTCATAAATATCTCGTCTTTTGGAGCTGTACGCAGTGAATGAAAGCTTTCATGAGCAGCCTTCTGATCTTGCGCCTTCTTGTGTTCGCTACTAGCTTGGTCGTTCTGGGGAGAAGCCTCAGTCGTCATAAAAGCCTAGAATGAAGAGATAAGTTATAAGAAGTTATCGCTTATTAGTAAACCTTGAAAAAGTCTTTTCCCATCTTCGTAAGGCTGAAACTCTTATTTGCTTCCTTTTCAACAAGAACGGGCGAGGTCTTTTCCGAAGGGATATAAAGATTTTGAACGCCTAATTTGGGGAATATGTCGGTGTTTACGGACACTAATAGCTTGCGCTGTCTCCTCTCTCTGTAATCGTTTTCATATTGCAGAACGTATGCTGGTTCGATTAGCTTTAACTTTAAAAATGGTCTTGCGCGAGATTCAGTTTGGAATCTGCTCATTTTGTGATAGAATAAAGTGCTCGTCTTGATATCATCCCACTCCTGAGCTTTATATTTCTCGTCTCGTTGATCATAGAAGCTTGGATGTCGCCATTGTCCTGAATAAATCCTCTGTCTCTTCCAGATTTTGCGCCAAAGGCTCTTTGCAATGCGCATACTCTCCTCGTCGAATGCCGTTATTTCATGTTTATGAACATCTTCTAACTCATGTATTTTTGTTGCTCTTTCATAAATCATGTCCTCCCAGGATTTGGCTATCGTCCTAATCTTCTTTTGAGAAATCTCGTTTGCAGACTCTGACTTGCGAGCAATAGCTTGTAACTTCGAGAATATATTTTTATTGATTTTTTGATATGACTCCCCAAAATAATTCTTGATCAGGTCAAGCACCACGTGATTTTCTGTAGTTGCGCAATACCATTCCTTATCAAATATTGCTGAGTCGATTTTCGAGAAATGCGTACTCTGTTGTTGTTGTATTTCAGCAACCAACATCAGAGGTTGTGGGTGATTTGCACTTAATATAAATTTGAATAGTTCAAAAGTTAGAAGGGTGAATGGACAAGTATTTTCGTTCGCAGTTGTAGTAATTGTATTTGTCGCACCTGTGTTTGAAGTGATTGAACCACGTTCGATGGGTTTTTTGCGAGACGACTTTGATGATTCGTAGGTGCTGAAGTTTCCATTATGAGAATTTAAGAAATCAACCATGCAGAGAAGGAAAATGATGCTGCTTCGAATGGATTGTCGCACGATAGATTTGCATTCTTCTTGGGCCTCGGAAAATAGAAACCTGTATAGCAAGGAGATGAGATATGCGTCGATGGACAGAATCTGAGATTGAATGTATGCTGTTAACGTTTTGTCACGGCAATTTTCAGCCGCAATGAGGTTATATTTGAATATTTTCTCTAAACTGAGACAGTAAGTTTCCACATGATGTAAATTGTTGTTCTTTATTGCATCCTCCAGTGCGCACATGAGAAGAATTGTCACCACTTTTAAAAGGCAACCTCGGGTTGGCTCGCTTTCGACATAAGGCTCAAATGTGAAGACCTTTTGATAACAAGAAGAAGGTGAATAATTCAACAATATAGAATGATTACTTGCATAAGTTTCAGATGCTCCTCCGATTGGGTGTTGCACAATAATTCTGATAATTTCGATCCTATTTCTTTGGAGTCAGTGCAATTTCTCGGAGGGAGTGAAGCTTCTGGACAAATTTTATCCAATAATTTTGCTACATTTTCAACAATTTTCCAGTCAAGCCAATTTGTGTCCTTTAACATCTCTCTAAAATCTATTTTGTTGAATTGAAATTTAATACATCGTCAGTCAGGGGATTTTACTCAGTGGGGTCTCTTGCTCTTGGGTTATTCTCGTCAATAAAGGTGATATGCTGGTGTAACCGTTTTCACCGCATTGATGCTGGGCAGTCGGATCCCCATGAGAAGAGATAACAATTTCTTGAGTATAGAAAATAGCATAGCAGATATTTCTCCAATAGGGAGCTTGTAGAGAAGGACGAGATGCTTCCGAATTTTCGCTAAAACGAAGCATAAGGTATTCGCTCAAAGAGAAATATAGAATACATCAGCGAGGCCAAAAGGAGCGTCCATAAATGTCGGACCAAAAATCTTCCTGCCTTTCCGGCCTTTTTTTTTTTAAATGATTAGAGATACCAAATATATAATATTTTACTTCGTTCGGAGTAAATCCTGCAGCAATCTCTTTTTGCCGTTTGTTCTCCATCCAAGCAAAAATATCTTGGAATCGTTTTTGAAGATCCATTTCGTTTGCGATAGCATACGTCAACAGTATAGTGTGAATCTTGCTGCCTAGTTCCCATATCTAACTAAAATAAATTTCCTTTTCACATGTGCCAATCTACCGAGGAAGGAACGCCTGAAAGCTCTGTATCAAAAAGTTGAGACTGGTATTCAAACAAGGTGTTCAATAAGAATGGCATGAATTCGGGGATAGTTAAGAGTGCCTGACGATTAGAATTGTTCCACTTTACAAGCATGTATAAGTCTTGGATGATCTAGTTTGAGCAATAATAAAAGTGAGTGAGTTCGATGAAATCAAATACTTTCTGCTTTTCAATCTCTTTGCTGATGGGATATAATTCTATGATAACTTCAGTCACTGCAAGCGAGTGGATTTGGTCTGTGTCATCAACCATAATCGATCCGTCTGGCTCTTTGGATGATTTATGAAGTAGCCACCCCAATAATGACTGGTAAAAGTTTTCTGGCAGATCATCCAACTGAGACATTGTTGGATGCAAGCGAAGTTTGCCTGCGATATCGAGAGTCTTTTGGTCTTCATTTGTTGATTCTGGCTGGTTACTTTCCGTGGGTTGGCTTTGAGGCTGTTCCGACTTTTCGAGCTGCTTTTGGTTCGGTTCATTTTCATCTGTCGTTTCAACTACAAGAAGGAGTTAAAATAAATACCCCTTGTGGGCGGCTGTGGAGTTTGTTACTCTGAAGCTTCTTGGAGAAAGTCCCAGGCTTCTTCCGGAAATTCTTAACGTTTTGAATATCTTCAAGGATTGGAGTGGGGTTTAATTCAACATCGGCAACTTGGTTTCCTGGACGCGCAATTTCTGGCATCTTATTCTCATAGAAATCAACTTGTACTTTTTCTCCCTCTGTACATGTGTATCAGTTAAAAAGTTATATTGAAGTGAAATTGTTACTCATAAATTGGACGCATTCTCGCGCCAAATCTGAGATTTCTTGAATATAGTTCTCAATTGGATCTTGAGCGATACGCTTCCCTCTTTCTCCTCCAATATCGAATTCTTCGTTTATAGTGTCGATATCGAGTCCAAGTCCACCACCCAGCTTTTTATTTCGAAAACTTGGTTTCGTTGACTTTTTTGGAGGAGGCGCATTTACGATCTCATTCTCTATTTTTTCTTTGCTTTCTGCTTCTCGATTAGGACTTATTTCCTCTACAGACTCCGTCTTTTCATTAGTATCTTTTTTTTCAGCTTCTTTTTCAAGAGCACTAGGCATTTGCTCACTAGAAGCTGTCTCATCGCTCAAAATAAACAAATTTCTTTTTGGACCTTTTGCGGCCTTCTTTTTAGTGGACTGATCAGGTACTTTGATTTCTTCAACAACAGGTTCGGTTTTTTCTTCGAGATTGGTTGGCTCTTGAGGCTCTGGAAATTTCATTTCTTTCTTCTTTTTATTTCCAAATTTTGGCAAAACTAATGTCGGTTCAACGTCATTGTCTTGATTATTTGAGGGTTCAAAAACTATGGGTGCACGCCGTGTGGATTTGGGGTCTACTGCTTTCGAAAAATCAAAGGTGCGTGTATTTCCTCTCAAATTCTTGCTCATTGTATCGAGTTTTTTTTCGAGTTCTAGTCCCTCCTCTGTAAGCTCTTGACTGAACATCGATGTCGCTTGGCTTGTTCTTGGTGCAGAGGTAGTGCTTGTCTCTGTTATCTCCAACTCTCCAAGCATTTGAAGTTTTTTTGAAGTCTTGGAAACTGGTTTTGGGAGTTCTAACGGTTTATTCTCTTCAGCAGAGTTTTCTGGCAGGATCGGAACGTCTTTTGCTACTTTGGCTTTTGGATTTGCTGATGCCTGCTCTCCTTTCAAGTCTTTTAGGTTTTTCGCGAGAAAACAAGCAATTTCGTTTTCAATTTTCGCCTGTTCATTCAGTAAGTAAATATTCCCTTGCTAGAGAGAGGAAGGAGTCTTACATTGGATTGACTTGTTAGCATAAAATTCAGGAACTTTATGCACATGGTTTTGATCTCCCAATTAAAGGTTGTACTAAATAGATAGAGCAAATTCTCATGGAAGGCGTTATCCCTCATCAGCTTAAAGTATAATTTTGCTGGAAAGTTCGCCTCTTGGAATCGATCTATAGTCACTTTCTGAAGAAAAAGAGCATGACATCAATATTAATGCAAAGCTTTAGTAATTATTACTTTAAGCATATTGAATAAAAGAAGGTGAAGTTTCGGAGAGCATTTCAAAGTAAATGCCCGGATAACTGGGATGAGCCCTTCGGCGACTTCTTCTCCTCCCTTAATGAGCACAATCTCAATTATCTCTAGAGAAGTTTAGCCAGAGTGACAAATGGTTCACAAGCAATGTTCTTTACTCAGCAATGGTGTCACTTTGGCACCAATGGCGTCGACAGCTTCTTGGTCTATATGATTTTTCGAGTCTATATGATCGACGATTATATCCATGATCTTCGAAATCGGAAAGAGTTGGTTATGATAAACAGGGCGTTGAGCATAGGTATTTTCGATGAAAGAGAAGAGTCTTTCGCGGACGCGCTGCTCTGCAGAGTCATAGATGTCAGTTTTCCAGAGCAGATCAACAAAAAACTGCAATATTTCTCATTATATCTGTATTATTTTAGGAAGTTTACTTCTTCACTCAGTCTAGAATCAACAAGAGAGTTCTTTATCTCAATCAACAGATCCACTGCCTCTTCATCAACCATATTCCAAGTTATTTCAGCAAGCAGTTGTCCGACGATTTTAAAGAAATTAGTTCTTGCCGCTTCAAACTACGAGAGAATAAAAAGAGTCAGTTGCTGGTTGATGATCAGCATAATATCAACTTGATTGTCAGGCTTATTCTTCAAGATCATAAGAACAATTTTCAGAAGCTCGTTGAGCAATAGTCCTTTCGATTGGTCTTCTATTTTGCAGAATCCTGGGAAATAATGTGAATTTTAAGCATTGGCTTTGAAGTACTTAAGAGGAAAAACAGAGGCAGGACACTGGAAGTCCCTCCAAAGAAACAAATCCTTTGCTTTGAATAATCTTTTAAGTGAAATCCGCTATTTTCTTTGAACGCTCCATCCAACTGATTGAAAATATCATAGCATTTATCTCCATCTTATTGAATTGTTTGTCAGCGGACTAAGAAAAATTTAAAAATTCTTACGTGAACGAATTGGTGTATAAAGTAGGAGAATTTTATCGAAGACTTTGTCCAGAGTGGTGCTTATTGTTTTGAGTTGATTATGGAACTGGATTCCAAAGTTGTAGTAAGAATAGATGTCTAACAACTTTGTATAGTTGATGGGATGTCTGAACAGCATCACTGTGGAGATCCTGCCAATCATATCCTCTCCAAAACAGAATTTCGAGATGGATGCTTGATCCGAAATCTTAGGAAAGTCAATATTGACGGTTTTCTTGAGTTCTTGGTTTATGACAATCTAGAAATATTCAGGAAATTCTGTGAAATATTGCCGGTATTTTACATTGAGATGTGATTTTCCAAACATTTTTTGTCTCTCATGTTCAAGCCCAAGGTAGTGCCAAGTGGCTGGCTTAAATTCTCCAATCAAGCATCCATTGCTCTTTATTGTGGGTTCAGTATAAGAGATGGGTAGACTACGGAAAAAAAGCTGCTTTCCTACAAAGTATGCCTCTACTCCTCCGTTATTGTGACTATGGATTGTGAACAGCTTTGCAAGAGGCAGTTCAGAATAACTTTTGCTGATTTCTTTGCTATTGTTTGGTCCTCCGTTTGTCATGACTATCAAATCATTAGCTTCATCGAGGTAGAACCATATGCTTAGTGCGAATCCCTAGTCCCAAAAAAGTCACAATAAAACACAAGAACTTTTGTTGGTTTGCTACGTTTTGGAATGGCCACTTCTGTTCCGGGCTCCAATTCACAGAAATACCATCCTTTTTTCCAACAAAATAGAAATAATTTTCAGGCTCATCGGTTCGAGGGCATTGATTAGAGAAGAGTTCCTATCAATCAACTCAGATCTCAAATTGATTACCATCTGTTACTTGTATTAACCTCAGAGCAAATCGGAAATTTGTTGAATTAATCTGTTGCTCATAAAATCGTTGGGCCAATCTCTTATAAATGACATCAACTTCTGATTTGACTGCATTCTTGTGCTTGTATAACGTTCTCAGGAGCGATACTATTTCTTCAGAAATCTAAAATCAGTGCAATACAGAATTAAAAGCAGCGAGACAAATTTTTAATCACAGCAGGCTTCTCATCCGAAATGTCCAGCGCAAACTCAATGAGAAACTCCAAAATACTCCACTTGGTGTTTTTCTTTAAAAGTGATGTTGTGTTTTTTCCAAGTGCAATTGAAGAATGAGAACACTTTTGAAGTATCCTATGAAATTCTTTGATCATCGAAAGCTTCTAATGTAAGACAAGAGAGAGAGAGCAGATGTTTTACTTGCTGCTCTTCTTGTTGATCCTTAAGGAATTCAAATATTTTCCATACAACAGAATAACTTCTAATTATCCCATTTTCTCGGTAAAAAGGCACTGTGGCACCATCAGGATCTCTGAATAAGGCATTGAGCTGGTCATCGAGAACGTCCTTCCCAAATGTAAGGTTATTCAATTGTGGCTCGTAAGAATCATACCATTTGGGTTCTGCTTATCGTATTTTGAGTTTCAGTCATTATTTAAAATCGAATTTATTTTCTCTAACAATTCAAGTTTTCAGATTTCAAATCCAGGCTGCTAAATTTCGAAGAACGGGTGAGAAAATGCTTGCGTCCTTGCAGTCGTTTTTGGGTCTGACTGTGGTGTCAGAGTATTAAATCGTAAAGTAGCTCAACTTTTTCTCACTAAGAATTTCAGATTGCAAAGCACTTCTTGCATGCAGATTATTTGCTTTGGTTGTTTTATGGAGGTCTATTGAGGTTAAACAGAATTTCATCTGATTTATAAATGTAGTTAGATTGAGAATGGAAGATTAGTAAAATTGAAATTTTAATGCATCACGAAGTCATTTGAAGTGTTCGACTATAACTTCAAATAACAAAGTTCAAAAGATAATTCTCTCTTTTGGAAGTTCGCCTGGGTATAATTGCTATTATATTAGTTAGTAACCAATTTCATGTGTTATAACGATTTTTATCGACATCGAAGACTTCGCTAGCTAGGTGCGTTATAAATTTCTCACAAGTCAGTAAGCAAAAAAATCTCAAAATATTCAAGAAAATGGGATATTCGCATTAAAAGTAGCATTCATTTCCATTATAATAATCCGATATTTCAGTAATCCTGTTACATAACAATCCGATTGTACTGTTTGAAGATCGTTGTCGAGTGATTTAAGGGCAATTTCCCAAAACTCAATGATTTCTGGTTCAGTAAGCACCTTATTGAAATCTAATAACTGAATTAGGCGCTCCTTCTTCGACGGCCAGATTTCTTTGACCGTTTGAAAGCTTTTTGATATCTCGGCCTGATCTTTCACTTCTAAGAACTTCATCTGTTGAGTCGACGAGAAATAGTCATTCTCTAAGCACAGTGTTACAAATCTTTTGAATGGAATTCCTTGATTTTCTGGGTCCAATATCTCTTCGTTTGCTGCATAAATCTCTTCGATTTTTGTGAAGTCAAACCTCTCTGGCTCGATGCTTTTCATCAAAATACTGAACTCGTCATTACTCAACACAATATTGCCATCAAAGTTGCAAGCATCAAATACAGCCTTTATGTGCGCTTCTCCTATAGCTTTGAACAATTTGTGGACTTCGATGATCTTGGCCAAGAAAAGGTCAACTTTTATGATTCCTGCTTTGTTCAGACCTGTCGGATCGACTTCTTTCATTTTTTCAAGTTCCTGTTTAAGGGCTTCAAATTCTCCACTCATTCCTCTTTCTTCACAATAAATTCTTGCAAATTCTTGTACTCGGATAAAAGGAGCATAATGTCTTTTATCGCTGTCAGAATTGGTTATTGGAACGCCAAGCGAATGATTGGTGAGCAAATACTCGAGACCAATGAAATACTGCTTCGTCTCGTCAGGTGCTAGGTTTAATGAAGTATCATCCATCAGGCAACACATCCTTGCAAACATGGCTACCCTCTCAAGACTTGAATATTTCTTGACAGAAACCATAAATTTTGAGAATTTCTTTCTTGCAAATTTAGGAAGGCCATAAGTATTAAGAAAAGTATTATATACAAAAGTTAGCATATCCTGCTCTCGTATAAGCAAGCTGTCTTTGCTGGCCGCTAATTTTTCAGCATAGAAGGAAGTAATACCTTTGAGGATTATCTTTAGAGGCATAAATTCTTTGGTTTTATTCATTTTTGCCAATGATCTCTTGAGCTTCGCAATCACATCAATCATCGGATTTTCTCGTTTAACATTCTCTCTTTTTCTACCAAGTATTGGCACATTGGCAAACTTCGTAGTCATTGAGCGTGGAAGATCCTGAATGAGAGGAGGGGGGCTATTTGCCTTGGATTTACGCTCAGGGACCCTCTCATTCCTATACCACCCTAGTGTTTGTGGTTTTTGCGAACCCACTTCTTCATTTCCAGGCCTCTTTTTGGAATCAAAATTACTTTGATGCGTTCTTTTTCTCTCTTCGCTATCGCGCGAATGCACCTCAGATGGTGATAAAATTTTAGAATCTTCTCTTTTAAATGGTACAGTTTGCATTTGCTGTTGCTCCTCGTCCTTCTTTTGTTTTTCATGTACCATACTATCAAAGACCGCTGCAATGTCATTGTTGTCCTCCTTCGGCTTCTGGATTAATTTTTCTCTCATATCAATTAACTTGCGCGCCTTGACTATTTTTTCATCACCCACATATTTAGTGTCATTTGCAAGCTGATTCAGGAGTTGCTTTAATTCCTCAATAATGGATGTGTCTTTTTGAATCACAATGCGTTGATGATTCTCAATTTCTTTCAGATCTTCAACTTTGGTTTTTTCTAAGCGCAACAGCTTCATTAGCCTTATATATTTGATGCCTTGAGCAGTCAATTTGTCCATTAACTCGTGCTGACTCTGTGCAAGATCTTTTTCAAGAGGATGATCTTCATCGAGAATCTCTTGCAGCGTTTGATTTTGACCATCCGATGTCTTCCTTGTCCCTTTTTGTTGTTTGATCTCACTCATTCGCTGATGAATTTTCACTTTTAAGACATCTACACGGTTATTTGTCTTTTTCTTTGGAGTTCCTTCTGTGCTAACTTTTTGAAGAAAGGGAGAATTGGTTAATCCCGTAAAGTTCGGATTTTTCTCAATGTTCTTCAGTCTTTGTGGTTTTATCACTTTCTTCTCTTTAGAAAAGGTGCTTTCCTTTAAACTAGAGTTGCGTTCCACCTCATTTGTTTTGAGCTTTTTGGGTGAATTTCGTGTTGGTGTCTCAGCTCCAGCTTCTTCAGCAGAACCAATTTGACTTAATCGAGTTTTCGGTGAGTTTCTTGGAGAGTTTATTCCTTGACTGCTATTTCTTTCGTTTTGAACCCTATTAGTAGTTTTGGTTTTTTCCTGTGAGAGATATGGAGAGGGAATCTCCTTATTCATTTGTTGATCTGATCCTGGTGAACTCAGCCTTTGACTATTTCTTTGAAAAGAGCTTTGAATGTGTCCCGGTTCATAAGAATGGCGCTCAGGAACTGCTAAACGGAGGGTTTTTATTTTTGATTCTCTTGATCCAAGGCTTTTCCCGGAGGTAGGCGATTCTCCTTGTTGAGGAGAGCTCTTCAAACTTTCTTTCAATCCTGATGATTTTGTTCCTACACAAACGAATTTAGATGTGGTCCAAAAAAAAAATGTCATTACTTTGAATTGCCCTCCTCGATGGAGTTACATCAGAATCCATGTTAGCTAACAATCAAATAATTTAACTGCCAATGAAAATTAAAAGTCTTTTTACGTTCTATTTCAATAGGGGAGAGGTTCTGTTGGAGAAAGTCAGTCTGCATTCTACTCAAGGTTGGCTTGACGTTCGACGATTTTCGTGTATCGATACTGAGAAGTGAATCAGGACGACCTTTCTCCTGCGTTATTGTTTCCTTGTTGACTTTTGGTTCACTCTCTGAGTCATTTTCATATTCGTCCTCCTCATCAACATAATTTTGCGCCAAATTGAGGCTAGGACTCTCATTGCCACTTCTGGTGTTAGCAGCAGAATTGTCTAAAATTTCTGCATACAAGTCTTCTTCCATATTTTCAGGAATTTCGAATTGCAAAGTTCTTTTTAAGTTTTCTTCTCGAACTAGTTCTTCAATCGTCAACATTCCATCAAAAATTACATCAAATCGACGGTCAAGGACTTTTATATCAGTTTGTACTTCTACATCTTGAGAGGGTATCTCTTCTGTTTGAACTTCTTTATCTTCCCAAACGATTTTCACACCTTTAAATGTCCCAAAGCTACCAATATTTTCATCTTGTTTAGGCTCATCTATTTCGATATATGATCCAAGTGGCTCTCCGGATCTTTTATTTTTAAATTTCTGGATGATGAACTCTTGGGGATCTAATTCCTCTTCATCATCATCCACTTCAGCTTCTTCGCAGTCCTTTTTCATCTTCCAGTATTTGAAATACATGTCTTCGTACTCTCTTTTCATAATCCCATATTGTCGTTTGATCTCTCTTAGTGTATTTTTGGTCCTAGCAAGTTCATCTTCGAGTCGAGTTTCGTTAAAATTATGGATAGCCAAAGTTTTGAGACCTTTCTCATACAATTCCGAGAATTCTTTACTTTTCTCTTTAAGCTGCTCAATCTCTTGGTCTTTTTTGTCAAGCTCCTTTTTGTAGTTTTCATGAATACTTCTGCATTCATCAGCATATTTGGCAATAGCTGTCTGCTGCTCAATTTTGATACTCTCAATGACTTCATCGAAAAGAGTGCCATAAGCCTTCCAGATCTTCTTCAATAAATCTGCTCTCTCAAAACAATCAAGCGAGATCTGTCTCAACAGCTCATTCAGGCATAGGTTGTAGAGTTCATCTCCCTTTCCTAATTTTGCCTTGACTGAGAGCACATTTGTCAATTGCAGCTCCTGAAGTTTCTTGGCAAGCCAATTACCTAAGATTAGTGTTTCATTTCGGCCTGAAGGATGATCAGTTTGCAGATTCGGAAGTTCTTTCTTTAGTGATTGCACTAAATTTTCAGTAGACCATTCGTCAGCTAAAGGATCTCTCTTTTCGGAGCTAACACTACTCCTTCTTCTTTGTAGAATTGGACTAAGTAGTCCATTACCCATAGTAGTTCTCAAAGAACGAATTTCTTCTACTGATGGAGTGCTCTTCTGGAAAGAACCACCGGATATTTCAAGAAAATTCAGAGATTTCAGAATATGATTTTCAAGAAGACTCGATCGATGGTCCTTTCTTTCTCGTATGGAATCAGATCCTTTCACCTCGAGTACGAAAGGGTTGCTAATTCTTGACAAAGAATCTTCAATGAATCTTGTATTATCTTGCTCAAACTTGATATACTCAGCTTTGGATTGACGTACTTGAACTTGACTTTCACGGATTTTTAATAATGGATTGTCAGATAAATGTGAAATATCTCTGCTTCCGTAGAAATTTGCTGATCTTTCAGAAAGCTTGGAAAGTAATATCCCCTCTAACGTAATGAAATCTTTAGTTTGAGTATTCGTCACTACTGGCTCACCGGCTTTGCTTGTGAACTCCACCAGCGTGTCTCTCGGGGATTTGCTGATTCTTCCTTGTAGCACAACGTTTTTATCTGCATGAGGCACACTTAGAGTCCTCCTAAAATACTCTCGACCTCCTCCGGACATAGCTTTCTTGTGTAAAGTCTTTCTAAATGAGACTTTATCATTGTTCGAGAAACTATCGATGTCACCCGCTTCGGTTGAAGAAGATTTTAACTTAGTTCCATCAGGAAAGCAGCGAAAAGAGTGAGTATCAGTATTTTGTACGTGTAAGGGTTTTTCTGGATTCGTCACTCTCGCAGTACTCTGATTATTGGACGAACTAAAGATTTGCAGGCTCAATTTCATATGCTGACGTCTCTCATGTATCGTCCGTGTAGAAGAAGGAAAGTTGTTGTTTTCGGTTCGCTGGAAATCGATTGTTGAATCTGGGTTTATGATGAGATTGGACTTTGATTTCTCCGCAGGGAGTATCTCTCTTAAGAACTTATTATATACAGTCTTTGGCTGAGCTTCTATCTTAAAAATATTTTTCCCTCTTTTTGAGACAGCTGAAGTTGGAGAGATGATTTCTGGGAGGGTGTTTGAATTCTCTTTCATCTGCAAACAAGAGTATTTGGAATGTAACAATTTTTTATCGATGAAATTAATTTTATTGATTTTATTTCACATCATTCTTAGGCGTGTTTATTGTACAATTCACCGTCTTTTCGATTTTTTTTCAAAATCAAAAGACTTCATCAATTCTCTTCTGATAAAAAATATGAAGCAGCGCTTTCATAGAAGATTAAGATTAAGGTGACATTACTGGTCCTAATATTGCATGTGTCGACACATTCTACTTCGAATATCTGCTCATAATATCAAATCTATTAAGCTTCTAACTGATTTGATTCCAAATTAAAACAGTTTTTTAAGTATCCGTATGCACTAACCAGCAATTTCCAAAGGTTAGCTCTGTTTATATATATTTTATTTTAATTTTTTTGGGTTTCAATGACTTGTAGTGGAAGTTGAAATTGAGGAGTCATAAATTCATTTTGTTGGCAAATGTGGAGTAATGTAATTATGTGTGTGTATTTGAAAAAAAAATTTTCCCTCTCTAAAATTTAATAAAAAGAGGAGGTAGAGAGAGAGGGGAAAAAAAGAGATTATAAATCACCCAATCCCAAAGGACATAATACCTATCAGATCAACAACAGAAACATTAAGAAATGCTCCATTGCGAGATCGAACCAGACTCATGTTCATGGAATCCAAAACACTGAATATTCTCTGATAATTAGAATCAACTACTTTCGATTACTTTTGTTTCCAACTTCAGCTATGAGCTGAAAATGTATTCACGAAGAAGTTTTTTCATCGGATAGCACGTGATTACGCACAGATATAAAAATAGGTAGGAACAACTCTACAAAGAACTCGATAGAGCTTCCGAATTACCGGTAGCTTGAAAATTAACTTGCTATTGATACAGAAATATGCTTAAGGGCTATGAGTTTGAATATAATAATATTCAAAAAAAATTTGCTCATCTACCTGCTGGTTCTGTGTATGTGGCCAAACGTCCTTCGTCTACTCTGACAGGTTGGTTTGGAGATTCAAGAGTTTTGTATTTTAATGCTGCTGCCTCATCATAATCATCTGTTGGTTTCCATTCTGTTTTAGTCAGCAAACGATTGTTATCTAAATGATTGGGTAACGTCTCCAGTCGATCGTGATTTGGCATATAAGAGGCTACTCCAGATTTTAAATCAAGCAGTGTTAGCACTCTTTCAGACCCATATGCAAGAGGGGTCAAGCCCTCATCGTTCAGTGTATTTAAATTGCCTCCTTTGATAAGTAGCATGATGATGATCTAATATATATTATTGCTACGAACAAATTTTGTTATCATTTACCGCTTCTTTGTCTGAAAGAAAAGCCATATGCAAAGGAGTGTTTCCTTTCTCGCAAGGGTCATTTACTCTTGCACCATGATCGAGTAAAAATTGGCAAAACTCAATGTTGCCGTTCATCGCGGCATAATAGAGAGGAGTATTGTTGCGCTCATCATGAGCGTTTACATCGGGTTCGTAGTATCTAAATCCGGTTAGTCTGATCAGCTGCATATTATTCATTTTTGCGGCAGTCAGTAATTTCCGCTGTTTTAACAATAATCCTCGGGGTGGAGCTCTATGTGCTATCTTTTCATTTCGGTTTAAAAGCTCAGCTTCCACTTCTGCTTTTAAAACTTCTCTCTGAGGAGCCGAAATGGACCTCTTTTCTAGAGCTGTTTGGCTTTGCTTCGGCGTTTGTTTCTTGAACCTACTCGTATCGCCTGCAGCCGCAGAAGTTATTCGACTTTTGCTGGTATTCATAAAGGAGCTTTCGTTGTTATTCGCTTTAGCTACATTCTTGACGTAATCTTTGAGTTGTAAATCTAAATTAACACCCCTTTGACTCGCAGCTGTTGCAGTTTGAGGACGCAGTAATAATTTCGGCCTTCCACCGACAGCCGTAGCAATTGATCGATTTGAATGACTTCTCTCTCTAATTTACAATAATTTTGTTAACAACTTACTTGCACTGTTAATTTACTGATCATCTTTCCCTGAAGATACTGTCGATATTCTTCGGTTTTCTTTTCGGTTGGTAGATGCACGATTGCTCATAGTCCCTTTAATTCTTTCATCTGGTTCTGTTTGTGTGATGGGTGCAAAGACCTCGGGCCTATTTGGGAGCTCGATAATTCTTTTTGCAATAGGTTTGAAACCCTGGAGAATCGAATTCATCTGCTGCGTTTGACGTGAAGGCAACTCGAGGTGGACTGAAGTTGTGGCAATTTCAACTGGAGATTTATTTTGTTTTCTCGAGCTTTTTGCATTCTCGAAAAGGATTGAAGGTTCACTTTGGTCATTGTTGGTCGTTGGAATTCGAAAAGTGCTTGCCCTTCGAGTTTCTTTTTCATGATTTGTCATTTGTGATGTGGAGTAGTTCTTTTGCTCCTCTTTATCTTGTTTAGAATTTAGCACTTCGTTGAAGAGAAATAGTTGAGATGGTCTGCCAGCAAGAACTTTATTATATATTTGCTTCTGCAGCACTTTAGCTCGCTCAAGCTGGCTTCGACCTTTAAGTCGAAAAATTTCTCTTTGCGCAAACCCTTTTAGATGCGCTTTCAGCATCGTTGCTGCTTTGTGTTCAAGCTCAGTTCCATCAAACTTTGGAATATCTGTCGCGTAATAAGCCTAAATCATGATAAAGACGATCGCCAAATAACACTACGAATACCGATCCGGATTCAAAGTCATATTTCAATGGACCACCTCCATAGAATTTTTTGAAATATTCTGGGTTTCTCAATATAACAGAGCTGTTAATGTTAAGTTTGAAATCTTCAGGGTTTTCGTTTTGACGTTTCAATAGTTTGGGTTCAATCAGCCCTGCTGAGAGGCCAATAAAATCATGCGCTCTTGTTTCGGAAACAAGTAATATTTTTGAGGATGGATGATGCATTCTTTTCGAGAGTTTTGTGTTGATTAAGTTATCTTTGTGGGTGCGGTTGAAAAATTGAGATGTTCGTGTTCTTCTATGCCGAGAACTGTTTCTACTAGGTTCTACAAATTTCTTGGCAATTGCAGCAATCTTGTCATCAATCGTGGTTTGTCCTTCACTAGATTCCCCTTGAGGCAAAGTTTTCTCTAAATGTTGATGCCTTTCATAAGTTTCAAGGCGAGCTAAGACCTCATGTCTCAGTTTTTGGTGCTCTAACAACCCTGCCTGAGTTCGCTGTTGCTGGCTCAGTATTTCTTCGTTTTTTTTAACTACCTGTCGGCTTCGTTCACCAACCTCCTTTAAATATTCTAATCGAGCAGTCTTTATTATGTTCCTCACTCGTTGGTAGTCTTGAATAACACTTGTTGCAATGTCTGTTTCCACCTACAAAAATGATTTAGCAAAGTCATCATAAAAAGGAATATTCAGATGTACAGCATCTATGATCTCA